>ENA-OZFS01000166-OZFS01000166.1-human-gut-metagenome-genome-assembly--contig:-NODE-166-length-12507-cov-4.754497_pt1 | contig 12507 bp, 8 predicted proteins | sample MGYA00244623_ERZ653644 | MGnify/ENA primary metagenome ERZ653644 (study PRJEB26926, sample SAMN06165114) | human gut metagenome | biome: ENVO:00009003; feature: ENVO:2100002; material: ENVO:00002003... | reverse complement strand
TCTACACCCTAGAGTTCGTCGGCAGCGTCAGATGTGTATAAGAGACAGGCTGTGCCATGCTGCCGGTCGTGCTTGTCGGCATCAGTCAGTGTGTCGCGGCATTCTGTCCTTTCATCCTGAATATCGGCAGTACACAAGGCATGGGCAGGCACTGCCATCATCATTATGATGAAAGTCAGCACCATTGCGTATATTCTTGCATACTTTATGTTACAGCTTCTCATTGCTTCTTGGTTTCCTGCTGCAAAATTATATAAAAACTGTGAAATTTATGGTCTGCTCCCCGTGATTTTAAATTTCTTTAGGGCATGCAACGAATATTCTCCCGCTATTCAAAGTCTGTTTGGAAAAAAATACAAACTTTTACAGATTCTTATTTTCCATAACCTTGATTTTATCGAATATACTCGATAAAGGGTGCTTGAAAGATTGAGATGAGGTAATTATGAAGCAGGTTGTACGACATGCGGTGATAGGGATAATGTGTGACCAAACTTTTTCTTACTTTGTAAATAAGGTACTTCCGCTCGACAAAGCAAAAAAAAACATAATTTTTTTCTGTTTTCTTTGCATTTATACTCGCTTATTCGTACCTTTGCACCTTGAAAATAATATTGAGACAAGAATATGCAAAAAAACTTGGTTATAGTGGAGAGCCCGAAAAAGGCGAAGACTATAGAGAAATTTTTAGGTAAAGACTTCAAGGTAATGTCAAGTTACGGACATATCCGTGACCTGAAGAAGCGGGAACTTAGTGTTAACCTTAAAACCCTGTTGCCCACTTACGAGATACCTTCTGACAAGGAAAAGGTGGTGAAAGAACTAAAACAGAATGCCCAAAAAGCAGAAAAAGTATGGCTGGCATCCGATGAGGACCGCGAGGGAGAAGCTATTTCCTGGCATCTTTGCGAAGTGTTGGGATTAGACAAGGATAACACCAACCGTATAGTATTCCATGAGATAACCAAGCCTGCAATCATGGCAGCAATAGAGACCCCACGCCACATCAACATGGACCTTGTGAATGCACAGCAGGCACGCCGAGTGCTCGACCGCATCGTGGGTTTCAAGCTCTCACCGGTATTATGGCGCAAGGTGAAACCGTCACTCTCGGCTGGTCGTGTACAAAGCGTGGCGGTGAGACTTATTGTTGACCGCGAACGTGAGATAAATCACTTTAATTCTGAGCCATACTTCAGAGTAACAGGTGTGTTTGCATTTACCAATGCCGACGGTTCTGCTACTGAGATTAAGGCAGAGCTCGCTTCACGCTTGAAAACAAGCAAAGAGGTGGAGGCATTCCTCGACAAATGTAAAGACGCTGAGTTTACGGTTGAGAGCATCAGCAAAAAACCGCTGAAACGCACACCTGCACCGCCATTCACCACCTCCACACTACAGCAGGAGGCAGCAAGAAAACTCGGATTCACCGTAAACCAGACCATGATGGTGGCTCAACATCTGTATGAGAACGGACTCATCACCTATATGCGTACCGACTCGGTGAACCTGTCTGACCTATGTATAGGCTCCAGTAAAGCAGAAATAAAGAAACTGTGGGGCGAAGAATACAGCAAGGTACGCCAGTACCACACCCACAGCAAGGGAGCGCAGGAAGCCCACGAGGCTATACGTCCCACATATATGGACCAAATAAAGATTGAAGGCACGCCGCAGGAGAAGCGCCTTTACGAACTGATATGGAAACGCACCATTGCCAGCCAGATGGCAGATGCAAGCATAGAGAAAACAGTGGCAAACATCTCAATAAGCACCACTGAAGAACAGTTTGTTGCACAGGGCGAAGTGATAACCTTCGACGGATTCTTGAAAGTATACAGAGAAAGCCATGACGATGATGACTCTCAGGACGAGAACACGGCACATATCATACCACCGGTAAAAGAAGGCATGACACTGACACGCCGTGAGATAACAGCCACCGAGCGTTTCACTCAAGGACCACAGCGTTATACTGAAGCTTCACTTGTGAGCAAACTGGAAGAACTGGGCATCGGCCGTCCTTCAACCTATGCCCCGACCATCAGCACCATACAGCAGCGTGAATATGTGTACAAGGGTGACAAGCAGGGCGAGGAGCGCACCTATAATATATATACGCTAAAGGGAAAGCTCGTAACACAGAAGACACGCACCGAGGTGGCGGGAGCGGTGAAAGGCAGACTCATGCCCACCGACATAGGCTGCGTGGTGAACGATTTCCTGATGAAATATTTCCCCAACATCATGGACTACAACTTCACAGCCACCATTGAGCAACAATTTGACGAAATTGCAGGTGGTTCGGAGAAATGGACCGAAATGATGAAGACTTTCTACAACAAGTTTGAGCCAATGGTGGAAGAGACACTCAACGCCCGCGACGAGCACAAGGCGGGTGAGCGCGAACTGGGCACAGACCCGCAAAGCGGTCGCCCCGTGTTTGTCAAGATTGGGCGTTTCGGACCAGTGGTACAGATTGGAACCGCAGACGATGAGAACAAGCCACGCTTTGCTCAGATTCCAACAGGACTAAGCATTGAGACAATCACTCTGGAAGAAGCCATGGAATTGTTCAAACTTCCGCGCCAGGCTGGCTCGTTCGAAGGCAAGGCTGTGACAATAGGCACTGGGCGCTTCGGACCATACGTGCAGCACAACAAGATATATGTTTCCATTCCCAAGGATGAGGACCCTATGTTAATCACTCTTGAAAGGGCGATAGAACTGATTGAGGAAAAACGTCGCTCAGAGGCAAAACGACACCTGAAAAGTTTTGCTGAAGACCCGAATATGGAGATTCTCAACGGCAGGTATGGTCCTTACATCAATTATAGCGGCAAGAATTATAAATTGCCCAAAGCCATGCATGACAAGATACAAGAACTAACACTTGAAGAATGCAGAAACGTGGTTGAGGCACAGACGGCTAAAAACAAACAGGCACAATGACACGAATAATTCTCATTGGCTATATGGGGTCTGGCAAAACCACCGTAGGCAAAGCCCTGGCGGAGAGCCTTAAATTACCATTCTACGATTTAGACTGGTATATAGAGAGCCGTATGCGCAAAAGCGTGTCACAGATATTTGCCGAACGTGGCGAAGACTGGTTCCGCAAGATAGAGCACAACATGCTACACGAAGTGGCGGAGTTTGAAAACGTGATAATCAGTTGCGGTGGAGGTACACCATGTTTTTTTGACAATATGGACTATCTCAACGCCCAAGGCGACGTGGTGTATCTTAAAGCAGAACCAGATGTGCTGCTAAAGCACCTGCAGATGGGAAAGGGGAAGAGACCGCTACTCGAAGGGAAAACTCCCGATGAGCTTATTGAATATATCACCGAACAACTGGCAAAGCGTGAGGAGTTCTACTCAAAAGCCAAATACACCTTGGATGTGAACCTGCTGGACAACTTCGAGAAAATAGCAATATCGGTGGAGAAGATAAAGGAAATGATAAAATGAAAGACAAGATTACAGTGGTGAAAGTGGGCGGCGCAGTGGTTGAGGATGATGCTCAACTATCGCAGTTGCTTGCCGACTTTAAGGGTATCGAAGGCAACAAGGTGCTGGTGCATGGCGGCGGACGCCGTGCCACAAAGGTTGCAGCACAATTAGGAATAGAGAGCCAGATGGTGAACGGACGGCGCATAACCGATGCAGACATGCTGCAGGTGGTGACCATGGTCTACGGAGGACTGGTGAACAAGAACATCGTGGCACGTCTACAGGCAAAAGGCGTAAACGCTCTTGGTCTTACAGGCGCCGACATGAACATAATCCGCTCACACAAGCGACCGCTAAAGGACGGTATTGACTTCGGCTTTGTTGGCGATGTGGACAATGCCGACGGCGCAATGCTGCGCACACTTATCGAAGCGGGAGTAACTCCTGTAATAGCGCCTCTTACCCACGACGGCAAGGGGAATATCCTCAATACCAATGCCGACACCATGGCAGCCGAGACTGCCAAAGCGCTTGCCGAACATTATGACGTGACCCTGATTTACAGTTTCGAGAAAAAAGGAGTACTGGCAAATCCCGATGATGATGACAGTGTGATAGACGTTATTACCCACGGGGATTTTGAGCGCTATAAGGCAGACGGAACCATTGCCGGAGGCATGATTCCGAAAATCGAAAACGCCCTGTCGGCAATAGACGCCGGAGTAGGCCGCGTAATCATCACACTTGCAACCGCAATAGACGGAAAACACGGCACAATAATAAAAAAATAATTTTTTTCGGCTTTGGCTGTAACTTTTCTGTTCCACAATCGTCATACATATTAGTAACAGGTGAAAAAGATAGATTTCCGTAACGACATCCTGCCGCTGAAGAACGTACTCTTCAGGCTGGCGTTGCGCATCACTCTCAGCAGAGAGGAAGCCGAGGATGTGGTGCAAGAAACTATGATGAAGATGTGGAGCCTGCGTGGAGAATGGGAAAAGATAGAGTCAATAGAGGCTTTTTGTCTGAGGATATGCAGAAACCTCGCCATCGACAAGACCAGACGCACAGCAACAGGCAACATATCACTCGAAGAACAGCATGCGGCAGGTTACGATAATCCTGACCACAGCTACACAGCAAGCCCCGAGCAACAAGCCATAGCAAATGACAAGATGGAAATGGTGAAAAGGCTCGTAGAGGCACTGCCTGAGAAACAGCGCAGTATAATACAGCTTCGTGACTTCGAGGGGAAAACCTATAAAGAAATAGCAACGGTGCTGGGCATCAGCGAAGAGCAGGTGAAAGTGTACCTGCACCGTGCCCGAAACACCATAAAACAGAAATATACAGCAACAGACAAATATGGACTATAAGTACATTGAACAACTTCTGGAACGCTACTGGCAGTGTGACACCACACTGGAGGAAGAGGAGATTCTGCGTACATTCTTCAATCAAAAGGATGTGCCTGCTGAGTTTGCAAAGTATGTGCCATTGTTTGTCTATGAGAGCACAAGCATCAAAGAGGATGTGCTTGACGATAAGTTCGACAACCGCATAATGGCGATGATAGACGACTCAAAGCCGGTAAAGGCAAAGGTTGTAAGCCTTTCAAGCCGTATGGTGTCATTGTTCAAGGCTGCTGCAATAGTGGCGATAGTGGTGACCATAGGCAATGCGGCACAATTCTCATTCGACAACGGAAAGACTACCGATTCCGAAATTAATGTTGCAAAGGACTACAGGAAAACGTATACCACAGGTGACCCATCCGTAGCCTACGAGGATATACAACCATCTGTTGACACCCTGCTCAACACAGTAAAAGGTACAGATAAACCTATAAATTAAGGCAAAGAAATCATACGATAAAAATTTTTCAATGCTTATATCTTTAAATAATCATGTTTAAAACAGAAACTGTGAAGTTTCATTTCTCTCAAATTTTTTCATAACATACTATTTGTTTGGGGCACTCAATGATGAGATGCCCCATTTTTTATTGAATTTGTAACATCACCTTTTCTTCATGTAACAAAACGTGCCGCAGCAACACCTGTGAGCCGATTCCGCATGCTTGTGATACGTTTCTCCGTAACGATAAGATATATTTAATGTATCTTTGCAGCAAAAATTAAAACGTGTTAATCAATATTGTAAAAAACTAATTTAAGAATGGAACAAAACCAATTAAAGAAGAGAACAGTCTCGATGGTTATGTTTTTCCTGATGCTTGTGGCGAATACCTTTGCTCAGGGAGGCATAAACATTACGGGTACTGTGGTCGACGATAACGGTGAGCCCGTTATTGGCGCCTCTGTGGTTCTGAAAGGTAAAGCCGGTGTCGGGACAGTGACCGATTTTGACGGTGTGTTCAAAATGGCAGTGCCTTCTCAGAACAGTGTGATTGTTATCTCTTATGTGGGAATGAACACAAAGGAGATAAAGGTGGGGAACCGCAAAAGCATAAAGGTGGTGCTTACCGAAGACGCCGCGCAACTTGAACAGGTTGTTGTGGTGGGATACGGACAGCAGAAGAAAGCCTCGATTGTGGGTGCCATCACGCAGACCGACGAGAAGGTGCTGCAGAAGCACGAGGGTGTGAGCAGCCTCGGACAGGCGCTCACAGGTAACCTGCCTGGCCTTATCACCTATTCGTCAACCGGTATGCCTGGCGAGGAAGAGCCGAAGATTATCATCCGCTCCCAGACTTCGTGGAACAACTCCGACCCTCTCGTACTCGTTGACGGTGTCGAGCGTCCGATGTCGAGCGTTGATGTATCATCTGTTGCAAGCATCTCGGTGCTTAAGGATGCCTCCGCCACAGCTGTCTACGGTGTGAAAGGCGCCAACGGCGTTATCCTTATCACCACCAAGCGCGGCCAGGAAGGCAAGGCTGTGGTGAACGTGAAAGCAAACATGACGGTGAAAGTGCCTTCGAAACTGCCGGAGAAATATGACTCCTACGACGCTTTGATGCTCAAGAACAGAGTGCTTCAGCGTGAGGCAAACCTCCACGACTATGCTGCAGGATGGGGAGACATGATACCCATGGACATATTGAGGAAATACCGCAACCCTGCCAATCTTGAAGAGTGGGACCGCTATCCTAATGTTGACTGGGAGAAGGAGCTCTTCCGCGACTACACCACATCTTATAATGCCAACGCCAATATAGCAGGAGGTACAAAATATGTAAAATACTACGCTGCTGTTGACTTTGTGCATGAGGGTGACCTGTTCCGTAAATTCAGCAACAATCGTAACTACCAGTCGGGCTATGGATTCAACCGTGTGAACATGCGTTCTAACCTTGACTTCAAACTTACCGGGACAACAGATTTCAGTGTGAACCTTTTTGGCAGCAATGGCGTGCGCACAACTCCTTGGGAAGGACAAGTCAGCGACGGTTACTGGGCTTCTGTCTATCAGACAGCCCCAGATGCATTCCGCCCCATCTATAGCGACGGTACATACGGCTACTACGCACCACGCAAGGCAGACGCTCCGAATTCAGTGTCGCAACTTGCCAACTCCGGTGTGGAAAAGCAAACCACAACCCGTATCACCACCGATTTCGTTTTGAAACAAAACCTGAAATTTGTGACCAGAGGTCTTGAACTCAGCGCACGGTTCTCGCTTGACAACACCTTCTTGGAAAAAGAACGCGGCATCAACGACAAGTATCATGAATGGCTGGAAAAATATATAGACCCCGCAACAGGACAGGTAAGCTATGAACCTAATGAAGACTTCAAGGAATCGATACGCTGGGTCACAGAGGCAGGTAAGATAGATAAGAACAAAACCTATCGCAAGATTTATTATGCGCTACAGCTTAACTACGCCCGCCAGTTCGGCAAGCACGACGTTACCGCCATGGGACTATTCTCACGTGAGAAGAACACAACAGGCTCCGAATTTGCCCATTACCGTGAGGACTGGGTGTTCCGCACCACATATAACTATGACATGCGTTATTTCTTCGAGGCAAACGGCGCATACAACGGTTCTGAGAGATTCGGTCCCAACCACCGGTTCCACTTTTTCCCGTCCCTTTCTCTCGGATGGATGCTCTCCAACGAACAGTTCATGCAAAAGCTGAAATTCATCGACATGCTGAAATTCCGCGGTTCTTGGGGAAAGATTGGTGACGACAACGTAGGAGCCAGATGGCTGTATCAGACAAGCTACGGCCGTGGCGGCAACACCATGATGGGCTCTATCCCAGCCAATACGCCATACGCAATCTACCGTATTTCACAACTGGGCAACCCCGACATCTCTTGGGAGACCTCGGAGAAGAAGAACTTTGGTATTGACTACTCATTCTTCAACGGACTTCTCGCCGGTTCTTTTGACATATTCAAGGATAACCGTACAGACATACTTCTGTCGGGAGACCCGGGCAACCGTGCCGTGCCGAGCTACTTTGGAATGAAGGCACCATGGGCAAACATCGGAGAGGTGGAGAGCAAGGGATACGAGCTTGTGGTACGCTCCAACTACGTGTTCCCCAACAAGATACGCGTATATGCAAACTTCAACATGACCCATGCAAGCAACAAGATTCTCTATGCAGACGATCCAATATTCAAGGCAGACTATCTGAAAAAGTACGGACACGCTATCAACCAGACAAAATCATTCCTCGACCAGGGCTTTATCCGCTCTTGGGATGACATCTACGGAAGTACCGAACGTATATCGAACAATGAGAACAAACTGGCTGGCGACTATCTGATTATGGACTTCAACGGCGACGGTATCATCGACGGCAACGACGAGGCTCCCTACGGCTATACAGGCACTCCACAGAACACCTATTCAACAACTGTAGGTTTCGAATACAAAGGATTTTCGCTCTCCGCACAGTTCTATGGTGTAAGCAATGTGACACGACTCGTGAACTTCCCGACCTTCGACCGCCAGAAGAACGTGGCATACGCTGAAGGCACATATTATAATATAGCAACGGGAGGCGACGTTCCATTGCCGCGGTGGGCAGCCACAGCTCCCACGGGCGCCAACGGCACACGCTATCTCTACGACGGCTCTTACGTTCGTCTGAAGAACCTCGAAATAGCCTATACCTTCACAGGCAAATGGGTGGAGAAGTGCAACATGAAGTCTCTCAGGGTTTATCTCAACGGCGACAACCTGCTGCTCTGGACCGACATGCCCGATGACCGTGAATCAAATTTCTCAGGAGGAGCCACGAGCGGAGCTTATCCGACAATGCGCCGCTTCAATCTCGGCATCAATATAACTCTTTAATTATTAATGGTTAAAGGTTGATTATAAAAACAAGAATTATGAAAAAATATATAAAGTCATTTTTAGCAATAGCATTGGCGATGCCGCTGGCAACGTCGTGCACCGACTATCTCGACAAGGCTCCGGGAAGCGAGATTCTCCCTACCGATCCCTACAAGAACTACACCAATTTCCAGGGATTCATCGAGGAACTTTACAACGCAATGCCTTGTCTCACCGCCACCGAATACCACAACTGCTGGAACTTTGGTGAAGAAGAACTTTGGCAGAACGACACACGTCTGTTTGCCAACTCTGTTGACCAGGGCAACTACTGGGGATGGGCTACCGACTATTATTGCTACCTCGGACAGGGATATAACGACATCAACGACCAGGACTCAAAGAAGCACCGTCACTTTTACGGTTACTGCTGGTATGCCATTAATAAGGCAAACCTTGGTCTTGCCAATCTCGACAACATGATTCAATACACGCAAGAGGAGAAGAACCTCATTGAGGGACAGCTTTACTTCTTCCGCGGTTTCTTCCATTTTCAGCTGATGCAGTGGTGGGGCGGCCTGCCTTACATTGACGATGCCAGAAACAGCGGTGACCTCAACCGCGCGCGCCTCACTTATCAGGAATGCGCCGCAAAGGCAGGTGAGGATTTTCAAAGGGCTGCCGACTTGCTGCCCGTTGACTGGGATGACACCGCCGTAGGTAAAAATACACTTGGCAACAACAATCAGCGAATCAACAAGATTACAGCTCTCTCATTCCTTGGACGCAACTACCTGTATGCCGGATCGCCTTATATGAATAAGGTGTCGGGCGGAGCTGACGCCTATAATCCCGACTTCTGCAAGAAGGCTGCCGACGCACTGGGTGAGGCATTGAAGATTTGCCTGCAGACAGGCCGTTATGAGCTTGCTCCCTGGGACAAATATGAAGAGCTGTTTTTCACCTACAACCAAAACGGAAAGCTGCCTGGACTGAAAGAGACTATTCTTTTCGAATTCCTCGGCTCCACCCCGGGACGCTATCGCTGGAACCAAATCAACGACTGGCCAACCAAGGTGATTCTCAACTCAGGTATCAAGTGCTATCCTACAGCCAACTATGTTGACCTTTTCGGTATGGCTAACGGAATGCCTATCAAGGACATCACAAAGTCGGACTCTGAGAGCGGCTACGACTGCGAGCATCCGTGGAAGAACCGCGACCCACGCTTCTACTACAACTTCATCTTCGACGGCCTGCAGGTGGTCAAGGACGGAAGCCGCGTGGGCAACGACAAGCAGCGTCAGTATGCCAGTATGTTTGAAGGCGGCAAGATGCGTGTGGATTACGGTGCCGCCGCCTGTCTCACAGGCTACACCAACAAGAAGTTCTGCCATCAGTATCTTAATGAGTGGGACGGCTACCGTGACGGAGTAAACATGGTGCTGAGCCTCATGCGCCTTGCCGACGTTTACCTGATGTATGCCGAGGCTGCCGCTGAGGGTTACGGCTCAGTTACAGCCACAGCCGGCGGATGCTCACTCACAGCCCTTGACGCTGTGAATGCCATTCGTGACCGTGCCGGTGTTGGCCGTGTGGCTTCCCAATATACAGGCTCTGTTGATAAATTTATGGAGGAAGTGCGCCGCGAGCGTGCCGTGGAGCTTTCTTTCGAGGGGCACCGTTTCAACGACCTTCGCCGCTGGCACCTGCTCGATAAGGCTCCATACAATCAGAAGAAAGCCATCTACTTCGACCGTGGCCAGAACGATGATGAGACATACGCCGACCCTGTGAATGCAAGAGTTATCAACATACGTGAGGAGGTTATCCTTCAGCGCAATTTCACCGAGAAGCACTATTGGCTGCCATTCCTGCGCGACGATGTTGACATGAGTGAGCTTTTCGAACAAAATCCAGGATGGTAATGAGAATGAAGAGTGAATATTCATAAAAAAACAAAAAACAATTATGAAAGTAAACAAGATAAACAGATTCGCAGCTCTGATGGTAATGACCATTGCTCCCTCATGCGGCATTATGGCACAGCAGCTTGCCGACACGGCAAAAGTGAATGTGGCATTCGGCACCGTGGAGAAGCAGGACATTCTTGGAGGCGTGTCATCGGTCAACATCCGTGAGCTAATCAAGAAAGACAACATAAGTGGGGCTACAAATGGACTGGAGAGCCTGATAGGCGGATATGACGGCTACAACGTCTGGGGACAGACTCCACTCGTTTTGGTCGACGGCATGCCACGCGACATCAGCAAGGTTGACGCAACACAGATTGACCAGGTGACGGTGCTCAAGAGCGCCAGTGCCGTGATGCTCTACGGCAGCCGCGCCTCAAAGGGAGCAATACTAATCACGACAAAGCGCGGTGAGGAGAAGCCTCTCACTATTGACATGCGCGTAAACACAGGCTTCTATGTGCCGAAGTCATATCCGCAGTATCTCAATGCCGCCGAATACATGACTCTCTACAACGAGGCATGTGACAACGACGGCATCAACCGCAAGTATTCCGACGATCTTATCTACAACACGGCAGCGGGAACGAATCCAGACCGTTACCCTGACCTGAAGTTTTACAACAGCGACAATCTGCGCAAGGCGTACAACAGAACCGAGCTTGTAGGTGAGATAACAGGCGGAACGGATAAGGCACGCTATTATGCCAATTTCGGTGCACGTTACAACAACGGGCTCATAAAGGTGGGCGAGCACAAGAACGACAACAACTGGAGATTCAACGTCAACGCCAATGTGGATGTAAATGTCACCAACTGGCTTTCAGCATCTACGTCGGCAGGAGTAATCATCGAGGATGCCTATAACGGCCGCGGCGATTTCTGGGGAACAGCCTCATCGCTTCGCCCCAACTGGTATAACCCGCTGCTGCCAATTGACAAGATGGACATGAACAACAAAGACATTGCCGCAATAGTGCAGAATGCCAACTGGCTGATAGACGGGAAATATCTGCCCGGAGGTCTCTCCACCAACACCAGCAGCTTCTGGGGCGACACCCATATTGCCGGCTATATCCGTGACAAATACCGTGACTTCATGTTCCAGGTTGCCTTGAATGCCGACCTTTCGATGATTACCAAGGGACTGAGCTTCCGTGCCGCCTTCGACATCGACTATTGGGACTATTATTCAGAAGGATTCAGCAACGGCTATGCCACATATGAGCCGATATGGGCAAACATGAACGGCAAGGACATGATTGTGAGCCTGAAGCCGTACAACAAAGACGAGCAGGGAACACAAGAATTTGTGGGAAGTTCGAGCGACTCGCAGACAATAATGTTCTCGGCACAGTTCGACTATCGCCGCACCTTTGCCGACGTACACAACATCAATGCCACTCTCGTTGGATGGGGCTGGCAGAAACAGAACGCAAAAGACGAAGACCACGACACAGATTCCAATGTGCGCAAGCGCGACCTCTATCACCGCACCAGCAACTTAAACATGGGACTGAATGTGGATTACAACTTTGCCCGTAAATATTACGTTCAGGCAGGTGCCGCGCTGGTTCATTCGGCAAAGATGCCGGAAGGCAACCGCGATGCCCTATCACATTCCTTGGGACTCGGATGGCGCCTGAGCAAAGAGAAGTTTATGCAGAATGTGACATGGGTTGACAATCTGAAACTATCTGCCGCCTACTCACTCCTTAACCAGGACCTCGATGTCTCGGAGTATTACATGTACAAGGGATATTACAACACCTGTCTCTTATACACATCTCCGAGCCCACGAGACCCTAAGACAT
>ENA-OZFS01000151-OZFS01000151.1-human-gut-metagenome-genome-assembly--contig:-NODE-151-length-13705-cov-4.724908_pt1 | contig 13705 bp, 8 predicted proteins | sample MGYA00244623_ERZ653644 | MGnify/ENA primary metagenome ERZ653644 (study PRJEB26926, sample SAMN06165114) | human gut metagenome | biome: ENVO:00009003; feature: ENVO:2100002; material: ENVO:00002003... | reverse complement strand
GTCTCGTCGGGTGTCATACCCCTGCCTGTGTCCTTTACGTCAATGTGCAGCATTCTGCCGTCACGGATTTCTGCCTTTACCGTCACCTCCCCGTTGTCTGTATATTTCAATGCGTTGCTTACCAGATTGTCCAATATCTGCCGCAACCGAAAAGCATCGGCAGTGTATAGATTGCCGTGCGCGTCATTTATATGAGATGTCAGGCGCAGTCCCTTTCCCTTGGCTATCGGCATCATTGCCCTGGTGCAGTCGTCCACAAGCTTGTGGACGCTGAACGTCACCGTGTTGACCTCAGCCGTACCGTTCTCCATACGGCGGTGCTCCAGCAGTGCTGTCACAAAACGCATGAGGTCGCTTGCCGACATACGCACATTCTTGATACATCCTTCCACGCGGTGCCAGTCGCCGCCTGCCATATATTCGTCCATCAAGTCAATATATCCCAATATGGATGCTGCCGGAGCCTTGATGTCGTGTGTTATGGTCATTGTGAGCCGCTCCGTCTGTTCACGGGCTTCTTCCAGACTGCGGCGGTAGCGTTCCGAACGGCGGTAGTCGCGCCACACCTGCCACAGAAGCAGAACAACAGCAACCAATGCCACAGCCGTCAGCAATGCAATGTCGATAAACATCTTCCAGCGTGCCTCATAGTCGGCTGCAAATGCCTGCCGCAGCCTTATGTGTCCGTCGGTGCGCAGCTGGGTGAGCAGCTGTTGTGTCTTGTCTGCCATCTCCACGCCAACCTTTTGCTGAGTTTTCACTTCATTTTTCCACTGCCTGTTTGCAGTCTTTAGTCTCCGCTCGTTGTCTATCTGAACTTCGGCAAGCACTTTTGCCACATCCTTTGCCACGTCGACCGACGTGTCGGAAACGGCATGACTGACATTTACTGTGTCGGAGCGTGAACCGCGGAAGGCATCGGTCAACCGTCGGAAGAAACCGCGCTTCGACTTGTTTATGGAGTATACGGTGTTGCGTTGTGTGGCATTTACCATCACCGAGTCGAGTCCGTTACGAAATTTTTGCTCTCTGTCTTTCAGGGCGGCATTTGCGTCATATTGTCCCATCAGCCGCATCAGTTTGAGTGTGTGCTCACGCTTGTTGGCTGTCAGGATTGCCAGTGAGTCTATGCGTGCAGTCATTACAGTGTCGGTTATCGTTGACAGTCGCTTTGCTATGTCCAGCGTGCGGTCTACCGACATGCTGTATTGCTCCCATCGGTCAATACCCATGGTTATGGAATATTCGTATGCGGCAATGTCCATGCAGCCGCCAACCAAGCTGTCCAGCAGGTCGCGCTGCTCCAGATATTCGTCTTCAACGTCCGACATACGCACAAACCTGCTTGTGTTTACAGCCATCAGCCATACAGCCACAGCCATCACCGCTATAATGGCGGCATAGCCCATAGCCACTTTAAAAGGCAGTTGTATTCTTTTCATAATCACAGTTTATTGACTGCAAAATTAGTCATTTTACCTCACAACCCAATATAAATGGAGTTAAAGAAACAAAAAGGGGTATCCCGCTGTTGCTAAATAAAAAAGGCAGACCATCTTTTTACGAATGGACTGCCCCGGAGCCTGCTCCGTTTCATTCTCTCTTTTTCACATCATTGAGCTGTTGTGGTGTCGGCTGGAGCTGCCACTGTGTCGGCAGGAGTCGTCACTGTGTCGTTCTGTACAGTGTTGTTTACTGTTGCAGGATTTTCTGCCTTTACTGTGCCTACAAAAGCGTTGCTCACTGATACCATTGCGAATGCAGCTACTGCTGCGAATACTAACTTTTTCATAATTTCAATTCTTTTTTTGTTATTAATAATATTGTTAACTGTCAGTCTTTGTGGAACACGTTCTTGGTTTTTTGTGTCCTCACTAAACAATGGCGCAACAAGCGTGCCAAAACATTTATGAATAAAGTAATGTTGACTGTAACTTACTGATAATTAATAACAAAAGAAAATCCGCAGCTTTCGGCACGGCTGCGGATTGTGTGTGGAAACTGTGGAAAAAGTGTGGAATATTTCCACACTTTTACATTGTATGCTACAGCCCGTAACGGGCAATTTTGTTGTAAATGGTCTTGCGGTCGATGCCGAGAAGCTGGGCTGCACGCGATTTGTTGCCGCCAGTGGCGGCAAGGGCTTCTACAATGCGGCGGCGCTCTTCGTCAGCATCATGCAGCGTTGACGGAGCCGCGGACTGCTGTGGTATTACCGTTTCATGTGACGGTGTCTGGGGATTGGGCATTAGAGCCAGGTCGGTGTCAGTGATATAATTCCCTTTTGCCATGAGCGTGGCACGCCTCACCACGTTCTTCAGCTCACGCAGGTTGCCCGGCCAGTCATAGCGTGACATCGCCTCCATAGCCTTGGCGTTGAATCCCGTGACATTACGGTCGAGCTGGGAGTTGGCTTGGTTCAGAAACAGATTGGCAAAAAGATAAATGTCCGTGCCCCGTTCGGCGAGTCGCGGCATGTGTATGGTAAATTCGTTGATGCGGTGGTACAAATCTTCGCGAAACACTCCCTCGCTCACAAGATGCTGCAAGTTGCCGTTGGTGGCACACACCAGACGTATGTCAATGTCTATTTCACGCATGGCACCCACGGGGCGTATTCTCCGTTCCTGCAATGTCCTGAGCAACTGCACCTGTATGTCGTAGCTCAGGTTGCCCACTTCGTCAAGAAACAGCGTGCCGCCGTTGGCGGTCTCAAAGGCTCCCTTTTTATCTGCGTCGGCTCCGGTGAATGCTCCACGCACATGCCCGAAAAACTCAGATGCCGCCACATCACGCGGAATGGCTCCGCAGTCGATTGCCAGAAATGGTTTGTCATTGCGGCGGCTCAGTTCATGAATGCGGCGTGCCACATATTCCTTGCCGGTGCCGCTTGCTCCAAGTATCAGTACCGACATGGGTGTGGGTGCCACCAACGCCACATAGTCATACAACTGGCGTGACACCTCGGAACGTCCTTCAATCCAGTCACTTTCCGCTGTCTTTTCCACGTCGTTTGCCGTAGATGCTTTGGGAATGTCATTGTCGCCTATGGCATCATTAATTTTTGTAAGCAGAATATCCGGCTGACACGGTTTGGCTATGTAGTCGCATGCCCCGTGCTTCATGGCTTCCACGGCATTCTGCACCTCGGCATAGCTTGTCATCATGATAAACGGCGTGCCCACGGCACTACGCTGCATCCATTCCAGCAGGTGCATGCCGTCGCGGTCGGGCAACCGCATGTCGGACAACACAAGGTTGAACTTACTGCCGATAAGAGCCTTCACTGCATCGGAAACCCTCGTCACCCGTTCCACGTCATAGCCTTTCTTTCCGAGCCAGGTCTGCATCATCGTGCCGTATGTCAGGTCATCCTCTACTATAAGTATTCGCTTCTTCTGTCTTTCCATGCAAGTATGCCAGTTTGTCACTTTATAATTTTGCCCATTATAGATTTTTCTGCAAATTTAGATAAAAATGACAGCAGAACAAAATATAAAGCAAAGTTTTAATATTTTTTATGTTGGGGAAGATTCCCGTCTGTGCTCAGAATAATTAAGAAAACTTAATTCTTCATTCGATTTGCGTAAAATTTCCTTATTTTTCATTTTTTTCTGTAACTTTGCAGCTTAAAATAAAAAATAAGCCAGACATATATGGATACAGTAAAAGGGAAAAAGATAGGTTTTGATAACGACAAATATATACGTATTCAATCGGAAAACATTAAGGAGCGAATAGCACAGTTCAGTGGTAAACTGTACCTTGAACTTGGCGGCAAGCTGTTTGATGATCATCACGCCAGCCGTGTGCTGCCGGGCTTTCAGCCCGACTCAAAGCTGCGTATGTTTCAGAAAATCAGCGACCAGATTGAGATTGTGATAGTTATCAGCGCTGAGGATATAGAGAAGAACAAGGTGCGTGCCGACCTCGGCATAACATACGACGAGGATGTGCTGCGATTGCGTGAGGAGTTCCGCAACCGCGGCTTCTTCGTAGGTTCTGTGGTGATTACCCACTATAACGGACAGCATGCCGCCGATGCCTTCCGCCAGCGGCTCAAGCGCATGGACATAAAGTCATACGTGCATTATCTCATTGACGGCTATCCGCACAACGTGGAGCTGATAGCAAGCGACGAAGGCTTTGGCAAGAACGATTATGTGGAGACCGAGCGTCCGCTTGTGATTGTCACTGCGCCGGGACCGGGCTCAGGAAAGATGGCTGTTTGTCTGTCGCAGCTCTACAACGAGCATAAGCATGGCGTTGAGGCTGGGTATGCCAAGTTTGAGACCTTCCCCGTGTGGAACCTTCCGCTGAAGCATCCTGTAAACATAGCCTATGAGGCTGCCACAGCTGACCTTAACGATGTCAACATGATTGACCCGTTCCATCTTGAGGCATACAATAAGATAGCCGTAAACTATAACCGTGACATTGAGATTTTCCCTGTGCTGAACGCCCTGTTCGAGGGCATCTACGGCACCAATCCATATAAGTCGCCCACTGACATGGGAGTGAACATGGTGGGATTCTGTATCAGCGATGACCAGGTGTGCTGCGAGGCTTCAAAGGATGAGATAATACGCAGATACTATGATGCTACAAACAAGTTTGCCAATGGTGCCGACAATGAGAGCGAGGTGCAGAAGATACAGATGCTGTTCAACCAGGCAAAGATTTCAACAGCCACACGTAAGGTGACAACGGTGGCGAAGAAGCGCCGTGAGGAAACAGGCACGCCGTGCGCAGCCATAGAGCTTGCCGACGGCACGATGATAACCTCTAAGTCGTCGGAGCTGCTTGGTCCGAGTGCCGCGCTGCTGCTCAACGCCACAAAATATCTTGCAGGCATCGACCACAATGTGAAACTGATACCGCAGGAGATGATAGAGCCGATACAGAAAACCAAGGTGGAATATCTTGGCGGCAACAATCCGCGACTGCACACCGACGAAGTGCTTGTGGCTCTATCGGTGCTCAGTCAGGCTGACGACAACTGCCGTAAGGCTCTTGAACAGTTGCCTGCACTGCGCGGATGTCAGGTACACTCCACGGTGATGCTTTCGGAGGTTGACCATAAGATATTCAAGAAACTCGGAGTGGGGCTTACCTGTGACCCTGTAAAGAAGAAATAGTAAGGTGTTATGGAATATGTGTTTGAGACCAAGATGATGGTGCGCGATTATGAGTGCGACATTCAGGGAATAGTCAATAACGCCAACTATCTGCACTATTGCGAGCATACCCGCCATCTGTTTCTGCGCGACTGTGGACTGAGCTTTGCGGAACTGCACGAGAAAGGCATCGATGCCGTGGTGGCACACTACGACCTGAGGTATAAGGTGCCGCTCAGGGGGCAGGATGAGTTTTTCTCGCGGCTCAATGTGAGCAAGGAGCGCCTCAAGTATGTGTTCTATCAGGACATCTACCGCGCCTGTGACAACCGTCTGTGTTTCCGTGCTGTGGTGGATGTGGTGTGTCTGGTCAACGGCAGGCTGGCAGAGAGCGATGAGATAGACCGCGCTTTTGAGAAATATCTGAAGAAATAGTGAGAGGCGGTTGCTTTAGAGCACGTCATAAGAACCAATAACCCTAAAACCTAACCGGCAATGACAGAGGCTATATATGCCATGGCGCTGACGCGCATCAGCAACTTCAATTTCACCCAGGCGCTTGAACTATATCGGGCACTTGGCAGTGCCACGGCATTATACGAGCATCGCAACGACATTGCCGATGTGATTGACCATTGTTCGCCGCGCCTGATAGAGGCGTTGAGACACTGGGACGAGCCGTTGAAGAGGGCAGAGGTGGAGATGGAGTTTATCATGAAGCACGGCATAACCGTTATGACACTCAGCGACGACAGTTATCCCCGGCGGCTTGCCGAGTGTGCCGATGCTCCCATCGTGCTTTACTATAAGGGCAGTGCCAACCTCAACAAACCGCAGATTGTCAACATTGTCGGCACCCGTCACTGTACGCCGTATGGCAGCGATAACATAAGCCGGCTGGTGCGCGAGTTGAAGGAACTGTGTCCCGATGTTCTGATAGTGAGCGGACTTGCCTACGGAGTGGACATCGCAGCCCACCGTGCCGCCCTCGGCAACGGTCTTGAAACAGTGGGAGTGCTTGCTCACGGGCTTGACACGCTGTACCCCTCACGCCATAGGGAAACGGCGAAGGCGATGCTCAGTCAGGGCGGACTGCTCACTGAGTTTATGACCGGCACCAATGCCGATAAAGTGAACTTTGTGCGCCGCAACCGCATAGTGGCAGGAATAAGCGATGCCACAATCGTGATCGAAAGCGACATAAAGGGCGGCAGCCTTATCACTGCCGGCATTGCCCGAAGCTACTGCCGCGATGTGTTTGCACTGCCTGGAGCCGTGGGATGGCAGTATTCGCAAGGCTGCAACCGTCTTATCCGTGACAATGGTGCTGCACTGTTCACCTCGGCCGAGGATATAGTGAAAGCCATAGGCTGGGAGTATTGCAAACAATTGGATGAGGCGCGCCACAACGGTATTGAGCGCCGCCTGTTTGCCGAACTTACGGAGAACCAGCAGAAAATAGTCAACCTTTTGCAACGAAGCAATGATATGCAGCTCAACACCATCACTGTTCAGGCAGGACTGCCCGTACAGGTAGTCATCGCCGAGCTGTTTGCCTTGGAAATGCAGGGAGTAGTGAGGTCGTTAGCAGGCGGAATGTATCATCTTATAATGTAATCGTCTGAAAATCACGCTTTGTATTATTCCCCTCATCGAGAGATACACTATCTGTGCCAGCCACAGCGCATGGTTTCCCAGTGATGGCTGCAAGAGGAAATAAGTGGAAAAGAACGCAACGGCAGCAATGACCGACGACACCAGCATACCTCGGGTGGCTGTGAGTCCGATGAACACCCCGTCCCACACAAAAGCCGCCACTCCTGCCAACGGCACTGCCAGCGCCCATGGGAAATACTCGCCCGAGGCTGCTATCACCGTGTTGTCGTCGGTTAGCAGATGCAGAAAGCCTTCACCGCCCAGAGCATAGACGGCAGTAAACACCGCAACCACCACGGCGCCCCAAAGAAACAGCCTCCTTACGGTGGCTCTCACCGCTGCATTGTTGCCGGCGCCATAGTAATGCCCGCAAATTGCCTCGCCGGCATACGCAAAGCCGTCCATGAAATAGGAGAACAGCAGATAGAGCTGCATCAGCACGGTGTTGACGGCAAGTATCACCGCCCCCTGGCGCGCTCCTGCCGAGGTGAAAAACAAGTTTACAGCCACAAGAAACAGTGTTCGCATGAATATGTCGCCGTTGACGCTGAAAAACCTTGTCATGGCACTGCGTGCAAACAGTCCGCCCAGCTCTATATACTTGCCGAGCCTGCCGTAATAGCGCAGGAGCAGCGCAAGCGCAACAAAGAATCCTGTGTATTGCGCTATGACGGTGCCCACAGCCACTCCACGGAATCCCATGCCGAGTCCAGCCACCAGCGTGAGGCTTGCAATGATGTTGGTGATGTTCTGGATTATCGACACCAGCATGGGGATGCGTGTGTTCTGCATGCCTATGTACCAGCCTGTGAGCCCGTAGAGCCCGAGCATGGCGGGCGCTCCCCAAATCACTATATAATAATAGGTGGAGCTTAGCGGCGCTATGTCGGCGGTGGGTTGTATCAGCGCAAACATTATTTGCTGCAGCGGAGTCTGCAAGATGATAAGCAGCAGCGCAATTGCCAGCGACACCGCTAATGAGCGCAGCAGCAGCCGCATCACCTCACTAAGGTTGCGGCTGCCCAGTGCCTGCGAGGTCATGCCGCTGGCTCCCATGCGCAGAAAGCCGAATATCCAATACACCAGATTGAATATCATCGACCCCACGGCAATGGCGCCTATATACGAAACGTTGCCGAGATGTCCCACTATGGCTATGTCGATGAGTCCGAGCAGCGGCACTGTGATGTTGCTCACTATCGATGGGACGGCTATGCTCAGAATCCTGCGGTGATGCTTGTTTATAGTCATGTTTTTATGTCGAAAAACAGTTTTATTGTGCAAAATTACGAATAAATACGCACAAAAATGCTTTTTTGCCGCAAAGTTTTTTGCAGTTTCGTTTATTTTTGCTAATTTTGCCCGAAATATAATTGAGTAAACCTTTGCCAAACTAAAAACGGACTGATGAATCGACTATTTATACTTCTTGTGGCTTTACTGTATGCGCTCACATCGGCTGCCGGTGTCAGTGAACAGTCGTATGGCGAGAAGTGGAGGTCGTATTTCGTTAAGGCATGGAGTCACAGTCTGTCCGACCGTTGTCTGGCGATGGCTGACACACTTTATGCCGAAGGCGAGAAGCACAACGATGACCTGCTGCTGTGCCGCGCCATGTCGGTGAAGGCAAATTACTTTTTTTTCAATCCCGGCAAGGGCGATGTGATAAATGCCGCTGACCATTTGAAGAAGCTTGGCAGAAAAGAGCGCAGGCTGTGCGCCTACTTCTATTTTGCAAGTCTGTATTCCGTGGGCTATAGCCTTAACCATAAACAGCTGATAAAGGCAATCCGCGAGGCGCATATTGTGGAGCAGCAGGCAAAAAAGGACAACCTGAAGTTTGGGTATCACTGCATGCACATCATTAATTCGCTCATTTATGCCCACAACGGCGAATTTGACAAGGCGTTGAAGCAGTCGGAGGATGCCATGCACGATGCTGCGGACAACAACGACCGCTATCGCGCCTATCAGTCAATGGCACTGTGCTATAAAGGCATGCAGGTGTATGACAAGGCATTGGATATCCTGGACAGAATGTATGGTTATTCTGTCAACGACTGGCAGAAATTTCAGGCTGTCTATCAAAAGTGCATGGTGCTGTATCTGTCAGGACATCATGACGAATATCTACAGTTTTATGAGGAACTGCAAAGGTTGAGTAAACGTCTTAACAACGCTAATTCCATGTATCAGCACCGTGCCAGAATCTATTATTTGTGCTGTAAAGGGCAGTTCGATGAGGCTATGCGTATTGCCGTGCGGCAGGGCAACTCTTTTCTCAGTGAGCAGATAGAGGTGATGAAGGCAAAGGGCAACTATCCCCAGGCGTTGAGCCTGTTCATGAAACGCCTGCGTTATGAAGATTCGCTGTCGTGTATCTACACCTACAACGACTTTGCCGAGATTGACCGCGAGGTGGGAAACCTGTCCGAAAAGATTCGGCTCAATAACATACAGCAGAAGAACGTGCAGGCAAAAACCGAGAACACACAACTGCAAACCATGAACTCTGAGCTGGAACTCCTGCAGTTGAAGGCAAGCACCAAACTGATGAGGGAGAAAAATCTTAACCGCAGCCTGAAGATGAAGGAAGAGGCAGACGTGCTGCAACGCCTGAACAACGAAAACAGAATTGCGAAAATAAAGGAGGACAATGTCGAGTCGGAATACCTTTATCGCAAGAATGTGCTGCGGATAGGTATCATATTGCTTACAGTTGTCACTGTGATGGTGATAATATACCTCATATATAAACGTAAGACAGAGAAAATCATCAACAGAAAAAACATAGAGCTGGCGAAGGCATACCAGCTGGCAGAGGAGAGCCAGCTGCGCAAACGGGCGTTTCTTAAGAGCATAAGCCATGAGATACGCACCCCGATAAACGCCATCATGGGATTTACCGAGGTGCTCACCACGCCAGGGCTGATGCTCGATGACAGCGAGGTGGACGACTTGAAGATGCGCATACGCACCAACTCGCAGCATCTTCAGACTCTTGTGCGCGATATTCTTGACACCAAAGGGCTGGAGACAGGAAAAATCAGCGTGAAGATAGAGCCGGTGAGGGTCAACGATGTGTGCCGCTCGGCAATGGCTTTTATCAAGGAGCGCTGCGATGTGAAGGGGCTCAAGCAATATTTTGTTACTGATGTGGACGACGATTATACAATAAACACCGACAGCCAGCGGTTGCAGCAGGTGCTCATCAACTATCTCACCAATGCCGAGAAAAATACAGCCGAAGGGTATATACGCCTGTCGTTCAGCACCGTGGAGCGAAAAGGCTGGCTGGTGTTCAGTGTGGAAGACACCGGATGCGGGGTGCCTGCCGACAAGGCGGATATGATTTTCAACCGTTTCGAGAAGGTCAACGAGTTTGTTCAGGGAGCAGGCATGGGGCTATATATGTGCCGCATCATAGCCAAGCGGCTCAACGGCAGGGCAGAGCTCGACCGCATGTATCAGGGCGGTGCGCGTTTCCTGTTTGCCGTCAAGCAGTTTGTGGTCATGCTGCTGATGCTCATCTCCACAACTGCCGCCATGGCTCAGCTTAACTCGTCGCCAGCCCTTGTGGCTCTTCACGACAAGACAAAGCAGATGCTCAGCTCACCGCAGTGCCTGACAATGGCAGACAGTCTATACTCTCTGGCTGAGAGACAGAACGACCATGACATGCAGTGTCTGGCTATATACGTACACATATCTTATTACCAGCGCCGCGGCGACTACGACGATATGACGAAACACTGCAACCGCATGATGGAGTGTGCGCAGAAATACAATCTCAGCCATCACTACTATCTGGCATGGTACACACGCATAAATTACCTGTTTCAGCAAAGCCGTTCGGCAGAGGCTCTGCGCCAGCTCAATGTAATGCGCGAGCAGGCTGTGAGGGAAAAGAATATCTATGGACAGGCACGATGCTACCGCGCTGTGGGCAACATCTATCTGCGCAAGGGCAACTACAGCATTGCCTTGAAGAATTTCGAGGACGAACTGCACACCATTGAGCATGCCAACACCCGTCAGGACCTGGGCGACGTGTATCAGAAGATAGGCAGTTGCCAGAAATACCTCGGACAATACAAACTGGCGGCACGGACATTCGACAAGGCAATCAAGCTGTCAAGATTTCAGCGGGTGACCGACGAGAACAAGGCGTGGCGTGCCATTGTGGCATTTATGCTCGACGACAGAGACTTGTTCACACGTTATTATGATGAACTGAGTGCCGACTCATTGGCTATGCAAACCATGAACGGGGTCATCATCAATCAGCTGCACATGTTCCACTGTATTATGCTCAACCAGTGGGCAAAGGCGCTTGAAATATGCTATTCCACCAATCCCGCCAGCATGCGCTATATGCTGCTCAGCGACTATTATTATTTCCAGGGCGACAGCTACAAGGCACTTGAAATGAAGGAGAAGCGGCTGGCAGAAGAGTGGAGGGGAGCTGTAGAGGTGCAGCGCGAGGACATGGCGCAGTATTTGTCGCAGATGACAAAAGACCAGATGGAAGTGGAAAAGGTGCGGCTGGAGCAGGAAAACCGTCTGTTGAGCATTAACAACGAGCAGCTGAATCTAAGCAAGCTGACACTGCAGTTGGAAAATGCGAGAGACATCAGGAGCATTGAGCGCACCAGAGAGAACAACGGCAAGCTGGCTTTTAAGGCACAGCGGCATAAGATAGAGCACGCCAAGGCGCAGGCTAAAATCAAGCAGCAGGAGGAAGAGCTGGACATGGCGCGCCATAAGCGCAGCCTGCGCATCATGCTGACAGCAGGAGTGGCACTGTTGGTGATACTGCTGATGATAAGCTATGTGGTTTACCCATCAGTGAGCACAGCAAGGCAGTTGTGGCGGCGCTGCTGCCGCTGACGCACATCATCTGTCCGTTGTCCACGACAAACGACAGCCCTGCCACAAGTGTCTCGCCTTTTTTGCTTATATTTAAATTCTTTGCTTCTAACATATTATTTTTTAGGAATTGGTAGGAGTTGTAAGAGTCGTAGGAGTTGTAGGATGTGAGGAATGCTCCACACTGAACATTGAACACTAAACACTCCACGATTAAAACTCCACGACTTTCACCTCACTGTCACCGGGCTTGTAGATTTTGCCCGCTGTCTTCTTGGCGTCCGCCTTGAAGTGCTTCCACGAAATTTTGTCCCACTGAATCTTGTCGGTGCACTGAGCCACGGGCACCTGCGGCAGGGCGGTTCCGTCCCTGACGAGGATTATCGCCTCAATGTCGCCGCACGCTATGTGGTTCCAGCCAGGCTGATATACCTTGCCAGTCTGGTAGTCTATCCACTTTCCGCTGCCCGGCAGGTACACGTCGCGGCTTGTGCCGTCCTCAAGCAGCGGCGCCACGAGGATGCTCTCGCCAAACATATACTCGTCGTCCACGGTCCATGCTCCCGGGTCGCCGGGAAATTCCAGCAACAGGGCGCGCACCATCGGCAGTCCCTGCTCCGTGCAGAGCTTTGCCTGAGTGTAGACGTAGGGCATGAGCCTGTATTTCATCTCGGCGCAGGTGCGGAAGTAGTCCATGAACTTCTTGTCGTAGAGCCACGGCTCTGTAGGCGGCGCACCGTGCACACGGCTGTGGGAGCACAGATAGCCGAACGGCAGCCAGCGGCGGTAGAGCCTCTCGGGGCTGCTTGTTACAAATCCTCCTATGTCGTTGCTCCAGAAAGAGAAGCCGCTGAGTCCCAATGACAGACCTGCGCGGATGCTTCCCTGCAGTCCCGTGTTGTTGGTGGCGGCATCGCCTCCCCAGTGCAGGGGATAGCGCTGCGAGCCCGCCCATGCCGAGCGTGCCCAGATGATATTTTCACCTTTTACGCTCTTTGTGATTTCCGCCACCGCCTTGTTGTAGCGCAGCGGATAGAGGTTGTGCTCGTACAGTCCCGAGCGCCCGTTGCTGTAGATGCCTTCCAGCGGCGCAGCCTCGCCGAAGTCCACCTTGATGGCGCCTACGCCGAGCCTGAGCAGGTTGCCAATCTTTTCCTGATACCATTTCACGGTCTCGGGGTTGGTGAAGTCGAGCACCACGTCCTCGTAGGGCAGCTCGCCGCGCCCGTTTCTCACATACATTCCCTTTTCTATCAGCTCAGGGAAGAACTTGTTTTTCGGCGTGAAGTAGGGCAGCTGCCACAGACAGGTGCGGAATCCGTCGTTCCTCAGGTCGTCGAGCATCTTCTTCGGGTTGTCGAAACGGTCCTTTGCGAACTCATAGTCGCACTGCCAGTCCACCCCGAACCAGCCCGTGTCAAAGTGTATCACGTCGCTCGGTATGCGGTTTTTCCTCAGGCTGGCAGCCACCTCGCGCCCCTCCTTCTCGCTGAAGTAGGTGATGCGGCTCATCCACGTGCCGAAGCTCCACAGCGGCGGCATCGGCGCCTTGCCCGTGAGGCAGGTATATTCGTTGAGAATGTCCTTTGGCTCGCCGAAGAAGATGAACACGTCCATCACCTCGTCCGCCATGAATATCTTTTGCGCTCCGATGTACGACTGTCCGAAGTCGCAGGTCACGGGAGCCCCCGTGTGCATGAACATGCCGTAGCCGCGCGAGCTCATGTAGAAGGGCACGGGCTTATACATGTCGCCGGTCTCCGGGCCCTGCGGGTCGGTGACGAAGAGGTTGAGCTTCTGCCCAGCCTTGTTGAGCGCCGTGGGCGACTCGCCGCAGCCGAAGATTTTCTCTCCCGGCATGAGGCTCCACACGGGCGATATGCTGCGTGTGTTGTCGCTTCCGCGCTTTATGAAGCAGAAGGGCTGCACCTTAACCTGCGTGGAGTCGTTGTCGCTCCACACGCGGGTCTTGCTCAGCACCCTGCCGCTCTTGTCTCTGAGCACCAGCCGCCACGGATACTGTCTCTTATACACATCTGACGCTGCCGACGAACTCTAGGGTG
>ENA-OZFS01000143-OZFS01000143.1-human-gut-metagenome-genome-assembly--contig:-NODE-143-length-13981-cov-5.144047_pt1 | contig 13981 bp, 5 predicted proteins | sample MGYA00244623_ERZ653644 | MGnify/ENA primary metagenome ERZ653644 (study PRJEB26926, sample SAMN06165114) | human gut metagenome | biome: ENVO:00009003; feature: ENVO:2100002; material: ENVO:00002003... | reverse complement strand
AAATGGATATAACGGGGTCCTCCTAAGACTCTATTGTAGGTTCGATTCCTATAGGGAACGCTCTATTTTAAGCGGTAATGAGAGAAAAATCATTGCCGTTTTTTTGTTTTTCTGCTAACAGGAAACTAAAAAAATGAGATTTATGCTTGGAAAATATCAAGCCTGAATGAGTATTCCGTTCAGATTAGATTAGGTTCTAATCTGGGCGGATTTTTTTGCGTGTGCAATGAGCAGAGAACTGACACTTAAATCTTTGGTAGAGAAGTTAAGAGATTTTTATGATTTCATAATCATTGAATGTATGCCCTCTCTTGGCATGATGACAATTAACGCATGCAGCGTGTCTCATCCTTTGGGATGATTTACATTTCGAAACAGACTCGTATAATATAATTTGAGACAGATTGCGAAAGACTTATGGCAATCTCGCTCTGTATCAAAGGGAGGGAAGAAATGACCAAAAATATTATCATAAAGACCTCCGTTCAGAAACGGTTTGACAGCTTCATGGTGCATGGCAGAGTCCTTTTTTTCAGCGCACCCTGCGGCTTTGGAAAGACAGTACTGGCGGACGCACTGCTGCGCGGTCGGAACGTGCTGCGGCTAAGTGCGGCAGACCCAGACTGCGCAATCCCGCCGTCAGCGCAGGATTGGGACATTCTGGTGATTGACGATCTTCAGCTCATGCAGGAGGAAGCCTGGCAGCAGGCTCTTTGCGAACTGATTCGCTCAAGTCCGGAGCGCCATTTCGTGCTGCTCTCGCGCGGTGTGCCGCCCGGCTGCCTGATGGCATTTCAGTACACGGGGCTGATGACGGTGCTGGAGGCCGACGACCTGCTTTTTGACGCGGGCGATGTGCGGCGACTGTTTCAGCTTTCGGGAGTAAACATAACAGATAGAGAGATCGACGGAATATTGAAAGAATCCGTGGGCTATCCGCTGGGTGTGGCCATCACGGCGCGGTGCATGTCCCCGGACAAGCCGTGGACACCGGAGCTGGTAGCGCGGGTGTTCCACGAGGTGTTCCTCTACTTTGAGACCGCTATCTACCGGCGCTTTGACCTGCCGGTGCGGCGCTTCATGTTGGAGCTGGCTCCCTTTGAAAGTTTTGACCTGGAAATGGCGCGGATGGTCAGCGGCGATCCCCGTGCCGGCGAACGGCTGGACTGGCTTCTTCGATACACTACTATGCTGCGCTACGACGACTGCCAGCGCTTCCACTTCTGGTCGGGTTTCCGGGCTTTTCTCCTTTGGGAGATGGAACGGGAGTATACCGAGGAAAAGCGCAAAGCGCTCATCAGCCGGGGCGGGCTGTACTATGAGCTGAAGGAGGACTACGCCCACGCCCTGGAATGCTACACCAGTGGCGGTGACCATTCCAAGGTTTCCGAGCTGCTGGTGCGTAATGCAGAACTTCACCCCGGCATGGGGCACTATGCCGAGATGGAAAAATACTACCGCAGCCTGCCGGAGGTGGAAATTCTCGCATCCCCCTCTCTGATGCAGGGTATGAGCATGCTCTGCGCGCTGGTCATGGATTACGAAGGCTCGGAGCGCTGGTATGGCGAACTGCAAAAGTTTGCCGAACGCTGCGACAGGCAGGACGCCGCCGGAAAGCAGGCGCGCGGCAGCCTTGCATGGCTGGACATCTCCCTGCCCCAGCGGGGCGTGAAGGGTCTGACGGAAACCATCCCCGCCGTGTTCCGGCTGCTGACGAACAAAGAGGTGGCGCTGCCGTCCTTCTCCGTCACGAGCGCGCTGCCGAGCATCATGAACGGCGGCAAGGACTTTTCCGAATGGAGCAAAAAGGACGACCTGCTCTACAAAACCCTCCGTCTCCCCGTGGAGGCAGTACTGGGGCGGGACAGTGTGTGTCTTGCCGACTGCGCCATTGCCGAGAGCAAGTTTGAAAAGGGCGAGGACATCGCCGGCCGGATGCTGTCCCTTCTCCCGCAGATGAACGAGGTCCGCAACCACGGCACGTCGGACATGGAGTTCGCCGTCAGCGGATTGCTGGCCCGCAGCCAGCTGGCAAACGGGCAGCCCACCGACGCGCGGCGCACCATCATGGTACTCCGTGAATGCTTTGCCGAGCGCGGTTTGACACGCTTTCTACCCAATATGGACGCCATGCTCTGCCGTATTGACATGCACACCGGCGACCTTGACGCGGCGGACGCGTGGTATCGGGAAAAAGCCCCGTGCGAACCCACGCACCTGAACGTCATGCGGCGCTACCGGTATCTCACGCAGGCAATGGTGGAAATTATGCAGAACCGTCCGGACGCCGCTTTGCTGACGCTCTCACCCATGGAGCCGTACATTCAAAACTGCGCCCGCATCATCGACGGCATTCACCTGAATGTCCTGACTGCCATCGCCCTGTACCGCAAGAAGGACGAGCAGTGGCGCAAGCGATTGACGGCGGCGCTGGACGCGGCGGCGGAGCACCGCTTCATCCGCACCGTCAGCATATACGGCACGGCGGTGCTGCCGCTGTTGGAAGCACTGGACTGGGACGGCGACAAAGCATGGCGCAAGCGGCTGATGGCAGCGGTGCGGACGCAGGCGGCGTTCTACCCGCATTTCCTCGAACCCAGCCTTGCTCCCGGCGAGGAGCTGACGCCCACGGAACTGCAAATTCTCCATCTGCTCTGCGCCGACAAGTCCAACGCCGAGATCGCGCAGATCATGGATGTGAAGCTGCCGACCGTGAAGACCCATGTCAGCCACATTCTTGAAAAGCTGGATGTGAAGCGCCGGGCGGAGGCCAAGACAGCAGCGAAAAAGCTGCATCTGGTACCGGAAGAGTTATAAAAACAACGTCCGGCGGACGCCGGATTCGACATAAACGCAAACTGATTTTAAGGAGGAAAGATATGAAAAAACGAGTATTGAGTATGTTCATGGCGCTGGCCCTGTGCCTGACGCTCCTGCCCGCGCCCGCGCTGGCGGACGAGCTGGGGCCTGTGGACGGCACGTCCACCGTGGAAACGGCGGGCGCTGACGCGGAAGCGGAAGCCAAGGCGAAGGCCGGCGCGGAAGCCGTGGCCGCCGTGCAGGCACAGATCGACGCGCTGCCCGATGCGGACGAACTGCCCGCGATGGATGACGACGAGGTTTTGGCGGCATACATGGCGATTCAGGAGGCATATGATGCCTATGACGCGCTGACGGCGGAGCAGCAGACGCAGATCACGGGCGCGGAATGCTTTGAGGCGCTGTTCGGCTGGTTCAATGGGCAGATTGCGCCGCTGGCGGATGTAACAATCAATCCGGACGGTGCTGATGCAAATGGTGACATTATAAAGGATACCAGTTTTGATCGAACAGGTCCTGTACTCACGGAAAATGATACGACTTTGAGCGGCAAGTACTACATCGTTCAAGGCAACATAACCATCAGCGGTGACTTGACGGTAGACGGTTCGAAAGATGGCGGTCTGGTGCTTTGCCAAGGCGCGACGCTGACGGTTAACGGTGCTTTGATCCACAGCGGTGGCAACGCATTTTACATTTACGGGCAATCGAACAATGGTGCCAATGTCGGTGAGTTGATCATCAATAATTCCAATGGCGATGGCGCGGCGATCCGTTCTGAAAGTGGATCTGCGCCAAGGCTGGGTATCAGCAGCGGCAAGGTGACGATCAACGGTGGGAGTTCCAAGAAACTTGTTGACAATGTCGAGTTGTACAGCACAAAGCCGATACACGAAGGCGTCCTTGACGGTGAGGCGAAATCGCCCTCGGAGTGGGGGGCATCCTCCATATCGGGCGTGGAACTCGTGCTGGACTACTGCGAGCATCACAATGCCGTTTATACGCCATCCGGCGATACACAACATATAAAGAGTTGTAAGCAATGCGGCTTTAATACGGGCAATACAACGCTAAAGGCGAATTGCGGGAACAATGGCTCTGAAGGATCTGTGTCGGTCGGAGACGGGGGGCACCGTCAGAAATGCCCCTGCGGGAATACGTTTGGCGATGTGATTCCGCATACGGTTGAGACTGTGCCAACACATAGTAAGGAGCATCACGTTTCAGGATGCCAGTACTGCGATTATACCAGCGGTTCGCCGGAAACCCACGAATGGGATAGTACAACAGGCGAATGCACGAAGTGCCACTTTAAGCCGATAGCCCAAGGCACGTGGCTTAGTATCCATGATTCTTTGCAGGAAGCTATGGATGAAGCTTCTGAAATAACAGGCGCTAAGGCGCTTGTAACGCTGTATTCCGAGGCGAGCGGCAATACGGCTATCGACGATGGGTTTGTGTTCAATTATCCGGACAAAACGATCACATTAGATATGGCGGGGCATTCTCTGGAACATCAGGGCAATCCGATTATCACGGTTGAGGCGGGCACGCTGAAAATCACAGGCGCGGCAACCATCAGCCAGACAGCCACAAGCCAAGAATTGGTCGCACCCGCAATCGAGGTTACGGGTGGCGAACTGATTTTTGAGGATACTTTGAATGTAACCGGCAGTGCGCAGAATTTGTCCGCCGCACCTGCGATTCTTGTCAAGGGCGGCACGGTGACATTTGAGAAAGATGTGACCGCAACAGCCGCAGAAAACGAAGGCAGTAGTACTTTGACTAATCCTGCGATTGCTCCTGCGGTCAAGGTTACGGACGGCAAGCTGATTTTTAACGGCAAGCTGACGGCCACGGGCGGCTTGGGCGGCGTCCCTAGAAATACAAGACCGTGCGAGCCTGCGGTTTATGCCGAGGGCGGCGAATTGGAATTTAACGGCGATTTGGATTTGAATGGCGGCCTGACGATTACAGGGAGCGCAGAACTGACAAAGGGGCTGACCCAAGGCGCGTTCAAAGTAGACTACGACAGTCAGACGGTGAACGGGAAACAGTTATCGGTCAAGGGGTCGAGCGTCTACGCAAAGGTGTCTGCCCTGCTGGCAGAGAATCATGTCTGCGTTAAAACAGAAAGCCTTGTAGAAGGCAAAGAAAAAGAGTATGCAAATACCAGAGCTTACACATGTTCGGACAACGTTACCATCGTGAAGCATGAGCATGAATGGAAGTTGGATAGCCAGTATCCACATCTCCACAGCTGCGCGTGCGGCAAGTCCGAAAATCATGAATATGATAGCAGTACTGGCAAGTGTAAAATTTGCCAGAGCGAGTGCTCGCATAAGGGCGTGGATAACGATGGCACATGCTTTACCTGCAAGGCGCAGATGCTCGTGAAGATCGAAAACGGCGGCAAGACCACCTACGGCACAGACTTTAAGTCAGCGATGAATGCGGCAGAGAATGGCACAACTGTCACGCTGCTGGCGAATATTGAATGGGGCATAACTCCTCAATCCAGAGCGGAGATTACCGGAGATGGTAAAATTGTTACGCTGGATCTGAACGGGCATACGATCACCGGTGGCTGGATTGATATTGGGGACAATAACAAGCCTACATCCTGCACATTGAAAATCATCGGAGAAGGCGGTCACGAAAGTCTAGATGGGGTGGGCGGCTACAGCGGTGTTTCCCCGAAGGCTACGCTGGATTTGAGCGAGTGGGAAGGCGGTACGATCAGCGCGATCAATATATCGGATAGCTCGAACTATGAAGCAGAAACGCGGGAAGCCGCAGTGATCGTAGGGCCGAATGCAGGTACGATCGGAAAACTGACGTTCGGGAATAATCAACTTGACGAACTGAAAAAGACTAAATTGAGCGGCGGCAGCTTTAATGAGATTTGGGCAGCGAATCACCAGCCGGTCAAACTTGGCGAACTGCTTGCAGATGGCTATGCATACCAGAATGAAGATGGGTCGTATGTGGAGTACACAAAAACACTCCAAGGCGCGTCTATCTCCAACGTCAAGGTCGTAAAATGCCTGCATCCGGACATGAAACCGGATGCAACAACTGGCGTAGCGACATGCGAATACTGCGGCAAGAGCGGCAAATTCGCAGCCTCGGTGGATGGCAATCTCTATACCGCAGACCAATGGAAGGATGCCTTCAAAGCTTGGCTGGGCGATGCCGAAGATGAGAAGGCTAACGGTATATTAAAGCTGTATACAGATTATGAAGCTGAAGCGGCAGATGCTACGTGGAGCGTTGGTTATCGCCCGAACGGCAATACGCTTGATCTGAACGGACATATGATGTCGGTTAAAGATGACGGCGCATTCAAGCCCACTAACAATATGCATTTGACGGTTACCGACGGCACGGAGCGCGGTCAGATTACGAATATCCTCCTTGATGGGAGTCAGCGCGGGAGCTTTACGCTGGAGAACGGTTTTGTCGGCAATCTGAAGATGACCGGCGGCGCTGTCGTTGCGCTGAAGGGCGGCAGCGTTGACGAGCTGGATGTACAGAATTGCTCCGCAAACACAAATCTTTCCATCCAGGGCGGCAGCCTTGGCCAACTGAATATAGAGGATTGGGCTGAGGGCATGCATGTTTCCGCCACGGGCGGCAGCCTTGGCGCGTATGATCTGCCAAGCGGCAAGATTCTCGCGGATGTGCTGGATCACCAATATTACGCTACAGGCACAAGCCTTGATAAACGGGTTGATGCGGCGGCGCAAAACTGGGAAAAATTCGATATCAAGCAAGCCCCTCACGACTTTAGATCGACTTCGAACGCGGCAAATGTTCCCATTAACGGCAGCATCCCCTTCATGGTTGCCTCGCCCGGTGAAAATGTGGGCGTATACGAGGTGAAGTGGTATCGCAGAACGAACAGCGGCGCAGAACATATGACGGAGAATAGAGTGGCTGACGTGAAGGTCGGTGATAGGCTGGATGTATTCTGCGTAATCACAGGGCTGGATAGACCCAACGGAGCAATGCAATGGCAGGTGGCAGTCAAGGACTATACGATAAATGTCGTGCCTGCCAATCTGAAGGACGACCGAACGGTCATTACGCAGAAGCCGGACACGGGCAACACCGGAAATTCGTCAGACAACCGCCTGGTGGTTACTCCGTTTTCTTTCAGCGCGTTTAGCGATGTAGAATACAAATTTGAGGTGACCTACAACGGACAGCCGCTGGAATTGGATAAAGATTACACCATTAAAGATTCGAGCAATAAGGCAAAGAATGCCGGAACGCACACGCTGACCATCGAGGGCATAGGCAATTATACGGGTGAAAAGTCGGTGACATGGACGCTTGAGCCGTATGAGCTGTCGGTTAAAAACCTTTGTCCTGCCAAGATTGAAAAGATATACGATGGTACAGATGCAGTGACTGACAGCACAAACGGAATCGACGCGTTAGCCGGTTTTATGCTTGATTCGAAGAACCCGCGGAATCCTATATTGTCGACTTTGGATAATCTTAATTTGGACAAGAGCGACTACCAGTTGAGCAATATGAAATTCGACTCCGCAGAAGCCGGAGACAGAACCTTCACCGGCACAATGACGCTGACATCCGGCGGCAACTTTGTCTTTGCCGATGGCAGCAGGGTGATGCAGATCGAATACGGCAGCAGCGGCGGCCGTCAGCTTGTTTTTATCGGCAGTGCGAGCATCGCTGCCCCCGCGGCCAAGGCGCTTCAAGTCGCGAACAACCACGCGGCGACGTATACGGTTGATCTGTCCGCGCTGCTGCCTGCGCTGGAGGCTCCCAGGGAGTACGGCGCGGTGACCTACGGCGCACCAACTATCAACTTGTCCAGCGGCTATTACGCCGTTGGCACGGCAAGGATCGAAAACGGCAAGCTGATTTTGCCCATTCAGAAAAATGACGTGGAAACCATCGGCTCTGTGGGCACAGTGACCGTAGTGATCAAGAGCACAAACTATGAGGACATCACGCTGACAGTCAATGTCAATGCGACCAACAAGCTTGTCCCCACTGTTACGGCACCTACGGCAAACGCCCTGACCTACAATGGTACAGAACAGGCGCTGGTTACAGCAGGCAAGACCACTGGCGGCACGATGCTCTACCGGCTTGACGATTCTGAGTGGAGTGAGCAGCTCCCCACAGCGAAAAATGCCGGGGAATACACCGTTTGGTATAAGGTTCAGGGAAATGCAGAGTACGCGGATGTGGCAGAACAAAGCTTGACTGTGACCGTAGCGAAAAAGGCAGTAGAGATTAAGGGTGGAAACAGAAGCAACGTGCTGATCTATGGTGAAAAGATTTCAAAGCTGACACTCGGAAATACCGTTTTTGTGGAAGCCGGTACAGATGATGTGATAGAAGGTATTTTTTCATGGAGCAATCCGGACGAGATACCGGCAGCCGGAACCACACAGGCGGGCTGGGTATTCAAGCCTGCTGACAGCAAAAATTACAAGGAACTTACCGGAACAGCGGCTATTACAGTAGCCAAGGCAACACCGGCAGTAGTAACAGTTCCAACTGTAGCAGAGCGTGAATACAATCCTGCTGTTGCACTTGCTGATTCTGATATGACAGGCGGCAGTGTGACCGGAGCAGATGGCAAATCACTTGCCGGAACATGGAGCTTTACAGGAACGAATATCATTCCGACTGTAAACAACAAAGGCTATCAGGCAGTATTCACACCTGATGACGCTGACAACTACAATACAGTAACTAAAACAATAACTGTTAAAGTAACTAAAGCAACACCGGTAATTGCAGAGAAGCCGACAGCAGGCGCACTTACCTACGGACAGAAACTTTCAGACAGTACCCTGACCGGAGGAAAAGCAGCTTATCAGACAGCAGATGGAACTGAAATCACAGGAGCATTTGCATGGAAGAACAGCAGTAGCAAGCCAACAGCAGCAGACAGCAAAAAGACAGAGTATGATGTAACATTTATACCATCCGATAAGGATAATTATAATGCAGTTGATACAAAGCTTGCACTTACTGTAAATAAGGCAGCTCAGGCACCGAACATGCCGCAAGCTGCAATGGCTCCGGCACACAGCACAAAGAAGGTTGGCGATATTACGCTTCCGGATGGCTGGAGCTGGCAGGAGGCAGATAGGGACACGGCACTTGCAGATGGTGTGGCAGTAACAGCGACCGCGGTTTATACAGGAGCTGACAAGGGCAACTACGAGACAGAAAGTGTAAGCATTACGATTACAAGAAGCGAATGTGATCACACACATACTGAAATACGGAATCAGCAGGAAGCAACCTGCAAAAAAGAGGGCTATACCGGAGATACCTACTGTAAGGATTGTGGTGAAAAACTTGCCACCGGCACAGCAACCGTGAAGAAAGCGCACACGGTCGGAACACCGGCTACCTGCGTATCAAAAGCAGTATGCAGTGTTTGCAGTGAAACCTTTGGTGAAGTGGATACCACGAACCATGTGCATACAACCGTGAAGAACCGAAAGGAAGCAACCTGCACACAGACCGGCTACGCAGGAGATACCTATTGTACGGACTGTGATAAACTTCTGAGTACCGGAAAAGAGCTGGCAGCATTGGGACATGATTATAAAGCAACCGTGACAAAGCAGCCAACGACAACCGAGGAAGGCATCAGAACCTACACCTGCACCAGATGCAACAGCAGCTACACAGAGAGCATTGCGAAGCTGCCGGAGGAACAGCACACTCACAACTATACGGGAAGCATTACGAAGGAGGCAACCTGTACAGAGGCAGGGGTAAGGACATACACCTGTTCCTGTGGAGACAGCTACACGGAGAATATTCCGGCAACAGGACACAGCTATGTATCAAAAGTAACGAAGGCTGCAACGACAACAGAGGAAGGCATCATGACCTACACCTGCTCCAAGTGCGGACACAGTTACACACAGCCTATCGCTAAGCTCGAGTCCGATGACAGCAGCAAGGATAATGGCAGTCAGAACCAGAAACCGCAGCCTGGCACAGATAATGGTAATCAGAATCAGGAGCCACAGCCTGATACGGGTAATGGTAAGGACAACGGTACTTCAATTAAGCCATACATTAAGGACGACAGCGGCAAGGAAGGCTGGGATGTTATCAAGCCACAGCTTGAAGAAGCTAAGGCAGGCGATACAGTAACAGTTGCCATGAACGGAACGACTGTAGTGCCGAAGGATGCAATTGACAGTATCAAGGGCAAGAATACAACACTTGTTCTGGATATGGGAAATGGTCTTTCCTGGAAGGTTTATGGAAAGGATATTACTGGTGCAGCCGGAGATATTGATTTCGGTGTGACAGTCGGAGCCGACGCCGGAAAATCCATTCCTGTGGATGTGATCAATAACGTGACCGGGGAACATTCTTCCTTGAATCTGACTCTTGCTTATGACGGAGAGTTTGGATTTACAGCCACACTGACCGTCAACATGGAATCAAAGAATGCAGGACTGTATGCGAACCTGTTCTACTACAATGAACAGACCGGTGAACTGGAATTTATCAGTGCCGGACAGATTGATCCGGATGGAAATGTGGAACTTGTATTTACCCATGCATCAGATTACACGATTGTTGTTGATACCAGGATTATGAGTGATAACGGTCAGGCAGACAACAAAGCAGATGAAAACATTCCTGCGTCTAAGACAGATGACAGCACTTCAAAATATGCATGGAATAATACGATAATCATTATTATAGGTATCTGTATTATGCTGATTGTTATTGGAGCCGTATTCTATGTAAGGAAAAAGAGTGGTTCAGAAGAAAAATAATGATGATTTCATAGGAGTTGCACGATTTAATGGAAAGAGCAAAATCAACAAAAAACAGCTAAAAGTATGTATTTAATATTTGGTGCTTGCTTTTTAACATGATATCTATAAAAAGAGCCGATGTAAAACGAAAAACTGGTTTACATCGGCTCTTTTTAGTATATAATGATTATTGAAAGGCGGTGGAAGTATGCTCATAAGATATATGTTTGACAATTTTTGTTCGTTCAAGGAAGAGTGTGAGTTTTCATTAGAAGCACCAGGCGGGAAAGTAAAGAAGCGCTTTCCGGATAACTATACTACAACAGAAACAGGATATGACCTGCTGAAAACGGCAGTTATCGTAGGTGAGAACGCAGGTGGTAAGTCCAACTTTATAAATGGATTAAAATATCTGAAATCATTGTTTGATACAAACATGAAAGTGCAGTCTGTTAATTCATATATTAACGCAGATACTTTGATGGAGTGTAATAATCCCAAACAGAAATTTAATGTAGTATTCTTAGCGGGGAATCATTATATTTATGAGTATGAAACTATTGTTGATGCAAAAGGAATCTATAGCGAAAAACTTATCAGAAGCAGCCAGCGGAAATCAGCTGAGCATGTAGTGTTTGATATTTTACGGGATCAGGAGGATATATATACATTACGAAGAGGAACAGCCAGGGAAGTGACAGCTGCTCTTAAGAATAGCAATAATAGTAACGGATTATTTGTAGTTAAACTGGCTCTTCTCGGAAATAAGGATGCGTCAGCAACTGTCGAATGGATGTTAAATGTCCTATATCCGGGTAATATACCCTCTGACAATATAGACAGCATTGTCAGGCAGGAACGGGATCTTGAAATTATGAAAGATCTAAGATATGTAGAAATTTTTAAGATGGTAGATTACAGCATTTGCGGAATTGAAGTGGATGATGAGAAGCCTTATTCTAAAACTCTGGTAATTCGTAAGAATGCACAGGGAAAGCAGTTTAAGAGAGAATTATCACAGGATTCAACCGGTGTCAGAGAATTTTTTGCATGGGCTGTACAGATATTTCGCGTGGTATATGAAAATAAAGTGGTATTTGCAGATGAGATGGACCGGGTTCTTAATCCAATCTTGTCAGACCGTGTTATTGCGTATATTAACGGTATGGAGCACAGAGGGCAGTTTGTATTTTCTACACATAATGTATTACACCTAAATTTGAAGACATACATGAAAGAGCAGATTTATTTCATTACAAAAAGTAAATATGAACTGACATCAGAATTGTATTCTCTAGCAGATTTTCCGGAAGTGAGGTATGAAAACACTAAGATATATGAGTTTTATATGAAGGGGATATTGGGAGGTACGGCATTTGAGTAGAAAAACAAGAGTCCTTCAGAAGAGGTTTGCAGTATTCTGTGAGGGAGATACAGAATATAATTATATAGACAAGATGAGAAAGAATCAGGGTGTAGAACTGGTTTTAAAACCCATCAATATGCATGGTGGAGGCTATTCAAACTTCCTTCAGAAGATTAAAACGGAGTCACAGAGTAACTATCTAGCAAAATTCATTATTATGGACAATCCGGATTTTGAGTATGTGGCATGCTTGCACAGTCCTCAGTATAGAGGACAGGATCCACATAAATTTATTGAATCTGTTCTGGGAGCAAAAAGTATTGCGGCTTTTAAAGGAAATGCAGATGTTTATACCTTCCTTAATTCAGGAGAATTGTCATATCAGACAATGATGGAATCATTAAGAGGAAAAGAAAAGCTGCTGTATAATCGATATGAGATAAAAAAGAAAAATTTCGATATTATGATCAAAGATACTTTTTTTGATGTTGATTTTATTAACAAAAAAAGCAGCAATATAGAAGAGTTTTTTGATGTGATTGACTGGTAATAATGGATATTTGGCATAGAATAGGTTGCCAAAATAATTTGGTCAAAAACTTATCGACAACCGACCTACCACACGATATAATGTAAGTAATCTAATAGAAATATTGATCAGTCATTACCGTCAGTAACAGGGGAATGATGGTCATGTTTATGGATTTTGATGCACACAGTAGTTAATCCCATACGTTAGCATTTCTAATAAACTGCTAACAGTGAATATCAAAAATGGGATTATATCTGTTAATTTATATTGACAAGCGTTTGCAATGAAGTGCCTACTTTCCTGATAAATACTGGCTTTGGTTGACATCAGGTAACATGTGGGAACATTTATTTATAGAAGCGGCAATGGTCGGGGAATCATAGCTGCTTTTTTTGTGGTGGGTGGCAATAATCACTTGAAGAATTATATATTATGGTGTCAGTGCAGGAGGATATACAGATGAATATAAAAAAGGTAGCGGTACTTGGTGCCGGAGCAGTCGGCTCATATGTTATATGGGGACTTTCAAAGCGTGACGGTATCAGTCTGGGAGTTGTGGCAGAGGGTGAGAGAGCTGAACGTCTGAAGAAGGGCTGTATTATAAATGATGTTACTTATAACCCTGAAGTATGGACACCGCAGGAAGCACAGGGGGCAGATCTGCTGATAGTTTCATTAAAATATGGGGCACTGCCTGATGCGCTTGACAGCATAGCGGCAGTTACAGCAGACAATACAACTGTTATGAGCCTTATGAATGGTGTAGACAGTGAAGAGATAATTGCAGCGAAGATTGGTGCAGAGCATGTAATCGGCTCACTGATTAAGGTGGCTTCGCATAAGGAAGGCAGCGGTTATTATTTTGACCCGGAGACAACAATAGGAATTATATTCGGAGAATTCGAGGCACCATATAATAGTGAGCGTGTTGAGGCGATAGAGAAGCTTTTTGAAAATACGGGAATTAATTATCGTGCGACAGAGAATATCAGAGAAGAGATATGGAGCAAATTCCGTCTTAATGTATGTAATAATCTTCCGCAGGCAATCCTTGGTGCCGGTGTCGGATGCTATGAGGACAGTGTCCATATGCAGGCAATCAGTGAAGGGCTTAGAAAAGAACTTGAGGATGTTGCAAAAGCAAAGGGAATAGACATAGATAAGGCCGGCAGGTCGTCAAGCTATGGAAGTGCCGTACCGCCAACTGCGAGATACTCTACATTACAGGATCTTGATGCCGGACGTCATACGGAGATTGATATGTTCTCAGGAGCACTTATGCGGATGGGGCAGGAACTTGGGATACCTGTGCCATATAATGAATTTGCATATCACATGATAAAAGCAATTGAAGAAAAGAATGACGGCAGGTTTGACTACAGTAATCAGGATAAAAGAATGTCATGTTCAAAATAGAAAATAGAAAGCTGTCTCTTATACACATCTCCGAGCCCACGAGACCCTAAGACATCTCGT
>ENA-OZFS01000135-OZFS01000135.1-human-gut-metagenome-genome-assembly--contig:-NODE-135-length-14286-cov-4.256553_pt1 | contig 14286 bp, 8 predicted proteins | sample MGYA00244623_ERZ653644 | MGnify/ENA primary metagenome ERZ653644 (study PRJEB26926, sample SAMN06165114) | human gut metagenome | biome: ENVO:00009003; feature: ENVO:2100002; material: ENVO:00002003... | reverse complement strand
GTGGATTGAGTGGGCATTTGAAGTGCCGCAGGACGGTTACTACGAAATCTCGATGGTGGACAAGCAGAACTTCGTCCGCGGCATCGACGTGTACCGCAAAATCATGATTGACGGCGAAGTGCCGTTTGCGGAGTTCAACGCGCAGCCCTTCTCCTACACGCAGACGTGGCGGATAGAAACGCTCTCCGACGAGGACGAAAACGCCTACCGCGTCTACCTGACCGCGGGCAAGCATACCCTGCGCATGGAAGTTGTACTGGGCGATATGGCAAACATCATCGCGCAGGTGCAGGACTGCGTGCAGCAGCTGAACAACATCTACCGTCAGGTCATCTACATCACCGGCGTCGCGCCTGACCAGTACCGCGACTATCAGCTGACGGCGTCCCTGCCGAAGCTGGAGGGCGAACTGCGCGCGGTACAGGTGGACATTGACAGCGCCATCGCTGCGCTGGAAAAGACGGCGGGCAATGATTCCGATAAGCTGACCGTCCTGCGCACGATGAGCGACCAGCTGGACGAGCTGATTGAGGATCAGGAGCGCTTCAACGAGGTGCTTTCATCCTTCAAGACCAACGTCCGCGCGTGCGGCAACTGGATTACGCAGGTGCTGGCACAGCCGCTTCAGGTAGACCGCTTCTATATTCATGCTGCCGATACGCAGCCGAAGCTGGATAACAGCAGCTGGTGGGAGAGCCTTGCGCATGAAACGGAGCGCCTGTATTACTCCTTCATCATCGACTACAACAAGGTCGGCAACGTGGCGGAGGGCGATACGGAGAACGTCGTGCTGACGCTGTGGATTGGCACAGGCCGTGACCAGGCGAACGTCATCAAGTCGCTGATTGACGAGAAGTTCACGCCCGCGACGGGCATTTCCGTCAACGTGCAGCTGGTTGACATGAACACGCTCCTGCGCGCGACGCTGGCGGGCGAGGGCCCGGACGTCGCTATTCAGGTGGCGAACACCAACGGCATTGCGGGCGCGGTGCTGAACACGGGCAACGACACGCCCGTCAACTACGGCTTGCGCAACGCCGTGCTGGACTTGACGCAGTTCGAGGATTTCCCGGAGATCGCCAAGCGCTTCAACGAGAGCGCCATCATCCCGTTCTCCTTTGACGGTGCGACGTACGCCCTGCCGGATACGCAGACGTGGCTGATGATGTTCTACCGCAAGGACATTCTGGCGGAAATTGGACTGGAAGTGCCGCAGACGTGGGACGAAGTGAAGGTTGCCATGTCCATCCTGAGCAAGAACCAGATGGAATTCGGCATGCTGCCGTCCGAGCAGGTGTTCGCGATGCTTTTGTTCCAGAACGGCGGCCGCTACTACACCGATGACAACGCCGCGTCCGCGCTGGATGAGGACGTCGCCATCAACGTGTTCAAGAAATACTGCGAATACTACACGGATTACAAGCTGGACAAGGAAACGTCCGCCGAAGAACGCTTCCGTACCGGCGAATGCCCGATTATCATTTCCGACTACACGACGTACAACAACCTGCAGGTTTCCGCGCCGGACATCTTGGGTCTGTGGGACTTCACGTCCGTTCCCGGTACGGTGCAGGCGGACGGCAGCATTGACCGCTCGACGGGTACGACGGGTCTGGCGGATATCATCATGAGCGCGACGAAGCATCCCGACGAAAGCTGGGAGTTCCTCAAATGGTGGACGAGCACCGAGACGCAGACGCTCTACGGGCGCGAGATGGAATCGCTGATGGGGGCATCCGCGCGCGTCGCGACGGCAAACACTGAGGCGCTGGCGAACCTGTCGTGGCCCATGCGCGACTACCGCGCGCTGGTGGAGCAGATGCAGTATGTGCGCGGCATCCCGCAGGTGCCGGGCGGATACTACACTTGGCGCAACATCAACAACGCGTTCTATACCATCACCACAGATACCGCAACGAACAACACCACCCCGCGCGAGGCGCTGATGGACAAGGTGTACTACATTAACGCCGAAATCAACTACAAGCGCACGGAATTCGGTCTGCCGCTCCATCAGACGGAAGACACGACGAAGGAGGAGTAAGATGAGCAATCCGACCTTGGTGCATGGCAAGCGTCAGTCGCTTGGCAAAACCATCTGGAAGCACCGCGCGTCCTACCTGCTGATGGCGCCGTACTTCATCCTGTTCTTCTTCTTCACCGTGCTGCCGGTGCTGATGGCTATCGGCGTTTCCTTCACGGACTGGAACATGCTGGAGAAGCCGGAGTTCGTCGGCTGGCAAAACTACGTCAAGCTCCTGCTGGATGACGAAATCTTCATCATTTCGCTCAAAAACACGCTGATTTTCGCTGTCATTACCGGCCCGGTCAGCTACATGCTGTGCCTGCTGTTCGCGTGGATTATCAACGAGTTCAACCGCGGGATGCGCACGCTCCTGACGCTGATTTTCTACGCGCCGTCCATCTGCGGCAACGCCTACATGGTCTGGAACCTGATTCTGACCGGCGACCGCTACGGCTATTTGAACGGTATCCTGCTGAACCTCGATATCATCAACGAGCCGATTCTGTGGATGAAGACAGAGCAGTACGTCATGCCGATGCTGATTATCGTTCAGCTGTGGCTGAGCCTGGGCACAGGCTTCCTGTCCTTCATCGCAGGCTTGCAGACGGTGGACAAGAGCATGTACGAAGCCGCCGCCATTGACGGTATCAAGAATCGCTGGCAGGAGCTGTGGTATGTCACCCTCCCGGCGATGAAGCCGCAGCTGATGTTCGGCGCGGTCATGCAGATTACGCAGTCCTTCGCCGTGGCGGACATTTCCATCAATCTGGCGGGCAACCCGTCGGTCAACTATGCTGGCGCAACCATTGTCACCCACTTGCTTGACTACGGTTCAACCCGTATGGAGATGGGTTACGCCTGCGCCATCGCGACCATCCTCTTCCTGCTGATGGTCGGCACGAATAAGCTCGTTCAGCGAGTACTGAGAAGGGTGGGTGAGTAAGCATGGCAGAACGGAGAGGTCAGGTGGCAGTCAAGGATTTGCCGCCGAAGCTGCAAAAGAAGCTGCGCCGGCAGAAAATTATGCCCAAGAAAGCCCGCAAGCTCAACCGCTCGATGGCGGGCAACGCGCTGCTGTTCACACTCATGTTCATCTGCGGCGTCTTCATGGCACTGCCGCTGGTCATGATTATCAACAACGCCCTGAAGCCGCTGGATGAACTGTACCAGTTTCCGCCGAAGATTTTTGTGCGCAATCCGAATCTGCGCAACTTCTCGGATTTGTTTATCCTGATGAACGACTCGTGGGTGCCTTTCAGCCGCTACATCATGAACACCATCATCATCACGGTGGCGGGCATGGTGGGTCACGTCATCGTGGCATCGTGGGCGGCGTATCCGCTGGCGAAGGACAAATTCCCTGGCAAGGCGATGCTGTTCGGCATGGTCGTCCTGTCGATGATGTTCAACTGGACGGTGACGCAGATTCCGCAGTACGCCATCATTTCGTGGCTGCACATCAACAACACCTATCTGGCGCTGATTCTGCCCGCGTGGTCGTTCGGCATGGGTTTGTACCTGATGAAGCAGTTCATGGAGCAGCTGCCGGATTCGCTGATGGAGTCGGCGCGCGTGCAGGGCGCCAACGAATGGCAGATTTTCTGGAAAATCGTCATGCCGAACGTCAAACCCGCTTGGCTGACGCTGGCGATCTTCCAGTTCCAGCAGATGTGGGGCAATACCGGTTCGCTGTTCCTGCGTGACGAGCAATTGAAGCCCATGCAGTACGCGCTCCAGCAGATTACGGCTGGCGGCGTGTCCCGCGCGGGCGCGGCGGCGGCGGTCACGTTCATCATCATGGCGGTGCCGGTGCTGTTCTTCCTGCTGTGCCAGAGCAGCATTCTGGAAACCATGACGACTTCGGGCATGAAGGACTAAGAGAGGGAGGAAAGACGCATGAAAAAAATGAAGAAGTTCCTCCTGGCGGCGCTGGCGGCGCTGGTCACTTTCTCCTCCTGCGGGGGAGCGTTGGCGGACACCGAGCTGCCTTACACGACGTACAATTACGACTACTGGGGTTACATCGTGTACACGCCCGCGGCGTATGTGCCGGCGGGGTCGATTACGGGCGCTTCCTTCCAATATAATGGGCAGTCGCTGGGGGCGTTCAAGAATCCGCAGGACTTGTGCGTGGCGCAGGACGGCACGGTGTATCTGGCGGACAGCGGCAACAACCGCATCGTCCTGCTCAGCAGCGACATGACGAAGGTCGTGCGCGTCATCACCGGATTTGAGAATCACGGCGTGGCGGACACCTTCCAGACGCCCACGGGCGTGGCAGTCGCCAGCGACGATACGCTCTACATTGCCGACAGCCTCAATCGCCGCGTGGTTGTGCTGAATCCGGATGATACGCTCAACCGCATCATCGAGATTCCGCAATTGTCGGGCAGCGTGAAGGCGCTGGGCGGCGTGACCTACGCCGTCGGGACGCACATCGAGGGCATGGGCGACCTCAATCAGGAAACCGATGTGGACGGCATGAAGTACCGCACGGAGCGCTTCACGTCCGGCAGCGCCACGGAACTGGCGGATGAGCAGGGTACGACCTATCAGGTCAGCGCCTACGAGAGCACCTTGCAGCCGCTGGTGAAGACGGTCACAGACAGCAAGGGCGCAACCTACGCGATTGCGGAGAACGGCAAGTCCGTCATCCGCACGAACGCGGACGGCTCGACTTTCACTTACGCCCGCTATGACGCGACGACGAACATCGACCTGTTCATCCTGATTGGCCGCCTGATTAAGGGCAACCAGAACATCACCGGCATGTCCGGTCTGATTGGTCTGGCGCTGGACGAGCAGGACAACCTCTACTGCATCAGCGCCAAGACAGTGGTTGTGCTTGACCAGAAGGGCAATATGGTCACGACATACGGCAACTACCGCAATGCGGACGATACGCTGACATCCTTCGCGACGATTTCGGAATTCGCGCTGGATGGCGACAGCGTGTTCATCCGCGACGCGGACAACCACATTGTCGAACTCGACCGCACGGGCAGCACACGCCGCGTGATCGAAAGCAACTGTATCCGCAAGACGGACGCGGATGGCAGCATCACCCGCATGACGGGCATGACCGGAGCAGCAGCGGCTTCTTCAGAGGATGAAGAAACGGCGTTCCAGAACATTCTGGGCATTGAGCTGACGGGCGATTACCTGATTGTGGGCGAGAAGAACGGCGAGATCAACGTCATGAAGACCACCGGCAAGCTGCTGGGCACGGTCGAGAATAATTCGCTGCTGCTGCTGGACACCAAAACGGACAGCGTATCTGCCGTGACGACGGTGAAAAACGGCAAGCAGGACGAGCGCCTGACGGAAGTTTCCGCAACGGCGATGGTGGATTGGAACGGTACGCAGCGCCTGTGCGTGAAGGAAAGCACGGGACGGGTGCTGGTGCTGGACGACAACTGGACGGTGCTGCACACGGCGCAGAACAACTGCGTGGAGGTGCAGGACAGAAACGGCACGGTGACGGAGCGCATCCTCGGCGTGGATGTGGGCAGCGGCTATCAGGCGTTCGCGGAAGTCAGCGGCGTGGAGGGCGTGGCGTTCAACAGCGCAAGCCAGCTCTGCATCGCGGACAGCGACAACCGCCTGATTGTGCTGGACGGCGACAAGAACGTCGCGCGCGTGACCGTCAACCCGAACAGCGAGGTGCTGGATGCCAACTTCCTCTTTACGCCCCTGAAAGTCTCGGTGGACTACGCCGGACGTGTCTACTGCATTGCGCAGAACATGTTTGAAGGCATCATGGCCTTTGAGACGAACGGCGACTTCACCGGCTTCTTCGGCACGATTTCCGTTGAAATTACGGCGTGGGAGAAGTTCTGGCGCAAGCTGGCGACGAAGGAAGAACGCTCCAAGCAGCAGCTGTTCATTCCGACGGAATTTACCGGCATTGACATCGACGACGAAGGCTTTGTGTACGCCTCGAACAAGGATACCGCGGGCACACAGGCGGTTCGCCGCCTGAACCCCAAGGGCGAGGACGTCATCCGCATGGGTCAGACCAAGAACCTTGGCGGTGATATGCAGATCAGCGGCACGTCGCAGTACGCGGGCGCCAGCACGATTGTGGACGTGGTGTACCGCGAAAAAGGCATCTACTCGCTGCTGGACTCCAAGCGCGGCCGCATTATCACTTACGACCACGAAGGGAACCTGCTTTATATCTTCGGCGGCCTCGGCACGCAGGCGGGCACGATGGAAGCGCCTGTCGCCATTGAGTGCGCAGGGGACAAGATGCTCGCGCTGGATTCCAAGCAGGGCGTGATTGCCGTCTTCGGCGAAACGGAGTACGGCCGGCTCATCAACGAGGCGGTTGGGCTGCGCTACGATGGCGACGAGACGCAAGCGGTTGCCCTGTGGCAAGAAGTACTGCGGATGGACGAGAACAACGAGCTGGCGAACACCGGCATCGGCAAGGCGTACCTATCCGCGGGCGACAACGAGAAGGCCATGGAATACTTGAAGCGCGGCATGAACCGCGACTACTACTCCGTCGCCTTCAAGCGCTACCGCAACGATGTGCTCAAGAGCAACATCAACTACATTCTGACGGGCATCATTGCGGTCATCGTGGCGATTGTCGTTGTGGTCAAGGTGATTCGTCCGCGCAGAAATCAAAAGAACGGAAGGAGGGCATAAGCGATGAAATCACTGTTCAGCAAAGAAAAGTGGCAGCAGCTGTTCTACACGGTGTCCCATCCGTCGGACGGCTTCTACTGGATTCGCCACGGCGAAAAGGGAAGCGTCGCCATTGCCATCCTCATGGTTGTCCTCTTCGGTCTGTGCTTCACGCTGAACCGACTGCTTGCGGGCTTTGTCGTCAACGACATCAACGAGCGAACGGTCAACGCCCTGTGGGAAATGAGCGGCGTATTGATGCTGTACCTGCTGCTGTGCGTCGGCAACTGGTCGATTACCTGCCTGATGGACGGCGAAGGGCGCCTCAAGGATATTGCCATCGCCATCGGCTATTCGCTCCTGCCGATGATTGTGTGCTACATCGCCGCAACCATTGTCAGCCAGTTCGTGGCGGAAAATGAGGAAGCGTTCTACGCCATCATCATCTTCCTCGGCACGGCGTATACCCTCATCATGGCGCTGATTGGCATCATGCAGGTGCACAACTACACGCTGGGCAAAACGCTGCTCACGCTCCTGCTGACGCTGGTGGCAGTGTTCATCATCATCTTCCTGATGATGCTGATTGCGAACTTCATCGGTCAGGTGTTCGGCTTTGTCAGGAGCATCTACACCGAACTGATTTTCCGAGTTTAAGCGGGGGGTGGAAAGATGAGCGAGCAAACGAAAATCAAGCACAGCCCCGCCGTGGAAGGCAAAAAGCATCACAAGGTACGTTGGATTGTGCTGGCGGTGCTGCTGGTGATTGTGGCGGCAGTGGCTGCGTGGTATCTGATTCGCTTCGAGTTTAACCGGGACTATCAGGCGTACATTGAAGCGCCCAAGGGCGCGGCAGCGCAGTCAGAACTGGCGGCACTCACGGACGAAAACCCGAATGTCGCCGCGCCTTTCCAGCTGTTTGCGGAAAACGACAACTTGAAGCTCTACGCGGATTTGGAGACGGCGAACGTCGCCATCTACGACAAGCGCAGCGGCGAAACGGTCTATTCCAACCCCGTGGACGCGGATGCGGACAAGGTGGCGAACAAGACCAACAAGAACTACTTGAAGAGCCAGTTCCTGCTGGATTACTACAACGCCGGTTTGACGAGCAGCACCTACGACAGCTACTCGATGAGCGTGGCGCTGGGCAACTTCCGCGCGGCGGCGATTGAGGACGGCATTGCCTTCATCTACGACGTGGGCGTGGACTCCATCCAGTACCTGACGCCGTCTTACCTGCCGACGGAGCGCTACGAGGGACTCTACGAGCAGCTGAGCGCACAGGCGAAGAAGGCAGCGAACATCGTGTACGAAAAGCGCGACGACGGCTACTGGATCAGCGCAACCGGTGCGAGCCGTACCCGCGAAATGGCGCGCGTCTCCAAGGAGTTTGTGGCGCTGGGCATGACAAAGGCGGAATACCTTGAAATGGAAGCGCTGGCGGGCAAGGAACAGGCGGAAACGCTGGGTTTCACCGTGACGCTGGAGTGGCATCTGGGCGAGGACAACGTGGAAGCCAAGCTGCCCGTGAGCGCGATTGAAGAGCGCGGCGGCGGCAAGGTCTACCGCATCCAGCTGCTGCCCTATATGGCGGCAGCGGGCAGCGACGAAAACGGCTACATGGTTGTGCCGAACGGTTCGGGCAGCCTGATTCGTTTCAACAACGGCAAAAACAGTGCCGCGGTGTACAGCCAGTACGTCTACGATATGGACTTGATTGACGGCGACTACACGCAGACACAGACGATTCAGTCTGTGCGTCTGCCATTGTGGGGCGTGTGCCGCGAGAACACCAGCGTGCTGGCGACGATTGAAAACGGCGCTTCGCTGGCGGCTATCAGCGCGGATGTTGCGGGGCGCAACAACTCCTACAACAACGCGTTCGCCATGTTCACCCTGCGCGGGTCGGAGCTGCTGTCTCTCTTCGGCGCGGGCGAAACGGCGGAAATGCCTATCGTCGAGGACAACTACTACGGCGAAGATCTCGTCATCCGCTACACATTCCTGACGGCAGAGAACAAGGGGTACAGCGGTCTGGCGAACTACTACCGGGCGCGCCTGATTGCTGAAAACGTGCTTTCTCCGCTGGAAGAGACGGGCGACATTCCCTTCTACTACGATGTGATTGGCGGCGTGAAGGAAACGACCCACTTCATGGGCATTCAGTACCTGCACGTCCGTGCCATGACCACCTTCGATGAAGCGATGGAAATTGCGCAGACGCTGAACAAGGCGGGCATCAAGCATCAAGTGATGAACTTCCAAGGCTGGATGAACGGCGGCTACTACCACGATGTCGCGAACAACGTGTCCGTGCTGAGGCAGCTGGGCGGTAAAAATCGGCTGGAGAACCTGAACAGCGCAATAGCACGGCTGGGCGGCGAACTGTACGCCGACGTCGCGTTCCAGAAGGTGACGCAAATCTCCAAGCACTATATGGAGAATCAGGAGACGTCCCGTTATTACGGCGCGGGTTACATTGCGCAGTTCGGCGTGACGAATCCGGCATCCCTGCGGCGCACGTCCGCGCTGGGTTACAGCGAGAACATTTACAACCTGCTGTCCCCGAAGTTCCTGCCGTACTACGTCAGTGGGTTCCTGAACAGCACGAAGGATTATTCTCTGAACGGTTACTCCCTCCGCGACCTCGGCTGTGAGCTGCACGCGGACAAGCGCCGCACGGAGCTGATTAACCGCGAACAGGCGCTGATGATTGTCGAAAGCCAGCTGCAGGCGATTGCGGACAGCGGCAAGAATGTCATGGTGTCCGGCGGCAACCTCTACGCCCTGAACGGTGTCAAGCACGTCATTGACGCGCCCATGACCGCGACGGAGTACGTCATTGTGGATGAAACGATTCCGCTTTACGAGATGATTCTGCACGGCTGCGTGGATTACACCGGTCAGGCGCTGAACACTATCGTGAGCGACGATTGGCAGGCGAAGCTGCTGAAAATGGTGGAATACGGCGCGTCCCCGCGCTACACCTTTACGGCACAGCAAGCATCCGACATGAAGTACACGGCGCTGAACAGACTCTACGCCACGACTGTGGCCAACTGGACGGATACCGCGGCGGAACAGTACGCGTACCTGAATGCGGCGCTCGCCTCCGTCAGCGGCGCGCAGATGGTGAAACACACGATTCTCTCCGATACGCTGCGCAGCGTCGAGTACGACAACGGCGTGACCATCTACATCAACTACGGCAGTCAGGATGCGCAGGCGGGCAGCGGTACTGTTCCCGCGAAGGCGTATCTGGTCACAGGAGGTGCAAACGAATGAAAAAGCTGCATATCTCCATGGCGGGGAAGCGCGCCGTTAACGGCTATCTTTTCATTCTGCCGTGGCTGCTGGGCTTTCTGCTGTTCTATGTGCGCAGCCTGTACATGACGGTGGAGTTCTCCCTGAGCGACCTGACCGTGCTGAGTACGGGCGGCTACAATCTGGAATTCGTGGGGCTGAAGAACTACTATGAGGCGTTCTTCTCCCACGCGTCCTTCAAACAGACGCTGACGACCTCCATCGGCAACATGCTCATCGACGTGCCGCTGATTATCTTCTTCTCCCTGTTTGTCGCCATGATGCTCAACCGCAAAATGAAGTGCCGCGGACTGGTTCGCGCCATCTTCTTCCTGCCGGTGCTGCTGGGCGCGGAAGCGGTCAGCAATGCGCTGTCGCTGGCGGCGCAGATGATGGCGGGGGGTCTGAGCGGCACGAGCGCGGACATGGCGGCGGCGTCGGCATCCTCCGGCACGATGAACATGGATTACCTCATCGACCTGTTCGCGCAGCTTGCCCTGCCGGACGTGGTACTGGATTACATCGTCGGCGCGGTCAGCCGCATCAGCGATATCATTCAGGCTTCCGGCGTGCAGATTGTGCTGTTCATCGCGGGCTTGCAGTCCATTCCTTCCTCGCTCTACGAAGTGGCGAAGATTGAGGGCGCGACGGGCTACGAAACGTTCTGGAAAGTCACGTTCCCGATGGTGATGCCGCACATCATCACCTGCACGATTTACACCATCGTCGATGCGTTCAGCAAATCCGAGGTGGTCAAGCTGGCATACAGCACGGCGTTCACCGAGAGCCGGTACGGGCTGTCCTCCGCGTTCAGCGTGGTTTCGACGCTCATCACCTGCGCCCTGCTGGGAGCCGTGGTGTACTTCATCGGCAAGCGCACCTTCTACTACAATTAAGGCGAAGGAGAGTGAAAAGCAATGGAAAAATGGCGCGCATTTCGCAATTCTCCCCGCTATGAGGATGCCAAGGGCGGCGTAGTCAAAAAAGGCAAGAACCTGATGATGACGATTTTGCAAATTATCCTCATCGTCGGTATCTCCTACGTCATCCTGTCGCCGGTCATCGGCATTGTCGCTCAATCCTTCTTCTCTGACGCGGACTCGGCGAACCCGATGGTCTACACCATCCCGATTGAAGGCACGCTGGAGCGCTACACGACGGTCATCACGCAGATGGACTATTTCCGCACGCTCGGCAACACGCTGATTTACACCGTCGCGCTGACGCTGATTCAGGTGCTGATTTGCTCGATGGTCGGCTATGGCTTCGCGCGGTTTGACTTCCCGCTGAAAAAGCTGCTTTTCGGCTGCGTTGTGCTGATGATTGTCATCCCGAATCATACCATCATGCTGCCGCAGTATATGACGTTCCGCAGCATGGGCTTGATGAGCGAGGCAACCCCGATGTATATCCTGACGCTCTTCGGCACAGGGCTTCGCGCGGGTTTGTTCATCTACATTTTCAACCAGTTCTTCCGCGGTCTGCCCAAGGAAATCGAGGAAGCGGCGTTTGTTGACGGCGCGGGAACATGGTATACCTACTTCCGCATCATGCTCGTCAACGCCATGCCTGCTGTCATCACGGTGACGGTATTCTCGCTGGTCTGGCAGTACACGGACTCCTTCTACAGCCAGCTGTTCCGCATTCCGACGGACATGCTGCTGGCGAAGCGCCTGTCCACACTGCAGAACAACATCTCCGCGAACCTCAAAATCATGAACGTCCGCATCCAGCGTTTGTATGTTGACGCCGGCGTTGTGCTGACAATTCTGCCGCTGCTGATTTTGTATCTGCTGCTCCAGCGCCGCTTCATTGAGGGCGTTGAGCGGTCGGGCATCGTAGGCTAACGGCGTTAAGTAAAATCAGGATTACGGCGAACCTTCCGAAAACCGAATAAAAACGACAAAATTCGCCCGTAAAGCCGGTCGACAGCAGTGCAAACGCGAACGCACTTGCTTGAAACTGTGCTTTATGGGCGAATTGATTCCCTCGAAAACATTTTCCGACGAAATTTTCGCAAAAAAAGTTGAGAAAATTTGCTGAAACAGCTGATTTACCGGTTGACTAACGGTATAGTTTTGTGATATGATAAAGCAGAACGGAAATGGGAAATCTGGTGCAAAAATCGCCGGTATGACGGCACGGGTTTCCTGCTTCCCCGACGGCATGTCCGCCGGCAACGTTGCAATGGTTACACCAAGGAACCAAGTTCTGTGAAGGAACATGTTTAAGGAGGTCATCCAAGTGAAGAAGGTTGTTTCTGTTCTGCTGGCTGCGGGCATCATCGCGACGACGGGTGCGTTCGCAGAGAACGTCGGCGTGTCGAGCCCGGCTGCGTCGCCTGTGGCGTCTCCCGTGGCGGGTGCTGTCAGCAGCATCATTGACTTTGCCGACGGCAACTTCGGCTTTCTGGGGATGGACACGACGCTGGGCAATGCCGATGCGAGCGAGCTGAGCGTTGTGGACTACAACGGCGGCAAGGCGCTGCGCGTCAGCCCGGCGGCGGCAGGCAGAGTGCCGTATGTGTCGCTGAACGTGGAAGGCCTGCTGGGCGAAAACCTGAGCCGTCTGGCGAAGATTACCTTCGATGTCGGCGTAGAACTGGGCACGGACGGCAAGTTCTATGCGCAGTCTGGCAAGGTGTACATGGTCAACGGCGAGGACAGCTCGAAGCAGTCCGCCGACTGGTCGGTTTACATGGAACGCAAGAATCCGAAGACGGCAGTCGTGACCGTTCCTGCGGGCGCGTTCGTGGCGGGCCGCGGCGACACGCTGCAGTTCTCCAAGGAAGTGGACAGCTTCATCGATTCCAAGAAGTTTGACGGCGAGGCGCCGCGTGACTTCTATGTGACCAACATCCAGTTCTTCGATGCGGAAGGCAACGTGCTGCCTGTGGATACCACGGCGGAATGGGTTGCGCCGGTGACGGAGGAAGACCGCTCCTATCTTTACGACGTGGCGAACGCGGTGGAGTTCCCGAACTTTGCCTACGAAGGCGGCGGCTGGAGTCAGGACGGTACGGAAATGCCGCAGGAATTCCTCGATGCGCTGGTGCCCGGTTCTGTGATTGAAATCAGCTACGAATCCGAAGACGGCACGATGTGGATTGTCCTGCCGGACGCGGCGGCAGGCTGGTCGCGCGTTGCCAATGACGGTTCTGCCGCCATCAACAGCAGCAAGAATACCTGCCAGATCACCTATGAGCAGATTGCGGCTGTGTGCGGCGAAGACAAGTCCACCTGGGGCGCGCGCCTGCAGTGCGAAGCGGGGAGCGCGTGGAAGGTTTACTCCGTGAAGGTTGGCCAGAAGGTCGCCCGCAAGGTCGCAACGCCCGTTGCTTCCTTTGATGGATTCTCCTGCGAAGGCGGCGCGTGGTCTCAGAATGGCTTCGACATCCCGGAAAATGTGCTGGATGCGCTCGTACCCGGTACGGCGCTGCAGATTGACTTTGAATCCGAGGACGGCTCGATGTGGATTGTCATGCCGGACTGCGCGGCGGGCTGGATGCGTGTGGCGCAGGGCGCGGCGAGCATCTCCGGCGGCAAGGCGTACATCACCTATGAGCAGATTGTCGAAGCCTGCGGCGAGGATAAGGCTGGCTGGGGCGCGCGGATGCAGTGCGAAGCAGAAAGCGCGTGGAAGGTCTACGCGGTGTCCGTGGTGAAGCTGGCGGAAATGGTCGGCAGCCACAACAATGTGGAGTTTGAAGGCGCGGCTTGTGAAGGCGGCGCTTGGGGTCAGAACGGCACGGAAATGCCGGAAAATATCGTGGCGGCGCTGGTGCCGGGCGCGGTCATCAATATCTCCTATGAATCCGAAACGGGCAACATCTGGATTGTCATGCCGGACGCGGCGGCGGGCTGGTCTCGTGTGCAGCAGCAGACGGCGGCGACCGACGGCAAGACGGCGCAGATTACCTACGAGCAGATTGCGGCGGTCTGCGGCGACGACGCTTCCACCTGGGGCGCGCGGATGCAGTTTGAATCCGACGGCGCGTGGAAGGTCTACGCAGTGACGGTTGGTCAGTCCAAGTAAGTCTATTCATCTGTCGGGTGCGGGGAAAGCGCCCGTTACCCGACAGCTCGTTCAGAAAAAAACAACATAGGAGGTTCGACACACAATGAAAAAGTTTGCTGCTCTTCTGCTCGCACTGACGATGGTGCTGGGCATGGCGACCATCACGGCGAGCGCGGAAGGCTCCGAGCGCGTCATCACCATTGGCACGACGTGGGATCTTTACTGGGACTCCTTCGATGGCTCCATCGAAGATCTGTCTCTTATACACATCTGACGCTGCCGACGAACTCTAGGGTGTAGAT
>ENA-OZFS01000113-OZFS01000113.1-human-gut-metagenome-genome-assembly--contig:-NODE-113-length-15788-cov-7.949024_pt1 | contig 15788 bp, 12 predicted proteins | sample MGYA00244623_ERZ653644 | MGnify/ENA primary metagenome ERZ653644 (study PRJEB26926, sample SAMN06165114) | human gut metagenome | biome: ENVO:00009003; feature: ENVO:2100002; material: ENVO:00002003... | reverse complement strand
TCTTAGGGTCTCGTGGGCTCGGAGATGTGTATAAGAGACAGGCGCAATATCCGGGAATGCCCGACGCCCTCACAACTGAATTCTTAACTTTCATCAATACCTACACAGACATGGAAATTTCCCATATCGAACACATCGGCATCGCCGTTCCATCGCTCGACGAGGCCATCCCTTTCTACGAAAACATGCTCGGCCTTAAATGCTTCGCCATCGAAGAAGTGGCCGACCAGAAAGTACGTACAGCCTTCTTCCAGGTTGGACAGACCAAAATAGAGCTTCTTGAAGGCACCGCCGACGACAGCGCCATCTCCAAATTCATCGCCAACAACGGCGGACGCGGCGGTATTCAGCACGTGGCATTCGCCATAGCCGACGGCGTTGCCAATGCTCTTGCAGAAGTAGAGCAGAAGGGCGGCCGCCTTATCGACAAGGCTCCCCGCCGCGGTGCCGAAGGTCTCAACATCGCTTTCCTACACCCCAAATCGACGATGGGCACCCTCGTTGAACTTTGTGAGGATCCAAAAAAGAAATAAACAAATTCCGAATGCCTGGCGGCATCCTTCCGGCCAACGGCCCAGAGGAGCCGCCTCAGCAGTTTAATAACAAATACAATTACTTATGAGCAATCAGATTGAAAAAATACAGGAGCTTATCGCCCTGCGCGAGAAAGCACGCATCGGCGGTGGCGAAAAGGCAATCGAGAAACAGCACGAGCGCGGCAAGTACACCGCCCGCGAACGCATCGCCCAGCTGCTCGACGAGGGCTCGTTTGAAGAGCTCGACATGTTCGTGACCCACCGCTGCCACAACTTCGGCCAGGAAAAGAAAACCTTCCTCGGCGACGGCGTAGTGACCGGCTACGGCACAATCGACGGCCGTCTGGTCTACGTATTCGCCCAGGACTTCACCGAGTTCGGCGGTTCGCTCTCCGAGACCATGGCCCTCAAAATCTGCAAGATTATGGATATGGCCATGAAGATGGGTGCCCCGGTAATCGGCCTCAACGACTCGGGAGGCGCACGCATCCAGGAAGGCATCAACGCGCTGGCAGGCTATGCCGAAATCTTCCAGCGCAACATCCTCGCATCGGGCGTGATACCCCAGATTTCGGCCATCCTCGGCCCCTGTGCCGGCGGAGCCGTATACTCCCCTGCCCTGACCGACTTCACCATCATGGCCAAAGGTATCAGCTACATGTTCCTCACCGGTCCGAAGGTTGTTAAGACCGTTACAGGCGAGGACGTCACCCAGGAGCAGCTCGGCGGCGCTACAGTTCACTCGCAGAAGAGCGGCGTATGCCATTTCGCTGCCGAAGACGGCGAGGAAGCCATCAAGATTGTCCGCAAACTCCTCGGCTACATTCCTCAGAACAACCTTGAGGACGCACCGACAGTGGAGTGCAACGACCCCATCGACCGCATGGAGGATTCGCTCAACGAAATCGTCCCGGACAGCCCCAACCGCCCGTACGACATGTATGAGGTAATCGGAGCAATCGTTGACAACGGCGAATTCCTTGAAATCCAGCGCGACTATGCCCGCAACATCATCATAGGCTTCGCCCGCTTCAACGGCCAGAGCGTCGGCATCGTGGCCAACCAGCCCAAATTCCTCGCCGGCGTGCTCGACAGCAACGCATCGCGCAAAGCCGCACGCTTCGTGCGCTTCTGCGATGCCTTCAACATTCCTCTGGTATCGCTCGTCGATGTTCCCGGATTCCTTCCCGGCACCGGTCAGGAGTACAACGGCGTAATCCTGCATGGCGCCAAACTGCTTTACGCCTATGGCGAAGCCACCGTGCCCAAGGTAACCGTAACCCTCCGCAAGAGCTACGGCGGCTCGCACATCGTGATGAGCTGCAAACAGCTGCGCGGCGACATGAACTACGCTTGGCCTACGGCGGAAATCGCCGTGATGGGCGGTGCAGGCGCCGTAGAAGTACTCTACGCCAAGGAAGCCAAGGCGTCTGACGACCCCAAGAAGGTGCTTGCCGAGAAGGAGGCCGAATACAACAAGCTTTTCTGCAACCCCTACAATGCAGCGAAATACGGCTATATCGACGACGTAATCGAACCCCGAAATACCCGTTTCCGCATTATCCGCGCACTGCAGCAGCTTGCTACCAAGCGTGTGACCAATCCCGCGAAGAAACACGGCAACATACCCCTCTGATAATCCATTCATCTTCATCAAGCACGGCTCCGGCGGCCTGATGCGCCGCCGGAAGCCATGCAAATCCTTTCAAGTTAACCGAAAAATCACCAAACTCCATGAAGAAGAAACTGCTTCTTTTACTGGTAGCTATCGCCGGTTGTTGCGCCGCCTCGACCGCACAGGGCAGAAAAGCCCTGCGCATCAACGAGGTGATGGTTGTCAACGAGACGAACGTCGTCGACGACTACAGCGAGCACGGAGCCTGGATCGAGCTGTTCAACTCCAGCTATGCCCCGCTTGAGATTTCGAGCGTCTACCTCACGAACGACCCGAGCCGCCCCACGCTCTACCCCGTGCCCCTGGGCGACGTCAACACCCGAATCCCCAAGCGCCAGCATATAATTTTCTGGGCCGACAACAAGCCCACCCGCGGCACATTCCACACCAATTTCACCTTGGCTCCCGACCGCGCCAACTGGATTGGCATCTACGACGCCGACGGCCGCACGCTCATCGATTCGATAACCGTTCCGCCGCTGCAGCCCGACCAGTCGTTTGCCCGCAAAGCCGACGGAATCGGCACATCGGCCGCCGACTGGGAAATCCGCACTGACTCTGACGGCAGCATCGTAACCCCGTCGAGCAACAACATAATCCGCGATACTAACGATAAGGTCCAGAAATTCCACGACCTTGATTCCAACGGCGTAGGCCTTACAATTTCTGCTATGGCAATCGTATTCTCCGCACTCCTTCTGCTCTGCATCTGTTTCTATATAATCAACCGCATCGGCGCCGCCCGCTCGCAACGCAAGAAGATGGCCGCCCACGGCATCGACCACAAGGAAGTAGCCCGCGCAGACCGCCCCGAAGGCGACTCCGGCGAGGTTATCGCTGCTATCGCAGCCGCCCTCAACGAGCACCTCAACGCCCACGACCTCGAAAGCACCATCCTTACTTTCAGCAAGGCGAAGAAAAACTATTCGCCCTGGAGCTCGCACATCTACACCCTGCGTCAGATGCCGCGCCGCTGATCCATCGGCTCCATCCTTAAAATCCAGATCTTTTAATCCTCATCACCCTCATAACCGCAATGAAAGAGTATAAATATAAAATCAACGGCAATCTCTACAAGGTAGCCATCGGCGACATCGACAACGGCGTAGCCGAAGTTGAAGTAAACGGCACCCCCTACAAGGTTGAACTCGAGCAGAAGGCTGCCACCACCATCAAGGTAGCCACACCCAAACCGGCAGCCGCACCCCGCACCGCCACCGGCGAAAAAGTAATCGCGAAGGCCGCCCCCGCTGCCGCAGCAGGAGGCACCGCCGTGAAAGCTCCGCTGCCCGGCACCGTGCTCGACATCAACGTAACCGTAGGCCAGGAGGTCAAGGCAGCCGACACAGTCGTAACCCTCGAGGCCATGAAGATGGAAAACGCCATCAAGGCCGGTGTCGACGGCAAGGTAGCATCCATCTCCGTAGCCAAGGGCGACGCCGTGCTCGAAGGAGCCGTGCTTGTCACCATCGCCTGAACCGCAACTCATTCACCTTTTTATCTTCAACCTGTCAACACTGTAAAATACCTGAAAAATGAATGAGTTCAGCACTTTTCTTGTAGAAAACCTGACCCAGTTCTGGCACCTCACCGGATTCTACAACGCCACATGGGAGCACCTCGTGATGCTCCTTGTAGGCCTATTCTTCATATGGCTCGCAATCACAAAGAATTTCGAGCCTATGCTTCTGGTGCCGATCGGCTTCGGCATACTCATCGGCAACGTACCATTCAACGCTACCGCCGGCCTTGAAATCGGCATCTACGAGGAGGGCTCCGTGCTCAATATCCTTTATAATGGCGTGAGCGCAGGGTGGTATCCTCCGCTGATATTCCTTGGCATCGGTGCCATGACTGACTTCACCGCCTTGATAGCCAATCCGAAACTGATGCTTGTAGGCGCAGCCGCGCAGTTCGGCATCTTCGGCGCCTATATGGTGGCCCTCGCCCTCGGCTTCATGCCCGACCAGGCCGGCGCTATCGCCATCATCGGCGGCGCCGACGGCCCCACGGCCATCTTCCTCTCGTCGAAGCTCGCACCGAACCTCATGGGAGCAATCGCCGTATCGGCATACTCCTATATGGCACTCGTGCCTGTGATTCAGCCGCCTATCATGCGCCTGCTCACCACCCGCCACGAACGCCTCATCAAGATGAAGCCCGCGCGCGCCGTGGCCCAGAGCGAGAAAATTATCTTCCCTATCGTGGGTTTGCTCCTCACATGCTTCGTGGTTCCCTCCGGCCTGCCCCTGCTCGGCATGCTATTCTTCGGCAACCTGCTGCGTGAGTGCGGCGTAACCAACCGCCTGGCCAAAACGGCATCCAACGCCCTGACCGACATCGTCACCATCCTTCTGGGCATGACCGTCGGCGCCTCCACCCAGGCATCGTCGTTCCTCACCAAGGAGACAATTTTCATCTTCGCCCTCGGCTTCATGGCCTTCATCATCGCATCGGCCTCCGGCGTGCTGTTCGTGAAACTGTTCAACCTCGTGCTCCCCGCCTCGAAGAAAATCAACCCGCTCATCGGCAATGCCGGCGTATCTGCCGTGCCGATGTCAGCACGAATCTCCAACAACCTCGGCCTCGAATACGATCCCTCCAACTACCTGCTCATGCATGCCATGGGCCCGAACGTAGCCGGAGTAATCGGCTCGGCCGTAGCTGCAGGCGTTCTCCTCGGCTTCCTCGCCGCCTGATCGCCCTCATTGTCTACCCACATCAACGGTGCGTCAGAATCTCCCCGATTCTGGCGTACCGCCTTATTTAGGTACGAATGTCGAAACCCGTACGAACTAATCGAACAAACACCTATTAATTACCAGAGAGAATCAGATTTCAATTCCACACGAAAAGTCAGATTTCAACTCTCGGGGTATAATAAAATTGCAAAGGCTACGGAGTACATAACTGCTGGGTAAATAAAATGAATTTACCGTGGAATCATCAACCGGATGTACCCTTCATCTGAGTAAGTCCAAAACCGCAAAATCAAAAATATTTCGCCTACAACGAAAAATTTCGACCGGAAAACTTGCGCAATTCAGAAACTCGTCGTAAATTTGCACCCGTTAAAGGGAAACAACAACGCCCGTGAGCAGCAGAGGTTGCTTCTCCTCAGAGAGGAAGGCGTTATAATAAGCACTCTTTAATTGGACATTTTGCCTTGTGGTGTAATGGTAGCACGTCGGATTCTGGTTCCGCCTGTGAGGGTTCGAATCCTTCCAAGGCAACTCCTAAAAATTGCAGTTAGCTGACAATCAGCTAACTGCAATTTTCTTTTGTCATATTTGCACAACATTTGCACAACAGAATTATATAATTACGTTCAAAATTCATCGTCATTCACCCTCATTCACGATGGCGGAGCGATTTTGCATTTTTTTTAACAACGCATCATTCACTCGACGCTGAACAATCGAAGCCATGCCGTGGTTATAGAGATTGTGAAGAAGTTTCAGGCGACCATTCCCGGGCAGAGGCTCGACCGTATAAATGTGGTGTCTGTAACATAAGCCTAATAGTGCTCGTAAAGAGTGATTTTTAACATTTGACCTCTGTTTAGGGGTCGAAATACTATTGCACAGTCCGAAAAGTGTGCCGAACTTTGCAACCGAAAATGATGCCGGTGCATCGAGCGCGCGGGAACAGACTATGCGCTGTAACGAGTTGCACGTTTTACTAACATTTCAGTCCGGATGAAAGGCATCCGGGAGCACTATGAAGAACCAAGCCGTATGGTGACGGCCAGAACCGTCAGTCCGCAACAACTCGCCCTAAGGAAGCGATGCTCATCGGACTTATTTTTCTCAGTCCACGGCTTCTGAGACTTGAAAATACTGATGCTCTGTGTGCGCTATAATGCGTAATGGGGATTGCATTACTTTATGACATACGCCGGATTTTGTGGATATAGTGGCGGCGTAGAATCAAAAAAGTAATGTGATAACCCGAAGTATTTGGCGCGGAAGAATATGGATAGCACAGAGCGCGGTGACCTCAACGTAACATAAAAAGAAAGAGTGCATGTCGCCAATGAGCGACGCACAGGATGCGTATTCGCCCTATAAAGCGAATAGCCATTGCTGTTGTCTCCTGTCGAGATGGCAGCATATAGGGTGAAATACGCGCTTTGCTGACCATCAAGGTTGGCAATAATCTTTGTCGACTTCAATGAAAAGAAAGCCGACAGCCTCCTTTTTGTCCTTACGGACCGTTGTCACCGCTCAAAATCGCCGGAGATGTGGCAATGTACTATCTTCGGCGTATGTCTCATTAAATTCAGAAACTCAAGTGAATTTATATAATCTTCTCCAAGCATCTCTCTCCGACCCCAATTCTCCCAGTATTCTTCTCACCGTCTCCCTCGCAGACCTTCATCAGCTTGTGGTAGACACAATCGACGCGACCCGGGAACGACTTCTCCCACTTTTCATGAAGGCATCGGAAGATCGCCTTCTTTCAAAAGATGAAGTTGCCAAACAACTCGGTATCGGGTTGACCTCGGTTTACAATCTGACCAAGAAAGGCAAGCTCACAACCGTCAAGGTCAACGGTGCCACACGATACCGTCAAAGTGAGGTGTCGTCAATTATGGATAATAAAAAATCCTGCCGATGAAAAAGGAAACATCATCAGCAAAAACTCCCTCTAAGCCGAAGGACAATGAGAAAAAAGCGCCTGCCCAAAAGAAAGCCGACAGCAATCCCGAGACACCTGCAATCGCAGGAGTGGAAGTGACTAATCAGACAAGTGAGCAGATGACTAATCATGCGCCTGACCAACTGACCAATCAGTCAGCACCGCCGGTACCGTCGGACGGCTTGATTGCAGAGGTTGCAAAACCTCAGACGACCAGCAACTTCCCGATTGGCGCATTGCCGTCAAGGTTGCAGGAAATCATCAGAGAGGCTAACTCCACTCTCGGTTTCCCTGTAGACTATATGGCTGGAGCGATGCTCTCGGCAATGGCGGCGGTAATCGGCAACACTCATTCTGCCGAGGCAATGACAGGATGGAAAGAGTATGCCATTCTTTTCGTTGCCCTTGTCGGATGCCCTGGAGTGTGCAAGAGCCATCCGTTGAGCTATGTCATGCAACCGCTCATCGACCACGACGCGGAGAAAGCGGCTCAGTTCGCTGAGGCGTTGAAACGCTACAATGCCGCGATGGAGCTACCGCCGAAAGAAAGGATTGCAAACGGCTACGACCTCAATCCCGTTGAACCTCGTCGAGTACGCTTCATGATGCAGGACGTGACCAACGAGGCGGTTCACCGCATATTGTCGGAAAACCGCCGTGGGCTGATTCTGATGTATGACGAGCTTGCCGGATGGGTTAAGAACTTCAACCGCTATAACAATGGCTCCGAATCGGAGTTCTGGATGTCAGTGTTCAACCACAAGGTAGCCATGTCCGACCGTAAGGGCTGTCAGAGCGGCGTGTTCATCCGCAATCCGTTTCTATGCGTAATCGGAACTATCCAGCCGAAAGTGCTTACCGACCTCGCCGCCGGAAACCGTAACGCCAACGGATTCATGGAGCGCATTCTCCATGTGTTCCCGTCCGACCAGACAAAGCCCAAGTGGAACCGGAGCCGCCGGATGCCTTCTTTCGACATCGAGTCAGAGTGGCGTGGCATCCTTTCCCGGCTTATCAACATTGTTCCCAAGGTGGACGCTGACGGCGAGATAATATCCGAAGATGTTCCTTTCTCATCGGACGCTCTTGACCGCCTCTATCAGTGGCAGAACGAGCAGACCGACCGTTGCAACGCTGACGGGAGCGATACACTTACCTCCATCGCGAGCAAACTCGAAATCTACGCTATCCGCTTTTCTCTTTTGCTGGCTCTCGCCGACTGGGCGTGTGGCAGTGAGAAGAAACAGATAGATGTGGATACGGTGGAGAGGGCGATACGCCTGACGGAGTACTTCCGTTCGACCGCCTCAAAGGTGCAGGGCATCATAAGCGAAGATGCGCTGACCGAGTTGCAGCTCTCTGTTCTCTCGGAGCTTCCCGACAGTTTCACCACTGCCGAAGGAGTGGCGATCGCCGGGAAATGCGGCATGTCGGAGCGCAGCTTCAAGCGGTTTCTCCGAGACCGAAAAGGCGTCCTGTTCGCTCATTCCTCCCACGGAAACTACACCAAATTATAATCATTCACCCTTGGCATTTTTGTCACTTTGGCATTTCTGACAGAGATGCCGACGCATCCTGTCTGTGCCAAAATGACGAAAGTGCCAGGGGGTAAATCTCAAACTGAAATCCCGTGAAACATTGTTTTTTCATTGAAGAAGCCATTGCAGTCAGTGCAGTGGTTATATCGGTGCATCACTGCTACGGCAGTGCAGTACCATCCGTGCAGTGGCGGCACGGAAATTACGCCATCCGGAAATTCCTTAGCTCATTAGGGAATTTTTCGAGCCGCATGGTCTGCGACCACGCTAAAAATGTCCCTACTGAGCCAATGGGGTCACCCCCTTTGGATACCCCGATACGGCTTTACGAGAAGCCGTACACTGCGATTGTTCCACGACAGAAACACGCTTGCCTATGAGTTACGCCGTACTCCACATTATGAAGGCAAGCGGTTCCTGCAACGCCATCGCACGACACATCGAGCGAAGCACCCAGCCCGACAACGCCCATCCCGAACTGCGACACCTCAACCGGGAGGATTTCATCCGATACCCGGAAGGTGTCGGTGGTTTGGGCGAGGCAATCCGCTACCGTCTCGACCATGCCGGACTGACGCGGAAAATAGGCAAGAATCAGGTGCTCGCACTCAATGTCCTGCTGACATCCGACGGCGAAGCCTTGCGTCGTCTTGCCGATGAAGGAAGACTCGACGAGTGGGCGGAAACGAGTATCGGATGGGCGAAGCAGACATTCGGCGAAGACAACGTTGTCGGCGCTCATCTCCACATGGACGAGCAGACACCGCACCTACATGTCACGGTCGTGCCCATCGTAACCACCGAAAGAAAGAGGAAAGCGAGCGAAGCGAGAGCCACGAAACGCTACCGCACCAAGCCCAAGAACGGACCTCGACTGAGTGCCGACGACATCATGACCCGTGAGAACCTGACACGCTTTCAAGATACATACGCAGAGGCAATGGCACGTTTCGGACTGGAGCGTGGCATCCGCGGCTCCGAAGCCCGGCACGTTGACCAGCACGAATACTACCGTCAGTGTCAGATCAAGAAGAAAGACCTTGAACAGGACGTAGCCACTCTTTCCACCGAGAAAATGCAACTTGGCACCGAGACCCAATCTTTGGAGAAACGGAAGAAAGAGCTTGAACGTGGCAACCGATGGATGGACAAGACTTTTGCCGAAACCAAAGCCGCCAACGCGGAGATGACCAGACAGAATGATGAGCTTGAAAAGCGGAAGACCGAACTTGTAAAGTCAAATTCTTCTCTCACCGCCACTAATATGTCATTGACCACCGAGAAAGAAGCGTTGGAGGCTGACAAGAAGAAAATGGCAGATGAGATTGCTGAAATCGAGGCTGACAAGTCAAGGCTGATTGATGAACGTTCTGCCTATGCAAAGGAGACAGAGGCGGCGAGAAAAGAGAAAGAGACAGCCTTACAGGAAGCGGCAGACGCAAAAGCGCAGCGGGATGCCAACCGTAAGGATGCCCTCAGTAATCTCGCCAACCGCTTCACCGGCAGCAAGACCAAGAGGCTTGAAACCGAACTCGCCCAAAGTCGGGAAGAAGTCAAGACTTTGAAAGAACAAGCCGAGCAGACCTCCAAGACCCACAGCAATGAAATGTGGAATCTGCGCCAGCAGCTCGACAGACAGAAAGAGCAGCATGACAGCATAGTCAGAGGACATAAGGAAACCGAAAACTTAATCCAACGATTCTTCCCTGATGCCATTGCCGCCCTGCCTGCCATTAGAGACTGCATCCGGGTAAAGATGTCAGCCCCACTCATCTCAGCGTTACTTGATGGGAAACCGAGGTCATTCAAAACAGGCTCTACGCTCTATGATCCCAATGAGGAGAAAGATGTGGATGTCGGAAATGTTGAAGTACAAATCAAGCGAGACCCGACCGATGGCAACAACTACCGCCTACATCTCAACGGCAAGAGAGTGTTCCAATGGTTCAAAGAAAAGTGGCAGTCATTGAAACAGACTGTCGAGAGAGGCTTCGGAATAAGATAACTAATCGGGGAGCCATAGGCAATAACTTGTGGCTCCCTCTTTTCTGAATATATTGAGATTCATGTTCATAAATATTGACGCAGAGAAATGCACCAGCTTCAAAAAGAAACCCCGACATCTATGTCGAGGTTGTCGTCGTGGTCTAAGTGTGATTAAATTGTCTTTGTCACAGTCGATTCATTTCATCTTCTCGCACGGCTTTGCCTTTGTACTTTCCTTTTGCCGCATTGATGCTATATTGTACTGTGAGAGAGACGTATTGCGAGGCGCCTTTTATGTCTGATTTATATTCTACGGAATTAGAGTAGGTATCAAAGCGCTGTTTCCATGTTCCAAAGATGTCGTTGGCCGACAATGTAAAAGTCCAGTTTCGATAACTCTTGCTGAGAGTCAATGCCATTTGCCATGTTCCGCGAGAATATGTGGTGGATGTATTACCGGTTCCAAGATAGAATGCAGAGAGATAAGCATAGATACCTGCCGGTAAATCGAATCTATTATTCAGCGATAGCTGATAAAACGGCTTGTCGTATTTCCGCATCGGATTTCCGTATTTCAGATTTTGGAGCAATAGTACGCCCTGAACAGTAGGATGCCAAAACTTGACGTTGAATCCTTGTGATGCAACCAACTGCCATGTATCATAGTCCGGTAGATTGATATTGGTTCTGATATTTGCTTTAAGTCCGGCATCGAATTGATACATGCTGCCTATTGCTTTTTCGGAACGTATATATGTCCCTTGAAAGACAAAATTCCTGTAGTATAATGAAATACCCACATTATGAGTCCTTGAAGCAACCAACTCCGGATTGCCTGTTTCCCAAAGAGTCGGTGTTACATAGGCAAAGTTGTTGTCAAGCAAAGAATAAGAAGGACGGCTGACTTTAGCCCGGTAGTACATCGCTAGATTCACTGGAGATTTGAACTGGATTCCTAAATTGGGAAGCAAATCATTGTATCTCCTTGAAAGATTATTGTCGTGGATGTGATCTCTCACATAACGTGAATCCGTGGTTTCATACCGCATGCCTCCGTAAATGTTCCATTTTGGACTGATATCATAATCAAATGACACATAATAGGCTTGCAGATTCTGACGTACTATATCCGATGCCGATGTCAGGAACATATCCGATAACCCTTGACTGGTAAAATATTGGTCGTTTTTTGTATGGGCATATTCCGCTCCCGCTTCTACCCTGATATTGCCGAAGCTCCTGTTAATCCTTAGCTTGGCACCAAAATAATCATGTCGCGACCTATTATGATTCGTTATATTCCTTTCGGTTTCATTTTCTCTTGCATCCCAACAGGATACGTTATTTCCGGACATAAAATCCAAATCCATGCGCAGGCCGATACTTAACGGCAGTTTGAAATCTCCGAAAGCATTGATATAATGGTCGAAAGACTGAGCATTGAGCGAGGTCGCCAATGTAATGTCGCTTATAGGCAACGCATCGGTTGAGGTATAACCCTTACTTGTAAACCTGCTTTTGGGTGTGCGGCAGAAGATATACTTCAGTCCTACGGAGTTTTTGCCGAAGTCATAGTTTAAGCCACCATCAACCGTCAGCGACTGACTGCGTTTTTTTGCAGCCTCATTCGAGAGAGTAGTAAAGAATTTATCTACGTTTGAAACTTCGCCGAATAATTCAGCATAATGACGCTTTTGCTTAAAGCCATCCCAAGCATAGGAAATATCTCCAAAGACAGTCAGTCCATTCTCATTGTGATATTGCAGACTGGCCCCTGCTGATTCCGACCATTCTTCTGATGCCTGAATCCTCCCTTTACCTGAGATATATAATCCGGCGAGCGGTTGCTTTGTCTTAATGAGGATTACGGCTGACACATCAGAACCATATTCGGCAGAAGGATTCGTGACAATTTCCACGGAAGCGATATCAGAAGACTTCAAGTTGCTAAGCTCGGATGAGTTCATCATTTTTCGGCCATTGATGTATATCACTGGAGTCCCTTTGCCGAGAACAGAGATGGAACCTGCAGAACCGTCGATAAGCGGCATCTGCATAATTGCGTCTGTGGCACTGCCGATCTTTGACAAAGGATTGCCGGACATTGACACTTTCAACCCACGGTCTGTCGGTTTGGTGTACTTTCTTTGTGCCGTCACGACTACTTCATCGAGATTTCTATTCATAAGGGAATCGAGAGAATCCTGTGCTTGTATGCCAGTGGATACAGCAATCAGGAGAGTGATGATAAGGATGATTCTTTCCATATATAAACGGTTTTTAGTTTCTGCTGCAAAGTTAAAGCAGCCAGTCATAACCGTCTATATATCAAGTCGGACAATAATGTGACACAGGCTGTATGTCACGCTTTTGTCCCAAAAACGGCCTCAAAAACAGCCGTTGGAAGCTTTTGCTTGATTCGGCTCTTACGTCGGCGGAGCGCATCCTCGCTGGATCCGAAAGCCACGGATGCCAATTCTTTCGAGAACCCGACATAGATTGCCGCACAATACAACACATCGTCATAGGTCATGCCGTCATAAAGCTGTCTCAGGTTAGTGCATACATCAGCAAATTGCCCGATTACTCCATCCAGAATTTCTCTTGCCGCTTTCTTGTCAATCGTCTCTGAATCTCGCTTTAGGTTCAGTTGCTTCAACCGGCTATATACCGGCTGACACATAAACAGTTCTTTATTCAGTCTCAGTTTTTCAATCACTTCGGGTTGAATATCTGTATTATAGTTTTGGCCGACGGTATCACTCTCATCATGTGATTCAGTAAGTTGAGCTATTTTGAGATTCAGTTTTAATATCTGCTCATTCAGTTCAAGCTGTTCTTCATCATAAGTCTGCGTTTGACACCTGCAAAAAGAAAAACTAATAGGATAATAATGATACACAAAGCAATGATGGCCGTAATCTCTCTGCTTGTCTTCTCTTTATAGAGTCTTGTTGCAAACTCCGATTCCGTCTTTGACAATTTTTCATCAAAACTTATCGAGTCTATATTATTTTTTATCCCATCGATTGAATCGCGATATTCAAGGGCAGACTCATACCTTCCTTTCCCAATTTCAATGGCGTACAAATTCTGATATCGGGATAGTCTGCCATATAAATTCAAATCTCCTACATTCTGTGCGTCAAGCGTTTCTTTAGCTTTGTCAAAACTCTTACTGCTGATAAGATAATTCAATCTGACATTTGCCAGTTCATTTATAAGCACACTGTCATTACCAACCACAGACTCCATCGTGTCAAGTATCTCACGGGCCTTATCCAAATTTTGGGTTTGGATGTATGCACTCGCAAGATTAATTCCTGACATAGCTTCGGTATATCTCGACCCGGAGGCATGGCTGATATTCTGGCAATCTTTAAGATATATCAAAATAGAATCGTTATCGGATATGGTCAGGCATCTGTTCCATAGAGCCATGCTTTCATAATCCTTACCACATTTACGTGCAACAGCTAATGCCTTGTTAAAATAGTCATCAGCCTTATCCTTTTTGAAGTCAGAATAATAAATGCTCCCGATTCGTGACAACACTTTATATTTCAAAGTGTCGGGAATCGTTTCGTCAAGATTGTTTTCAAGTTCAAAAAGCAGTGAAAGAGCTTCATCATTCTTGTCTTGTGATATTAAATTTTCTGCCTTTTGAATTTTACTGTAATATTCCGAAACCTGATTACTTCTGTTACAGGCAACTAACGATATAAATATCGCTATCAGTACCGTATAAGCTTTACACAAGCTCATTCTTTTTCCAAATGCGTTGAACTGTGAGGACATATCACAAATGATTATGCCGGGGCAAAACAGGAAATGCCGAGCTTGTCCTCGATATTGGCTACGCTCTTGAAACTTAGGTTTTCGGTGCCTGAAAGGAGTTTGCTCACGTATTGCGGGCTAACGCCGAGGCGAGCGGCGAGGTCGGCTCTCTTGAGGCCGTTGTCCTGCATGTAGCCTATAAGTGTTACGGCAAGCTGACGCGACCAGCGGAGCCAACCTGCATTTTCCTTGCGCCATGCGGCTTCTTCCGCAAACCGCGAAGGGGTCTCACTCTGATGTTCCTCCAAAAATTTAATTGCCTTGCTTGCCATAATATTATTCATTAGTAAGTTCAACAAAACTGTCCTGATCAAATACGCCGTTGGCTTTAAGGAACGCCTTGCAGCGATTGAGCTTCTGCAATTCGAGCGCCGTATGCTCGCGTTCCTGCATCGTTCTGGTTAGCTTGATGGCTCCACCGGTTACAATGTAGACATTAGGTTCAAGCCTTATGGCGTAGATGCGGAGCCAACTTGCATGTCGGTCACGGTTCCAGTTGCGGGCTTTCTCACGGCTTAACTCACGTGCGCGTGTGTCGGTGATGTCAAGAGGCTTGAAAAGTTCGTCAAGATGTTCCGTATAGGGGACTTCAAGAACAAGTTCCTGCAACGCCTCGGCGTCCTCAAAAGTATCATTGACGGCTTCATCGAGTCGTTCAATATGGAAGAAACTTTTGAGGTCTTCCATATTTTCCATAAAGAAATCAAGAAGATACTCGCCATTGGTCCAGTTCCGGAACAACAGGGTGAGTTCATCCGCTTCCTTATCCTGAGCTTTTACAGCCCAAAGATGGTCGAATCCGTCGATTATCCGTACAAACTTCATACTATATAAACATTTATCCAAGTGCAAAGTTACGAAGATAATCTGAAAAATGCAACTTATAGGTTGATTTATCTCTATCCCAAGATGTTTTCTTCCGGCAGTTCTTCCGGTAATACATTCAGTTGCTTATCAACCCGGTATCGGGGCTGATTGAAGGCGGCGCAGAGGAGCATGAACAAGTCACGGATTTCGAGCATGGAATAGTGCTCAACTGCGCTGCTTCCTACCTCATGCAGCCCCGTGGCATACATGTTTACCTGCGCTTTGTTGGCGATGTCTATATGGGTCTTGCGGCAGAGCTTGCTACTGCCTACTGAATGCAGTGGCACACGGTTCATCGCGCCTGTCGCCTCATCATACTGGTTAACCAGACGGTCAATCTTACAATGCTCAAGGAGCTTCTTAATCTTGGCGTTGTAACCGCTTTTGCCGGAGGCATATTTGAGGACCCCAAATTTGAAACCGGAGCGTTTGACGATGTCCAACGCAAACAGCATCAATGGCGTTTTCTTTTCTCGGCGGTCATTCTGCGTCTTCATGGTTTTCTTGGGTAGATATTGAACATAAGGAATGCCGTCATCAGTAACTGCAACATTCGACATCGATAACTTCATAAAGTCTCCGATACGACAACCAAGAGCGCACTGAAGAAGAAAAGCATCTTTGGTTTCCTTCAGGGTGTTTGGTACATCAGCAACCATTATCTGCTGAACTTCCTCATAACGGAGAAAGAAGGGGTCATCATATTGC
>ENA-OZFS01000093-OZFS01000093.1-human-gut-metagenome-genome-assembly--contig:-NODE-93-length-19706-cov-4.591675_pt1 | contig 19706 bp, 27 predicted proteins | sample MGYA00244623_ERZ653644 | MGnify/ENA primary metagenome ERZ653644 (study PRJEB26926, sample SAMN06165114) | human gut metagenome | biome: ENVO:00009003; feature: ENVO:2100002; material: ENVO:00002003... | reverse complement strand
ATCTACACCCTAGAGTTCGTCGGCAGCGTCAGATGTGTATAAGAGACAGCCTGAAAATGGCAGATTGCCGAAAAATGATGTCAAGTTGCCGAAAAGAATGTTAAACTGCTCCATGATTAGAATTATTCCTTCCAAAGGAGTGAGTTTATCGGATTTTATTTGTACTTTTGCATAAAATAAGCTCCGCCATGTCATTCTGAGTTTTGCCTGTTATTATGCAACACTAAGACAAGTGAAATCTCTGGAATGACAAGATTCAAGGCAACTTTATGTTGCTCAGGTGCTTATGGTAATATTAAACTATAGTGTTGCGGAATTTAAGGATATATATATGGCACGTGTTTATGTTTTTATCTTAATGCTGTTAGGTACCGGCGCATTGACTTTTGCTGGAAATAAAGCGGAGTTGAAACCGAGATTGGTGGTGTTGACAGACATTGCCCCCGGAGATTTAGAACCGGATGACATGGAGTCGATGGTGCGCCTCATGGCGTATGCCGACCAATATGAGATAGAGGCATTAATCACTACCACGGGATGGAACTGCGACCCTTATCCTGTGGAATGGGCTGACTCGCTGTATCGTGTGGTGGATGCCTACGAAAAGGATGTCAGAAATCTGATGAAACGTTCGGCGCAAACTGAATTCCTTCCTCTGAGTGAAGAGCAGGGACGGCAGAGAATAGGCTATTGGCCCAGCGCTGACTATCTGCGTAGCCGTGTAGCCATGGGCAGCATACGTTCTGGCATCAAGGTTATCGGGGCTGACAATGACAGCCCAGGCAGCAATATGATAATCAAACTGGTTGATGAGGATGACCCACGTCCGTTGTGGATTACATGCTGGGGTGGCGGAAACACACTGGCGCAGGCTATATGGAGGGTAAAGCAGGAACGTACCCCCGAACAGCTGAAAGCCTTTCTGCATAAACTGAGAGTGTTTACCATTACCGATCAGGATATGGTTTATGCCATGAGAATGAACCGTGCATACAGCTCGCATCAATGGCTGCGCAGGGAGTTTGCCGATGACCTTATGTTTATTTGGGATGAGAGTGCCTGGCTCACACAGTGCGAGTTAGGCAGCAGGGGATGGCAGCAATATGCCGCCCACATACAGGGCAAGGGTAATCTTGGAAAGGTCTATCCGACATATAAATGGGGAGTGGAGGGCGACACGCCGAGCTATCTCAACATAATGCCCAACGGACTTCATGATGCCGACCACCCTGAACAGATAGGCTGGGCAGGATGTTTCTGGCGCTATATGTGTCCCGATTCACTCACCATAGCATGGACTAACTGGCAGAAACCTCAGAAAGATATTTCACGTGGTTACGAAGAAAAATTTTATCCGGACATTGTAAATGATTTCATGTCGCGAATGGAATGGGCTGACAAAGGATGCGGCAATCATAATCCAGTTGTTGTCGTAAACGGCAGGCGGGGTTTGTCTCCCGTATGTATAGAAGGAAAACCTGGACAGACTATAACACTCGACGCCTCTAAGTCGTATGACCCTGACGGTGATGCTTTGACATTTAGCTGGTGGATTCAGGGTGACATTACCTCCAATACTGACATTATCCTCCATTCACAAGGCTGTAAGGCAACTCTTATGATTCCGCAAAATGCCCAGATGAGCGACATTCATGTTGTCTGCGAGGTGCGGGACAATCGCGAAATATCTCTTGTAGGCTACCGCCGGATCATTATCTCGCCAAGCCGTTCTGCCGTGAAAGGTTTTCCGTATGTGTATGACCAAGAGAACACTGCTGCCGCATATCCTAAGATAAAGATGAGGTCGTTTGAGGAGTTGCCGAGTGTTCCCGGGCTGCCTGATCCTTTTTCTTGGGCTGACGGAAGCGGCCGCTCCACCAAGTTTAAGGATTGGGAGCGTCACCGCTCTGAGATCATGCAGATGCTCTATCATTATGAGATAGGTGAGAAACCTGTGGTTGACAAGAAGCAGATGAAGGCGAGAATAGTCAACGACACACTGCAGGTGGATGTGAGAGTAGGCGATGAGACGCTCAGGCTCACGGCGTCGATAAAATATCCCGATGGCGACGGTCCTTTCCCTGCCATCATCGGAATAGGTTTCGGCACAGGATCTCTGCCAGGGGAAATATTCGACAAAAGAGGTGTGGCGCAGATTGCATTCAGTTTTCAGCAGGTGATGTCGCATACCCAAAAGCGTGGGCAGGAACCCGTCAACAGGCTTTATCCTGACCAGACGGAGATGGGGGCATATTGTGCATGGCCATGGGGCATCAGCCGTATTATCGACGGTCTGGAACTTGTGGGCAAGGCTGCTAAGATTGATATGTCGCATATAGCCGTTTCCGGTTGTTCCTTTGCCGGAAAGATGGCTTTGTTTGCCGGTGCTCTCGATGAGCGCATAGCGCTGACAATAGCACAGGAGCCTGGCGGCGGAGGTGTCAATTCGTGGAGAGTGTCCGAAACGCTCGGAAATGTGGAGACTCTTGGCCGTACAAACTATGCGTGGTTTAAGGAGAGCATGAAGCGTTTCTCCAACTGTGTTGACCGTCTGCCCATCGACCATCACGAGGTAGCTGCGCTGATAGCTCCGCGTGCTCTGCTCGTTTTGGGCAACACCGATTACGAATGGCTTGCTGAGAGGTCCAACTATGAGTCGTCGAAGGCAGCGCGTGAGGTATGGAAGACCTTCGGTATTGCCGACCGCATGGGCTATTCCATCGTTGGCGGTCATCCCCACTGTCAGCTGCCTTTGTGTCAATATCCTGAGGTTGAGGCTTTCGTTGATAAATTCCTTCTTGGAAAGACTGATGTGAACACCAACGTCACCAAGGCAGAGATGTTTGAGCGGGAATAAGCAGCGGTCCGCAGGTGCTATTGACACTGCCGGTGAGTTTTCTGGAAAATAAATGTAGTATGAGCGTTTAATGTTTTATAGACAATGATTAAGAACTTTGTTTTTGATTTTGGAGGAGTGATAACGGTGAGCAGCCGCGAGGGTGCCGTCCGTGCTTTCGGGAGCATTGGCGTGGACGATGCCGATGCGCTGCTGTCGAAGCACCATCAGAAGGGAATGTTTTCCGATGTCGAGAGCGGCAAGATTACAGCTGCCGAGTTCTGTTCATGGCTCAGCGGTCATTGCGGCAGAACGATAACCTTCGATGATGTGGTGAAGGGCTGGACAGGCTATGTTGCCGACGTTCCCCGTGAGCGTCTCGACATGCTTCTTCGTTTGAAAGAGCGTTATCGTGTGTATATTCTCACCAACACCAATCCCTTTATGATGTCGTGGGCACGAAGTCCGCGGTTCACTCCCGAGGGGCTGCCGCTCGATGCCTTTTGCCACAAGATTTATGCCTCATACGAGATAGGAATGCTGAAACCTGATGTGCGGATATACCAGTATCTCATTGATGATGCCGGGATAAATGCCGCCGAGACATTGTTTGTTGACGACAGCATTGCGAATGTGGAAGCGGCGGAGCAAGCTGGAATGACAGGAATGCTGTTTTAGTGTTGAGTGTTCAGTGTTCAATGTTTAGTGATGGGTGTTTGGTGTTTAACGTTTAGTGTAATATGAATAAGGAAAGCAATTTTATATATCATCTCGTGGCATTCCTGACGGTGTGCGTATGGGGAACGACCTTTGTGTCTACAAAGGTGCTAATGATTAACGGCTTGTCGCCGGCGCAGATATTCACACTGCGGTTTGCGATTGCATACATATTGATGTTGGCATTCAGCCATAAGAGGCTGTTTGCCGACAGCTGGCGTGATGAGGGACTGATGGCATTGCTCGGCATTACCGGCGGTTCGCTCTACTTCCTGAGTGAGAATGAGGCTATGAACTTCACCACAACCACAAACACCTCGCTCATAGTATGCTCCTGTCCGCTCTTCGCCACTTTGCTGGTAAGGATGTTTTATAAGTCTGCCCGTATCAACACCGTACAGCTCTTAGGGTCGTTGCTTGCCTTTGTCGGCATGGGTGTTGTGGTGCTCAACGGACGTTTTGTGCTTCATCTCTCACCTGTTGGCGATGCCTTAGCGTTTACCGCATGTATATGCTGGGCTGTCTACTCCCTGCTGATGAAAATGGTGTCGGAACGCTACAGTGCCGCCTTCATCACAAGGAAAGTGTTCTTCTATGGAGTGCTCACCATTACACCTTATTATATTATAGAGCCGGGAATGCCAGCGATGGAGATATTCCTAAAGCCTGCGGTGATTGGCAATTTGCTCTTCTTGGGCTGCCTTGCATCCATGGTGTGCTTCCTCACATGGAACTGGTGCATATCCAAGTTAGGGGCGGTGAAAGCCACCAACTGGGTATACTTCAACCCTATCACCACCATGATGGCAGCCTCGCTGATATTGGGAGAGAGGATAACGGTATACTTCCTGTTAGGCGCAGCCTGTATCCTCGCTGGCATGTATTTAGCAGAGCGGCGCACTGCGGTGAGTTGATTTCAAAAGAATATTCTTCAGTTTTCCTGTCTAAAAAAGGTTTATAGATTAGTATTTAGATTTTGAACAAAGACCTTGCATCAGGTAACTCTTCATTCGAATTCTGCGCTTCCTCCAGTTCTTTAAAAGCCCTGCTGAGACTTTGACGTACATATTGCTGTTGCTTGAGTGTCTTCCTTTTCTCCTCTGCCTCCACCATACGACGATAAAGAGCTGCTTTTACGCTTTCTGTCTGATTCTGTATCAATGTCCACAGAGCATCAACAGAATTAATATTTATTGTAGATGAATTTTCCATACCAATATTTTTTTAATAACGCTGCAAAGATACACATTATTTTCCATTCTGCCAAACTTTTGACAAAAAACATCTCTATTTGCACTCCAACATATACCAGCAGCTGGTGGAAAAGAAGTCCCTTAGATATGGGATATTGGAAATCATCGCAGGAAGCCGACGGGGAGTAAGTCCAAACTTAATCTCGTAATGTGGATTGATAAACCACAGCTGGCGGTTTTCTGTTTTGAAAGATGATTGGCGTAAAAGGCGCTCAAAGGATTCGATGGAGACTTTTGTTCGTTTAATGCCTAATAACTCACAGATGCAGCCGTCGCTTTCCCCGAACGATTTCAAGAACAAGCGATAAATGGATGCCGGAATAAGATGAATGAACGGGAAACGTGATAAAATCTTACTCCTGCAAATCTGCTGATGTCCGCCAAACGGCATCTGCCATGCAGGAAATGCCATGAACACAACGCCTTGGGGTGACAAAACAAGCTCACTCAATTTTTTCAGAAAGCCCTTTTTATTGTCTATATGCTCAAATACATCATGGCAAATTATGATGTCGAATTTGTGCTCTAAATGCTTCAAGTTGAGAATATCCTCCGCAATAAACTCGCCATTCATCTGCTCCATCTCAAAGAAAGACCTTGCCTCCTCGATTCTATAAGCAGCGATGTCCACACCCGTGACATTACATCCCATTTCTGCAAACGGCAGCAGATTGCCACCCTCACCGCATCCTATCTCCAATACATTCATACCTGCTTTTATAGCACAATGCTTTTGAATATATGGAATAAAATGTCTTCTACTCGTTTCTGTCAGTTCCTTGAAATACTGCTGCCTGTTTTTATGACGCTCTTGCATGATTTTTCGCTTTACTAATTTCTATATCAATATAGATACTGATAGAACGAAAAGACTGCATGAGATTTGTTTTTACCATGTAAACCTTATTCCCAACGGCGCGGAGAATGTGAAAGGATGCTCCGTCCAGACGGTATGCGTGCTGCTGCCGTTAGGAATATACCAATAGAGCGTAGGCTCCACATACAGCGTCAGCTTCGTCAGCACACGATATTGTAAGCCAAGGCTGAGGTTTGCAGACCACTGCACTGGCGGTGTTATTGATATGCGGGTGGCTGTGGAATCCTGAGGTATATTTGCGGCGATATATTTTCTATACACCTTATTATATATAGGTATGTTGAGCGACACACCGGCTGCACCATACACCGACAGCCGTTTGTAGTCAGCAAAGCGGCAGGACATACGGAGCGGAATGCCAAGATAATGTATATTCTGATCCTTACGTATATGATATTCATTGCTGCCAATAATACTCCTCGACTTCAATATTGAGTATTGCAGTCCTGTCTCAACATTCCATCTTTCTGACAGCTGTTTGCTTAAGGACAGGCCGAAGGTGACGGGGCGGTCGTGATACTCCTGCTCAATAATGTCGCCCTGGTTGTTGTTGGCAATCTCTATCAGGGCAAGCGAGTCCTTTGGCATGTGGTCATTCTTTGAGGAATTAAGGATTTGGCTGTAGTCCTCCCAGTTGCTTACCTTTGAAGGGACGGTAGGGCCCTCCGGATCACCAATGTTATCTGCTGTCATAAGCCGATATATATTCTGTGCCAAAGCCGGACCGAGCGAGCCTGCAGCAAGCATCTGCCATTTCTTCGGTTTCTTCTTCGTTTTTTCTGCTGCAAGGTTAAAGTCAGGTAAATCTGGAATTTGTAACATTAGCTGTATGCTGTCTGTAAACTCAATACTGTCACGCTTGTTTTCCGCAATTTGCTCTTCTGGAATATGTATTTCCACACAGACAGTATCACATGTCTGCATCGTGTCAGGCATTGCGACGGTCATATTTTCTGCCACTATTTTCTCATGGACTGTATTCTCAATTTTTATTTCTTCATCAACATTTCCTTCTTTTTTCTTTTCACTCTTATCATATTTTTCCTTGTTCTTCTCTGCCATTTCCTGCTTTTGCGGTAATGACTTCTCGCGTAAAAAGAAAATGTAGAAAGGTATAGCCAAAATCATGAGCAGCAGAATAGCCCACCGTTTTTGCCCAACCATCTTGCGGAGCATTGCCTTCGCCCTCGACAGCTGCGAGGAAGAGCTGTGAGGCTCTATGCCAAGAATCTCTGCTATTTCCTGGTGTGAAAAACCGTCAATGGCATAAAGGCGGAACACCTTGCCATAGCCTTCGGGCAACTTGTCCACAAGATTCATAAGTTCCTGCTGTTGCAGCAATGACTCTGTAGACACATTCCCGTCAACAGCGTTCTCGTCATCTTCCGTTATAGGCACGAAATGAAATTTCTCCTTTCTCTCCTGATATTTCAGGGCGACATTCCTCACAATCGTGGTCAGCCACTCACCGAAGCGCTCAGGATTATTAAGGTTGTGCAGCGATGAAAAGGCAAGCACAAAAGCATCGTGGACAAGGTCCTTTGCGGTGTCCTCATCCACTTTCGCAATCTTAATGCACAGTCCCAGCATCTTCGGAAAGTACATCCTGTATAATGTGCCGAGAGCGTTCCCGTCCCTTGCCTTCGCCCTTTCTGTCAGTGTCTTAATATCCATATCATTCTGCAGACGATGCCATATTTGCGCACGTCCACGTTCATATAGATACTTAATGGAACAAAAAGACTGCATGAAATGAATGTTAAAAGAGGTTTTTCTTTTCATCTGCAAAAATACAGATTTTTTTTGATTGCCGCAAATTTTCATTTTACATTTTTGATATTTATACCATTTTCATAAAGTAAGAAATCTTTTTTGATAAAATCCACTTTTTGTTTTGGTGGTTACGAAAAAATATTGTACTTTTGCAAAAAATAAGAAGACAAAACAACATAGGCATTATGAAGACATTTGTAAACGTTGAAGACCTCGGCAACTTGAGGCAGGCTCTTGCCGAGGCGCAGGAAATAAAGAACGACCGTTTTAAATATCAGCATCTTGGCAAGAACAAGACCCTGATGATGATATTCTTCAATAACTCGCTGCGCACAAGACTGTCAACACAGAAGGCGGCGATGAACTTGGGCATGAACGTGATTGTGCTCGACGTGAATGCAGGGGCATGGAAACTGGAGACCGAGCGTGGAGTGATTATGGACGGTGACAAGAGCGAGCACCTGCTTGAGGCTATCCCTGTGATGGGCAGCTATTGCGACCTCATCGGCGTGCGCTCATTTGCAGGGCTTACCGACCGTGAGTACGATTATGCTGAGACTGTGATGCAGCAGTTCATAAAGTACAGCGGCCGTCCCGTGTTCGCAATGGAGACTGCCACGGTGCATCCGCTGCAGGCATTTGCCGATCTCATCACCATTGAGGAGCACAAGACAACAGAGCGCCCGAAGGTGGTTTTGACATGGGCACCCCACTGCCGTGCCTTGCCGCAGGCTGTGCCTAACTCTTTTGCACAGTGGATGAACGCCGCTGAGGATGTTGACCTTGTGATAACTCATCCTCACGGCTATGAGCTTGACCCGAGGTTTGTAGGAAATGCCCGTGTGGAGTACGACCAGATGAAGGCTCTTGAGGGAGCAGACTTCGTGTATGCCAAGAATTGGAGCTGTCCTGGTGTCACCAATCCTGAGGACTACGGAAAGATACTGTCGAAGGACATGTCGTGGACCATCGACGACAAGCACATGGCAGTGACCAACAACGGCAAGTTCATGCACTGTCTTCCGGTGCGCCGCGGACTCATTGTCACCGATGACGTGATAGAGAGCAGCAATTCGCTTGTTATACCCGAAGCAGCCAACCGTGAAATCTCTGCAAGCGTGGTGATAAAGCGAATGCTGGAAGAACTGAGGTGAGAACAGTTTTATTGGGGCTGGCACTGTGGGCGTCACTGTCCGCAGCCTATGCGCAGCAGGACAACGAGTGGTTGAGGTACTACAACGAGATAACCCTCATCGACGATGTGAAAACCGAAGGATGGGAGGACTCCTATAATCTGATGTGCGAAATGGCAGAGCACCCGATAAATCTCAACCGTGCCACTGCGGAGGACCTGGAGCAGATGCCGTTTCTCACAGCATCGCAGATAGAGGACATTTGTGAGTATTTGTATATGTATGGCTGCGTCAGGTCGTTTGCCGAGCTGAAGATGATAAACTCGCTCGACACGCCGAGACGTAAGCTGCTGGAATGTTTCACCTATCTCGGAGAGGATGAGGAGGAAGGATTCCCCTCAATAGGCAAGGTGCTGAAATACGGACGGCATGAGATTACCGCCACAGGCAAAATTCCGTTCTACACTCGTCAGGGCGAAGATGACGGCAAATATCTTGGCGACCGCTACAAACAATCGTTAAGATATACCTTTAATTACGGTGATAATGTGAAATTGGGGGTCATCGGCTCTAAGGATGCCGGTGAGCCCTTATTCAAAACCGGCAACGGCGCAGGTTACGATTACTATGGAGCCTACCTGCAACTGAAAAAGCTTGGCATTGCCGACATCGTTGTATTGGGCGACTTCAAGGCTTCGTATGGCATGGGGCTGGTGGTAAACTCATGCTTCAACCTCGGTAAACTGTCGATGATAACCAACCTCGGCAGAGCATCTACAGGTGTCCGCGGCAGTGTGTCGACATACGGCATGGACAAGTTTCGTGGAGCAGCCACCACAATAAGGCTCAGCAATCAACTGACCGTCAGCACCTTCGCCTCATATCGTAAGGTTGACGCCACACTGTCAAAAGACAGTCTCACGATAACCTCAATCGTGACATCGGGCTATCACCGCACAGTGTCGGAGATGGCAAAGAAAAACAACACAGGCCTGAGTGATGCCGGAGCCAACATCAGCTGGCGCAACAGCGGCTTTCACCTGGGACTCACAGCAATATACTCACACCTTGACAGGCGGCTGCAACCAAACACGGCATACCTTTACCGCACCCACTATCCTGCCGGCACCGACTTCCTGAACACAAGCGTCAGCTATGGTTACAACCACCACATAATGACCGTAAACGGCGAGACAGCCATGGACAACAACGGACACATAGCCACCATAAACAGTCTCAGCGCCAACATCTCCGGCAGCCTGGCGGCAATGGTGCTGCAGCGTTTCTACTCCTACCGCTACTCCACCCTCCACGGCAGAAGCTTTGCCGAAGGCGGACGGGTGCAGAACGAAAGCGGTATTTACGGCGGACTTAGCTGGCAGTGTCTGCGCAGTCTCACCCTTATGGCATACACCGACTACGCCTATTTTGCATGGCCCCGGATGCAGGCGTCACAGTCATCCCACTCATGGGACAACATGGTTCAGGCGCTGTATTCGCAAGAACATTGGTCGCTCTCGGCACGCTACCGTCTGAGGATAAAGGAGCGCGACAATGAGGACAAAACCGCGCTCACAAACCAGAGCGAGCATCGTGCAAGGATGATGCTAACAATAAATCCGTCGAAATGCCTGTCGCTGAAAACTCAGGCAGACATGGCAAGGGTGAAATATCTACAGACCGACAAGGGCTATGCCGTGAGCCAAATGGCAACATTGGGCACCCCTGTCACCTCCACCTCAGCTATGTCATGGACGCTCCATACCTCAATAACCTACTTCCACAGCGACACCTACAACAGTCGGCTGTATGTTTATGAGCGCGGACCGCTCTATTCGTTTTATGTGCCGTCATTCTACGGCGAGGGCATACGCTACACGCTTATGGCAAAGGCACAGTTGCGGAAACAGCTTACGCTCACGGCAAAGCTCGGAGTCACCAATTACTTCGACCGCACTGTCATAGGCAGCGGCACACAGGCTATTGATGGCTCGTCGCAAACCGACCTTGACATTCAGCTGAAATGGAGATTTTAACATAATTGAAGATGTATCAAAATGAAGTTTTTAGTACCCCTCCATTTTTAGAAAGATTCTGAACGCTTCTTGGGAAGTGAAGAATAATATTAATTGACCTCTTTCCCCGTCGCAGTGATGCGCCGGGGATTTTTGCAGCTGGTAAAAACTTCCAAACTGCCACAAATGATATTTTGATTTAAAGAATTTGTAACGCAATGGCTGCACATGCCTCAGCATCCGCCAAGGCATGGTGATGGCTCTTTAAGTCATATCCGCAGCGGGCAGCTGCCACGTCAAGGGTATTAGACTCTCCGCGCCAACGCCTGCGTGAGGCAACGCAGGTGCAATGAAACTCATAGTCGGGATAGTCCATCTGATAGACACGGAACACGGCTTTCAGACAACTCTCGTCAAAAGCCTTGTTGTGGGCAACCAGTGGAAGTCCTTCAATCTTTGGCTCTATCTGCCTCCATACCTCGGGGAATACTGGAGCATTCTCTGTGTCAGCGGCACAAAGACCATGTACCTGGCTGCACCAATAGTTGTAATACTCAGGTTCGGGCTTTATGAGGGAGTAGAACCTATCCACAATCTCACCGCCACGAACAATCACTAAACCTACAGAGCAAACCGACGAGCGCTCATTGTTGGCTGTCTCAAAATCTATTGCTGCGAAATTGCCGTTTAAGCGAGGGCAATCCGAGCTTGATCGGGGATTGCCGAGCGGAAGGCTATTATCTAAGTCTTGCATATTTTTTCACAAGTTGATATTTTTCTGTCATTTCAAATTCTCCTTAAAAATTTAATGCCTCAATATCGCCCGACTGGATTGCGTAGATTGCCTTACGGATTTTCTCCTCCTGCCAGTTCCACCATTGCAACTCTCTCAGCCTTTCTATGACATCGGGGGCAAACCGCTTGCGAATCTCCCTCGCCGGAACTCCACCCACGATTGAATATGGCTCTACATCTTTGGTTACAACGGCTCTTGTGCCGATAATCGCGCCGTCGCCGATGGTTACTCCAGCCATGATTAAGGCATCATAACCTATCCACACATCGTTGCCGACGATGATATCACCCTTATTATCCCATGCCGACGCAACATCCGACTTAGGCAAGTCCCATTCCTCAAAAAACAGCGGGAAGGTGTATGTGGAGAGCGATTTTAGAGTGTGGTTGGCACAGTTGAAGATGAACTTCGCTCCGCAGGCTATCGAGCAGAACTTGCCGATGATGAGACGGTCGTTATTTATAGGATAATGATAGAGCACATTGTTCTTTTCAAAGTCGCGCGGGTCGTTCACAAAGTCATTATAGACGGTGAAGTCTCCTACTTCTATTGTAGGACGGGTGATGACCGACTTGAGATATACGGTCTGTGCGTCACCCGTGCGGGGATAAATTTTACTTTTATCCATTTTGTTCAAGGATTTTAATGATACTCTTCTTTACTTGTGTGAGATTGCTGTCGGTCAGTAATGGAATAAATTGCTGAATCTCGCTGATGCTTTTGTCCCACCATTGCAGTCTTTGCAATAAGCCGATTAACTCATCGTCAAAACGCTTTCTAATTACCTTGGCGGGATTACCCGCGACTATTGTGTATGGCTCGACATCGTGACCTACAATGCTGCCGAGTCCGATGATGGCGCCATCGCCGATATGAACACCAGGCAGTATGGTTGCGTTCTGACCAATCCACACATCGTTGCCTATGACGGTGTCGCCTTTCAACGGAAGGTCCTCTGCAGTCGGTGGCGTCCTGGTCCATCCTTCCATGATATAGAAAGGATAGGTTGATGCCGCATTCATCTGATGGTTTGCGCCATTCATTATGAATGTCACGCCCGATGCTATCTGGCAGAACTTTCCGATAATCAGCCTATCGCCGATGAAATCATAATGATGCAATACATGCTTCTCAAAGTCGGTATCGCTGAAATACGTGAAGTCACCGACTACTATGTTAGGATTCTTTACGGTTGGCTTTACGTATGTGACGGTATCGCATCCCCTTACTGGGAAAGTTATGTCTGGATTTGGTTGCATGATTTATTATTTATAGTTACGTTTTATCTCATCGATTGATTTGCCGCCGATTCCGAAATTCTCATCTGGCAGCTCTTTTATTGTAACGGTGAAGAACTGCTCCGGGATATGAGTTATCTCAGATGCTGTGGCAGTCAGACGCTCTATGAGTTGTTTCTTCTGTTCTACGGTCAGTCTGCCGCTTTCTATTGATATGTATGGCATAATTATAATTTTTTTATTTCATTTTTTTTGCGGGTATCTACACTTTTGTATGTGAGAAGAATTACCTTAGTCTCAGCGCAACAATGGGAAATGGATTGCCTTGCTCATCCGTCTCCGTCCTGCCGAACTCCACGAAACCTAACTTCTCATAAAAAGCCCTTGCCTCAGGGTTCTGCTCGTTCACGTCAACAAATATGGCTTGATGATTCTTTACCGCCATATCCACCAGCTGTTTACCGATTCCTTTACGCAAGTACTGGGGCGAAACAAACAGCATCTCGATCTTTTCATCCTGTATACCGATAAAGGCTGTTGGGGCATCGGTATCGAAAACTACATAAAGATGCCTGATACTTGCCAGTCCTTCCGTCACATAAGGCTTCAGATTCTCAATATCCGTCTCCTGCAAGAAATGATGAGTGGCACGCACGGACGCTTCCCACAGTTCTGTCAGCCTGTTCAAAAGACTATTATTCCGTTCAGACGGCGGTACATATCTTATGTTTGCTGGTCTTGACATATTTCTCTTATTTATAAGTTTAGTATTGATATTAGTCCACCGCAAAATCCTCTGAGTGAAAATTGCTGTAGAAACGTCCTGACACGGCTGTGAATTTAAGCACACAGTAATCCGGGTCGGTAATACCTTGTGAATAATATTCCGTATCACCGTCACGCCAAATCATTTCCTTGCTCGCGTTGTCTGTCAGTACCTCCATCGTACCACGTAGCATGACGCCACGGAAGAAACGGTTGTCACAGAAATAAATGCATGCCTTGTCGTTCTGCAAAAATTGCCGCACACGCATGGATGATGTGTTTGTTGTGAAATAGAAGGTCTTGACACCTTCTCGTTTTCTTGGTTGCAACATCGCCTTGATGCATGGATAGCCGTCGGCATCTACAGAACCGATGAATGCCGTCTTAAGCTTGTCGGCCATATTGCCGACGGTCTGTTCAGGATTGCGCATAAATTCTGTTGTGTTAATGATTAAATATCGTCTTTAATCGTATTATTTCTTTCTTGATTTCGGGAAAGGCAACTCCTCCCATAACTTTTCGATAACTTTCAAAACTTTTTGCCGGTCACGGAAATCGAGGATATATCCCTCTTTCGCACCTTTATATGCACAGCCAGTTTCGGCATCAGCCATCAAATCGGCAATACACGGCAGCTTTTTGACAAATGCCGTGTTATCACAAGCCGTTATCACGCATTTGTCATTTACATAAATGACGTAGTCGCCCATCATCTTGCGGGAGCGTACCTCCCCCAAAGGAGCAAGTGCCTCGCAGACAAACTCTATAAAATCAGTAGTACAAGCCATAGTTATTATGTTTTAATGTTTATAATTTGTATCTTAATCCAACTGGAAACATTCAGGGTAATGCACTGTGCCAGTAACTCCGCTCAAGGCATAGGGCAACAGTTCGATAACCATACAGCACTCCTGCGGGGCATCGAAAGGAAACCTTATACCGTAGTCAATTGCCTTACGGTAGCCAAAGCGCGGATAATAATCTTTATGTCCCAGCAATACAGCCGAGCCGTAGCCCATTGCCCTTGCCGCCTTGTGGGCTTCTTCTATCAGCATCCCACCTATCCTGTTGTTCTGGTAAGCCGGATGTACCGCAAGCGGAGCAACAGCCAATGAAACCGTAGTGGAGTTTTCCGATACTATTTTCACTTTTGTAAGCAAAATGTATCCTACGATAACTCCCTCGCCATTGACTGCAACTAATGACAATTCGGGTATGAATGTGTCCGAACCGTGCAGCCGCTTTACTAAATATTGTTCCTGATGGTCGCTTTCCTCAACGTTTTCAAAAGCCTTTTCCACCAATTCAAGGATTACCGGCAAATCCCCTTGTCTCTCCTGTCTTATTGTTATGTTCATAACTGTCTTGCTGTTTAGATGTTATGCAATACCCAGCAGCTCAATCTCGAATATCAACGTGGAGCCTCCAGGGATGCCAGGCTGCGAGAACTTGCCGTATCCCATTTCCGCAGGAATATACACCTCCCACTTGTCGCCCACGCACATTTGCTGCATGGCTATAATCCAGCCTTCTATCAAGTCGCATAAGCGTATTGCCAACGGTGCTCCTCCACGGCTGCTGTCGAACTTCTTTCCGTCGATAGTCCATCCCGTGTAGTGTGCGGTGACGATGCTGCGGGGCGAAGGATGCCTTCCGTCGTTCCGTCCCTCCGACAACACCTTATAATATATACCTCTCGGAAGAGCCTTCACTCCCTCCTCCTGCGCTTTCGCTTCTATCCAGGCTTTGTTGAGCTGCGCGTATTCTCTTTTGTTCATGATGGTTTCTAATTTAATTAAACGAACAATTCGTTACTCTTTCTTGTGGCACATAACGTTTTCAGTTTCTCTGTCACCATCACCTTCACTTGCCCGATGTTCCTTACTTTAGTCGGGCATACGGAGAGGCAGCGCATACAGGAGATGCAGGCTTCCTTGTTGACACTTCTGAGATTGTCAGCAGGTATGGCATCGGCAGGACAGAGTTCCTGGCACGTGCCGCAACCTGTACACCTCTCATCTGCCGTGGGGAACGGTCCTGTGTTGCCAACTCTGTATGGACGGTTGCCAGGCAACGATAAAGGCTTATATACGTCCGTGCCTTCCACCTTATTTATTATGGCGGCTCCGAAAGCAGCCAGTTCCTTGCGGTCTTCTGCATCCGGTCTTCCTGCGGCATACACCCGGGCGATGCTATGTTCGGCAACGGCACTGATGGCGGCAACAACACGGAATCCCATTTCCTTTGCCACATCCTGCATTTCGAGCAGAGCATCATCGTATGCCCTGTTGCCATATACCGCCACAACCGCACACTTTGCGTGGTTGCTCTGAATACGCTTAAACCTATCAACAGCCAAGGCTGGTACACGTCCGGCAAACACAGGCATGGCGATAATGACCAAGTCCTCCTCATGTATTTCCGGCAATCTGATTTGCACTTCCTTCACACAGAGGTCTGTCACGAATGGCTTTTGGTCAATACCCTCGCATATATATTCGCAAACCCTTCTTGTCCCACCTGTGGGACTGAACATTATTTGATGAATCTTCATGATCTTTATTCCGTCAGTTCAATCAAATTTCCCTCAAATCCCTTGATGCAACTTTCGTAATATCCGTCACCTGTAACACGTGGACCTGACAGGACTTCATATCCTTGTGAGGACAGGAGCGAAGTCATGCGGTCAACCTCTTCACGTGAGCCAAGACAGAACGAAAGATGAATAAAGCCGCTGCGGCAGACAGGATTGTCTGCAACTTCCACTTCCGGTCGGCTCATTATCTCCAGTCTTCCACCATCGGGAAATGTGAGAAAGTATGTCCGCAGTCCCGTCCGTGGATTATGATACAGTTCATTGGAAGTGGCACCGAAGAACTCCATAAAGAACTTCCGTGCTCCCTCCAAGTCCTCGACATACATCGCGATATGGTCTATTTTAATCATATTATATTTCCTTGTCTTTTGTTATTTGCATGGCTTGATAGTCCTCCCTCGTCATGACATAGAAGTGCTCAGTCCGCTTGTCTCCAAGCGGAGATACGATGTCCTTGTTTGTATGATGAAATTTGAAGCCACATTTTTCAATAACCCGTTTCGATTTTGTATTCCCGTCATAATATCCGCACCAAGCGGCATCAAGATGCAGGTAGTTGAAGCATCTTTCTAACAAAGCCTTGACAGCCTCGGGGATGAGACCCTGTCCCCAATAGGGCTTGCCTATCCAGTAGCCTATCTCTGCTTCGTTTTGTTTCATCTCTGCAGAGTGAAGACCTTCGGAAAACATTATTCCACAACTGCCGACTGGCTCGCCGGTAGCTTTCAGCACAACCGCATAAGTTTCTGGGGCAGCAAAAACAGTCCGGATAATCTCCAGGCTGTTTTCCACTGATGTATGAGGAGGCCATCCGGCAATAGGACCGATGTCAGGGTCACTTGCATACTTAAACAGAGCCTCGGCATCTGATTCTTCCCAAGGTCTGATGATTAGTCTTTCTGTTTCTATCATTTATCGCTATTCTTTGGTAAACGAATGTATCTCTATCAGATTCCCCTCAGGGTCTGCAATGTAGCATGTGCGCTGTCCCCACGACATCGTCTGCGGTGCAAATATAGATTTCGCTCCCTGTGCCGTCACACGTGCATATTCCTCATCCACGTCCTTGAATGTCGGGACGTGAAATGCCAGTTCCACCGTACCGTTCAATCCTTGCGGATATGTATATTCCCTGCCTGTCATCTGTTCAAAGGCTATACGCGGGAACATTATCAGCCACATATTGCCGAGACGCATCATTACATTCGGGTCTTCGCCGTTCCAGTCGGTCGTAAAGCCCATAACATCGCGGTAAAACGCCACCATGCTCTTATTATCGGTCGTGAAAAGTCCGATAGTATTAAAATTGAATTTATTTACCATATCTTTCTTTGCTTTATTGTTTCTTCATTGTCTGACACCTGCGCCTCGTCATTTCGTCGGCAAAAGCCTCTTCACCGTGCTCCCTAATGTAGCGTATGCATGCAGGACGGTCCGAGCGGAACAGAAAAGCGAAAATCTTTCCGATGAAATTGGAATAAGTCTTACACTCAGTCACATCCTTGCCGCATTCAGCGCAGGAATGAAAACCATGCTTGTGTACACAGGTCCTGATTTTGCACCATGAAGCCTTTTCGTTGAGATGGCAACCGGGACACTTCTCTGCAAGATACTTACGGCATGCGCCACAATAAAGACCACACGCTGCTATAAGTTGTTTGTCAGCTTTGATATTTTTCATCATTCTAAATTTATTACATGTATCATTTTATCTGTTTTTTATAAAACCACTGCAAATATATGGATTTTTTCTCATTGAGCCAAACATTACCACATTTTTTTAACGCAGGCTCCAAGAATTCTGCGGAAAACGATACGTTTGCGATTACAAACGATACATTCACGATTGTAAACGATACGTTTGCAATTCTAAACGTGCATAATAACGCCGTGAATCAACGATTTACGCTCGCCAATGCAACATTCAGCATCGTGAAAGCTGCATTTAGAATCATGAAAACTGTATTAATTGCCAGTTCCACATTCACGAAATGTAAAAACAGGCAACAGAATGTTAAAGTGAAGCAACTTCTTCCCAACAAAAGTTAAATAAGTAATAAAATATCAACTTTTTGCCTATTATATTTGTATATATGTAAAGTATATATTACTTTTGCACCGTTAAACTTTACATATAAATTATATTATGAAGAAAAAAACTTATCTGCTTCCCCACATTTACCAAAAGATTGGTTGGTGGTTGGCCGGTGCATCATTAGTCGGTTGGTTATTATTTTTTGTATCTGCGTCTTTGAGTTCCACCATTACGATTGGTACAGTCTACAACATTTTGATGTCTGTATTGACATTTCTGCCATCTGTTGCCTTGATACTTATTTGCTTATCGCAAGAGAAGCAGGAAGATGAGTATATACAGAACATCAGAGCCCGCTCCGTATTCATGGTTGTTGTCTTTGCATTCATAGTAAAAATGTTATTTTTTAGTGCTACACAATTCTTTGTCAGGTTTTGCCCTTTGGAAATATATGGCAGACTGTCTTGTTTACAGCTCTTCACCAGTGTTCTTGTCTTGGCATTTCTTTATCTTGTGATTTTTAAAGGTTCTATTTACATTGATTATATAAAAAGTAAGCGCAATGGAGAATAATCTTAGAGTTGAGCGTGCCATCAAACGTATCAGTCAGGCGCAATTGGCAGAGGCGATAGGTGTGAGCCGGCAAACTATTTTTGCAATTGAGAACAACAAGTTCGTCCCAAGCACAGAGTTGGCACTAAAGCTTTCAGCCTACTTCGGAAAGACTGTAAACGAAATATTCTGGTTGACCGATTAAATTATATTCAGCAATCTGTCAATTGAAATTTAGTGTAAGAGTAGGTGTGTCAAAATCAAGCTTCTACTTTCTTTTAGGCACGGATTACTTGGTTTCATTTTGACACACCCTCTTTGACACACACCCCATGGTTCTTTACTCTATATGCAGATTAATTCCATAGTCATGCTTTATCTCATCCATGACGAACGTGCTCTCTATTGATGCCACGCTCTCGATGCGCCCAAGGGTGTTGAGCAGAAACTGCTGATATTGCTTCATGTTGTACGAATGGATTTTCAGCAGATAGTCAAAATGTCCGGAGATGTTGTAACACTCGGTTATCTCTGGTATCTGCATTATCCGTTCCGTAAAGTCGTTGGCAATATCGGTGTTCAGCCGGCGCAGTTTCACCTGACAGAACACGATAAATCCCTGATTAAGTTTATCTGCGTCGAGTATCGTCACATACCGCTGGATGATACCCTCACGCTCCATACGCTTCCACCGCTCAAACACTGGCGTGGGAGAAAGATGCACTTGTGCTGCAAGTTCCTTGTTGGTGAGCCGCGCATTGTGCTGCAAAGCCTGTAGTATCAGTAAGTCTGTCTTGTCAAGACGTTCGTTTATTTCCATTTTTACCCCCGAAAATTATTTTATGATTTTCAGCTGCACTCGGCAAAGCTCAAGCAAGCTTGGATTTGCTCTCGCTTGCACGAAAATTATTCTGTTATAATTGATATTTACTTGCCCTAACATCAGTATTTTTCTGTAAATCATTGCAAATATAGTGATTTTTTCTATAATATCCGTTTAGCTTGGAATAATTTAATTTATTTTATAACTTTGCAGACAGAAACGTAAACGTCAACAAAGAATATAAACAATAATAAAGAAAGGTATCTGTCTCTTATACACATCTCCGAGCCCACGAGA
>ENA-OZFS01000087-OZFS01000087.1-human-gut-metagenome-genome-assembly--contig:-NODE-87-length-20213-cov-8.695803_pt1 | contig 20213 bp, 7 predicted proteins | sample MGYA00244623_ERZ653644 | MGnify/ENA primary metagenome ERZ653644 (study PRJEB26926, sample SAMN06165114) | human gut metagenome | biome: ENVO:00009003; feature: ENVO:2100002; material: ENVO:00002003... | reverse complement strand
CGAGATGTCTTAGGGTCTCGTGGGCTCGGAGATGTGTATAAGAGACAGACATATTTGTTGCCTCGGTGGGTGCGGACCCACCCCTTGACGCAGACCTCCTTGCCCAGGAGCGAGGGAGCGTCGGCGAAAAGTTCGGCTATCTTGATACGTTTCATATATTTAACGGAATAAGATTCTTTATTCGAAGAAGCCCATCTTCAGGAAGTTGACCTCTTCCTGAGTGAGGTAGCGCCAGCGGCCGCGCGGCAGGTTCTTCTTGGTGAGACCTGCGAAGTAAACGCGGTCGAGCTTGGTGACGTGGTAGCCCAGGCTCTCGAAGATACGGCGCACGATACGGTTGCGGCCCGAGTGGATTTCGATGCCGGCCTGATTGCGGTCGGTCTCGGTGGCATAGCTGATTGCGTCGGCGTGGATGGGGCCGTCCTCAAGCTCGATGCCGTCGGCGATGCGCTGCATGTCGTCCTCGGCGATGTCCTTGTCGGTCCATACGTGGTAGATTTTCTTCTTCACGTATTTGGGGTGGGTGAGCTTCGAGGCGAGGTCGCCGTCGTTGGTGAGCAGGAGCACGCCGGTGGTGTTGCGGTCGAGGCGTCCTACGGGGTAGATACGCTCGTTGCATGCGCCCTTTACGAGGTCGAGCACAGTAGTGCGGCCGTTGGGGTCGTCGCTGGTGGTGACGCAGTCCTTCGGCTTGTTGAGCAGGATGTAGCATTTGCTCTCCAGAGCCACAACCTTCTCATCGTATTCCACGGTGTCGGAGTGGCAGATCTTGGTGCCGAGTTCGGTAACGACCTCGCCGTTGACCTTCACCAGGCCCTGCTGGATGAATTCATCGGCTTCGCGGCGCGAGCAGATGCCGGCGTTGGCCATGAACTTGTTCAGGCGGATCTTTTCGTCGGGATCGGGGAGCGGCAGCTCGTATTCAATGCGCTTGGGACGCGGGGTGAAACTCTTGCCCTGACGTACGGGACCCTTCTGGAAGCGGTTGCCCGGGCCGTTGGGACGGCGGTTCTGGTTGTTGTAGCCGCCCTGATTATTGTAGGGGCGCTGCTGATAGCCGCCCTGGTTGTTGTAGCCGCCCTGCTGACGGTTATTGTTGTAGGGGCGCTGCTGATAACCGCCCTGATTGTTGTAGCCGCCCTGCTGACGGTTGTTGTTGTAGGGACGCTGCTGGTAGCCCTGATTGTTGCGGGGCTGATAGCCGCCCTGCTGACGGTTATTGTTGTAGGGACGCTGCTGATAGCCCTGATTGTTGCGGGGCTGATAACCACCCTGCTGGGGCTGGGTTGCGCTGTCGGTCGAGGTGCCTTCTGCAGCGGGAGTCGTGGAGGGGGTTCCATCCGTGGTCGGAACGGCCGGCTGCTGGCGGGGCTGGAAGCCCTGATGATTGTAGGGGCGCTGCTGATAGTTGCGCTGATAGCCGCCCTGGTTGTTGTAGCCGCCCTGCTGACGGTATCCGCCCTGCTGGCGCGGGCCGTAGTTGTTGCGGGGCTGATAGCCCTGGTTGTTGCGGGGCTGGTAACCGCCCTGATGCTGGCGCGGCTGATAGCCGTTCTGATTTTCGCCGGCGGTAGCGTTGTAGTTCGACTCGTAATGACTGCCTTCCTGAGCGGGGTTGGCACTGTCGGCGCCCGGAGTCATCTGCCCGATGCGCGGACGTTTCGGTTTTTTAGCGTCGTTAGCTTCCATTATGGTTTAGAAAAAAAATAAGTTACTGAAGTTTACGCCAGGATTTTAGCGAAAGTGTGTAGGTTTGCCTCTCGGCATAAGTCTGTTCGAAATTCTCAGCCTAAAACAACAGATTTATTGTAAAAAATATAATTATATTTCTCAATTAAAAAGTTGATAACGCGATGGCATTCAGGCAATTGACTCAGCCTCCGGCTGTGGCGGCCCGAATGTAAGTCCCACTGGTTTCAGTAATTACAACGCAAAAGTACAGATTTTCGTTGGATTATACAAATTAAAAAAGCGATGCGCCGGAGATGGTCCGGCGCATCGCGAAGATGGGATTCTATAGGGTTTTCTATTGTTAATCAGCGCTTGATTACGATGGCGGTTACGCTGTGGGCCTGGGATTCGAGGCGCAGCAGGTAGGTGCCGGGGGCGAGGGCCTCGACGTCGAGGGCGACGGGTTCGCCTTCGGTAATGTCGGCCTTACGGCTAAGGACGCGGGCACCGGCGATATCGTAGAGGGCAATCGAGGCGTCGGGGGCCGAGAAGTCGCAACGGATGTTGACGGTGCTGTGGACCGGGTTGGGATATACGCTGAGGCTGCTCTCTACGGTGACGGCGTCGATGCCGAGGGTCTTGCTGACTTCAACGGGGAGGATATTGGTGGCCGTGGCGCCCGAGGGGTCGGTGGCTGTGACTGTGACGTCGCACTTGCCTTCGGCCACGCCGTAGACGATCATATCCTTGCCCGATACGAAGAGCTGGGCGATGCGGTCGTCGCCGCCGGAGACGGCATAGGTGAGGTCATCGCCGTCGGGATCGGTGAAGAGCGCGGAGAGGTCGACGGGGGTGGTCGATGCGCCCAGGAGCACCATGAGCGGTGCCTGCTCTACGGCCTGGGGAGCGCGGTTGGAGTGCTCGACGACGTAGCTTACGGTGTGGGCCGTGGAGGAGCCGTGACTGTCGGCGGCGGTGAAGGTCATCCAGTAGCTGCCGGCGTCACCGTAGTCGGGACGCAACTCGATACCGAGTTCAACGGTGGAGGCACCGGTTACGGCCACGTTGGCGCCGTCGATGGTGGCGGAGCCGGCGTCGGGCGTAGCGGAGACGATGGTGGCGTGCTGGCCGTTGTCGTCGAGGGCTACGGTGAAGTCGTCGGCTTCGGCCTCGCTGACGGTGATCTTGACGGCGGTAACAGCGCCTTCGGCGGCATATACCACAGCCGACTCGGAGGCGATTTTCGGAGCGCCGTTCTTATCGAGAATCACGGGGATATTGACCACGGGCTGGCTGGGGTCGTTGCTCTTGAGAACAAGCATTGCCTTGTTGCCCTTCTCCATGGGAGCGGCATCGGTATTGTAGGTGAGGCCTACAGAGGCAGTCTCGCCTACTTCCACCTTACCGGAGGCGGGGGTTCCCTCGTAGAAATTGAGCCAGAACTTGCCGGCCTGGGTCTCTACGCAGCTGATGAGGAAACCGAGGTTGCCGTACTGGCCGTTCCAGTAGGAGCCGAAGTCGTACCAGCCTGCGGAATCATAGTAGTTCATATAGCGGCTTTCGACGAGGTCGCCTTCCTTGACGGCGGCGAACAGTGGCGTCTCGACACCCTTGGGGCAGCTCAATACCACGCAGAAGTCGGAGCCTTCGGGGAGGAAGAGCGGACGGTCGAGCGGAATCAGAGCCATCTCGCCGGCGGAGCCGCCGCCCTGAATCATATACGAACCATGGCCGAGAACGGTCTGACCTACGGGCGAGGTTCCCGATATGATATCGACTTCTACATTGTAGTCGCCGGAGCCCTTGGTATAGTTGAGGGCAGTATAGATATGACTGATATTGATGCCGCCTTCTGGCGATACGAACTGCACGGAGGCCTTGTAGTCGTCGAACGTGGTGAAGGAACCGACGTTGTAGTACGTACCTACGGTAGGATAGTAAAGAACCTTATTGTAGGGGAACTCGCTCTTATCGGGAGCGTCGTAGATATTGTCGGTGGCTTCGGTGGAGAAGGGACGGATGGCCGCGTGGAGCTGCTCGGCGGGAGCCACGGCCGGAGCCTTGGCCACTGCTGTCAGCATGGGGGCGATGCCGCCGCCGATTTCCTCACCCTTGCCGGTGGGATCGATATAGAGCGTGTAGTCGAGGCCGTATTCGCCGTAGTTGGAGAGGCCGAGGATTTCAGTGCCTACGGAGCCGGGCACGGCGCCTTCGATATGCACCGCCTCGCGGTCGAGCACGGCGACGGGAGCGGGCGTGATGGTAATCTTAACGTTGACGGTCTTCTCGGTGAGGTCGTCGAGACCGGATATGGTGAAGGTGACGGGAATCTCATACTCACCCGGGGTATAGGCCGCATTGGTGACGGGCACGGCAAACTGCACGGGCTCGCGGCCCACGGTGACGGGAGCCATCATGCCGGGCATATACTGCTGCCATGCCTTGTTGCCGGTGGGTTCGCCTGTCATCCAGTCGAGTTCGTCGGCGTAATACCATAGGTCGAAGAGGTTGATCTCGTCGCCGAACCATTCGTCGATCATCGTGGGCGACGTGTAGCTTACGGCGTCGATCGAGAAGGGGGCGGTACCCTTGTTCTCAACGGTGAGATATGCAGCGTAGGGAACGCCCATCTGAGCCATAGGATGGTTCATATCGGTGTAGCCCACGGTCTGGGTAATCTCCACGTCGGCAGGGAATACGGCGTCGGGCGTACCGGTGACGGTAAGGCTGACGGGGATGGATACGCGCTCCCTGGCGGGGACGTTGGTGAGTATGTCGAGCGAGCCGGTGTATTCGCCGGCAAGCTGGGTGGCAGCGAGGGTAACGTCGAGTGTCTTTTTGGCGCCGGGAGCGAGTGTTATCTCACTGACAGGGCTGAATTCAACCGCATTTCCGAAAGCCACAAGGCGCTCGCCGAGACGTACACCTTCCTGACCGCCGGGGGCCGATACGCCGGCCGTTCCGAAGATGCCCATCAGCTGGGCGTTCTCGTCGTTGGCGGCATACTGGAACTTGAACGTACCGTCGGGGCGCATGATGAGCTGGTAGTTTACGCCGTTGTTCATCGAGTTTCCGTAGCCGATGAAGGAGATTACCACCTCGCTGTCGGAAACGGTATGGAACACGCCGGCGGCCGAATCGGTAGCCATTGTATGCATGCCCCAGTAGGGAGCGATCAGGTTGCTGTAGATGGAGCCAGCGGGGAATTCGGCCGGTGGCTGCGGAATGTCGTGCTGGTCGGCCAGACGGGTGAACGATACGAAACCGGTGATGTATACGTAGGCCTTAGTGTATTCCTTACCGTAGAAGGTGAAGGGGAACGGCAGCTCGAGCTCGTAGTAGTCGTTGTTCGTAAAGTAGTCGTAGCCATGGTGAACTACGCCGTCTGTCTTGGTATTGTCGATCCAGCTGAATTCTACGGTCGGGTCGTCGATTTTGCTACGGTAGGAGTAGGTGGTCTTCGCCTCGGAATCGACGGCAGCGGGGAAGCTGACCATAGTGGAGGGGAGAACGCTGTAGGCCAGAGGCTCGTCGCCGGTGTTGGAGATTTCGAGCGGGAGGGCCTTCGAGGAGCCGCTCTCGAGAGTCTCGGTGATGGCGTCGTAGCTCAGGGCGATGTCGGGGCATCCGATTACGGTGGCGCTTACGGCTACGGTCTGGTCGCCGCCGTCGGTGGTGATAGCCAGCGAGCCCGTATAGGAGCCTTCGACCGCGGTATCGAGAGAAATCATGATGTCGCGGCTGAGACCGGGCTCGATGTCGAAGGGAGCTTCGGTCTGCAGGGTGAAGGCGGCATCGCCGGTGAGGGCGATGGCGGAGACGTGCATAGTGTTATGTCCGGCATTCTTGACCGTCACGGCCTTGGTGGCGGCGGCGGTGCGGAACACTTCGCCGAAGGCACACTCCGACGATTCGACGGAGCTGACTGGCAGGAGCGATGCGCCGGTGATGTTGGCGTCGAAGCGCACGAACGATGTGGGCGAAAGCGGGTCGTTGCTGGAGATTACCAGATTGTTGACCGTCGGGCCGGCGTTCATTCCGTCAGTGGCCTGGACGGTGGCGGTGAGCGTAACGCTCTCGCCGGGCACGATCAGCCCGGTGGCCGGCTCGACGCTCTGCACGAAGTAGGGCTTGGGAGCGGCGAAGCGGAATGCGGTGCCGGAGGCAATCTGCGGATAGAGCGGGCTTTCCTGATCGTAGGCGATGTTGGCCGACGTGAGCACAAGCGGATCGGCGCATTCAGGATCGTTGATGGCCAGGAAAGTGGTGACACCGCTCTGGAAGAGCTCCATGGGGCTGAAGTCATCGTAGTAGATTTCGATGTCGCCGGTGGCGGAGAGGGCTATATGGAAGGAAATCGGCATATAGTCGGTGCCGTAGACGATACCGAGAGTATTGACGAACTTGACGACGAACTTGCCGTCCTGACGGGCGTATTCCACGCGCGAGTCGGGACCCATGGGCATCTGGAAACCCCAGGCCGAAATCAGACCGGTGCCGGGAAGCCCGTAGCTGCCCTCGTCGAGCGGCGAGCGGAAGGTGCTTTCGTTCTGGCCGAAGCAGATGCCGCCGTAGCTGGTGATGTATACCTTATCGTAAGTCTTGCCGTAGTAGGGGAAGTCGAAACCGAGCGATATGGGCTTGGAGAGGTAGACGTCGTCGGTGAACTGGCCGGAGATGTCGGTGGCAGCGTTGAGGGCGGGGTTGCCGTCGTACTCGGCGGTGCCGTCGAGGGTGGAGGTCCAGGTGTAGCCGAAACGGTGGGCCGAGCCGGTGGCACCGTCGATGGTGGCGTCGCTGAAGCGCGGAAGCACGTATTCGAGCGGGTATTTGCCGGTGTTGCTGATGCTGAACTCGAAGGTGGCGGGATCGGCGCCCACTTCAAGATCGCCCACATTGACCACGGCAGGGTCGATGGCAATTTTGGCGGGGTCGGTGGCAACGCCCTGAACCATAAGTCGGTATTGCAGGCCGTCGCGGTCGGTGAAGGTGATCACGCCGGTATGGCTGCCGGAAGTCTGCGGGCAATAAGTCACCTCAAACTCCTTGTAGGCGCGTGCGGGGAAACCGCCGGTCACCATGTCGGGGCCGGCGAAGTGCTCGCTGCTCGAGGTGATTTTGTCGCTATAGATGCCGGGGTTGCCCCAAACGGAGCTGGAGAAGGTGCCGTAGCCCTTGTTGTATATGCGGACGGTAGCTTTCTTGGTCTGCCCTACGAGCAGGTCGCCGAAGTTCACGACTTTCGGACCTACGATTTCGGGCTTGCTGCCGGAGGCGGTGATGCTTACGGGAACCACGAGCGTATTTTTGGCGCTTTCGTTTGTGGTGAAGCGGATGTTGGCGCTGTAGGTACCATTGATGAGGCGGTTGGAGCCGGTAGATACGGATACGGTCTGCGTCTCGCCGTGGGCCACCTGGCCTTCGGAGGGTGTCAGCTCGAGGAGCTGGCTCCAGTCGGGGTTCTTGCTGATGGCCTTCACGGCCCAGGCCTTGGGAGCGTCGGCATAGGAGGATCCTTTGAGCACTTCGCTCAGGCGCGACCATGTCTGGCCGTTGTCGGTCGACATGAAGCTGCAGTTTTCATTGTAGCCGTCGACGGCTTCGCCCAGACCGAGGGGATAGAGCTCGGTGGAGGCGGGGAAATGGAATACCACCCAGAAGGACTCGCCGGGGGCGAAGAAAAGCTGCTCGCCCAGGGCGATATCGTAGTCGTACACCCAGAACTGGTAGTCGACGGTTGATTCGAGTGTTGCCGAGGAGATGGATGTGCCGCGGTAGATCTGTATTACGGGATTCTGGCCGTTGGCACCCTGAAGATTGACATGGGTGAGGTTGAAGCCCTGGGGATAATCCGTGGCCGAGACGGTGAACATCTGCGCAAGCGAGTTGGGGAGCGAGGGGTCGCTCTCGCCGATATAGGCGCGGAGACTGTCGTAGTTGGTCATCGTCTGCGGATAGGTGTCGGGGTCGTAGTCCTCGACGTCGAAATACGTCTTGGGAGCGGCGAAGGGGATGAAGCCCATACGGCCGGCGTAGGCCTTGACCTTGCCGGGATTGGGACGCTGCACTCCGAAGAGCGATGCGGGCACGGTGCGGGTGAATGCGCTCCATTTCAGCAGGCCTTCGTCGTCGTTGCCGATGGTAAAGCTGCCGGCGGTAACGCCTGCAGTGGCGTCGGTTGTAACGGCTACGGTCATGCCGCCGTCGGGGAGCGTCATGAGCGGCCCGGCGTTGGTGCTTGCCGAAACCACGGGCGAGAGGTCGGAGGCGTTGCCCCAGCGGTCGACGGCACGGAGAGCAATCCAGTAGGTGGTCATCGGCGAGAGGCCGGTGAGGTCGTAGCTGAACTCGGCGCCGGAGTCGATGAATTTCGTATCGACAATCACGCTGGGAATCTTCGAGAGGTCGGAGGTAGCGTCGAAGGCTTCGGTGCTGTAGTAGAGCAGGTGGTGGTTGACGTTGTTGTCGCTCGCGGCGGGAATGGTCCACTTCACGTTGATTTCCTCCTGAGAGGGAGCGAGCGTTATGGCGGTTACGGCCTCAGGGGCTGTGCCGTCGCTCATGCGGAGGGCCTTGGCGGCATCCACGTAGCCCGAGCCGAAGAGTCCCTTGGCCGACGGGTTGAGCGAGTAGAAGTCGTTGACAGAGGTTACAATCTGCTGGCGAAGGGTCTCGTTGAGCAGGTCGGGCTTGCCGTTTTTGGAAAGGATGAGGGCGGCGATGCCCGATACATGGGGAGTGGCCATCGAGGTGCCCTCGTTGAAGCCGTATTCATTGCCCGGGAGGGTGGAAAGCACGCCCAGGGCCGAATTGTAGTCCATCAGGCCGCCGGGAGCGACCACATCGACCCACTCGCCGTAGTTGGAGTAGGAGGCGGGGGTGCCCATGGAGGTCATGGCGGCCACGCTGAGACATTTCTCGTAGCAGGCGGGCCACCAGTCGCCGGTGGCGCCGAAGTTGCCGGTGGCAAAGATGCAGAGGCCGCCGGTCATCACTTCCGTGCGCGGAGCCTCGGTGAAATAGTCGATGGCGGCGAGCACAGAGGGCTCGCAGTAGCCGGCCTCGCCCCAGCCCCAGGAGCACTGGGCGATGGAAGCGCCGCGGTCGGCGGCATAGACGATCGCCTTGGCGAAGTCGCCTTCGCCGGCACCGGCGCGCGAGTCGAACACCTGGGCGGAGAAGATGCGGCAGCCCGACCCGGGGGTGCCGTCGCCGCCGGCCACACCGGCCACGCCGACGCCGTTGTTGGTAACGGCGGCTACCGTGCCGGCCACGTGGGTGCCGTGGTCGTGGGGATAAACCTCGCCGGAGTTCGTGACGAAGTTATACCCGTAGATGTCGTCGATGAAGCCGTTGCCGTCGTCGTCGACGCCGGGAAGGCCGTTGGCCTCGGCCTCGTTGACGAGCATATTGGCGGCGAGGTCCTCGTGGGTGTAGTCTACACCGCCGTCGATGATAGCGACAATCACCTCAGGGCGTCCGGTAGTCTCCTTCCAGGCGTTGAAGAGGTTGATGTCGGCACCGGCACGGGTATCGGCTATGGAGCCGTCGTTTTGGTAGTGCCACTGAAGGGGCAGGCGCGGGTCGTTGAAGGGCATTGCGGAGGCGGTCATGGCCGAAGCCATCTGCTTGCCGATCTTCACGAAACTTTTGCCACCCTCCATACGCTGCATGGGCACGATTTTCTGAGCCTTCACAACGCCGGGGGTGCGCTCCATCAGGGCCACGGCCTCCTCGGGAGCGATAGATTCGTCGAACTTGATGTCATACCAGCGGTCGAGGCCCCATTTGGCATGGCGCTCGGCCGTAGCCGGGGTCGACACGAACACGGGCTCCATGGAGACCGCATTAAGCTTCTGAGCCGTAGCCGAGAGCGACTGAATACCGGTGGAGAGCTTCGCTCCTTTCCGGGCCACTCTGGCCTGCCTGCCTACCTTTGCGGCGGCCTCCGGCTGGAGTTCCACCCTGACTACCCCTCGACGCGCAAGGGGCGCTTCGGCATGCATCGGCAGAGCGAGGCCGACGCCTGCGATGAGCAGCAGCGCCAGCTTCCTGATGATGTAGTACTTTAGCATAAATTGAGAATAAATATTATTTTGTGATAAATAATTGATTCTGAAATCGAATGAATGATTCCGTCTGCACCGTCCAAAAACCGTACAATTTGCAAATATATGTATGAAATCTGGGAATCTCAAACTTTTAAGGGTAAAAAATGATATTTTTACTCCAATTTCAGCATTTTCCCGGTCGGGAGGCATCGTGTCGATGTAATCGTAACTCCGGGCCGTGATGCGGCCATGGCTGGACCAACCGGATAAAAATTGCATATCGGAGGCCTGCTGTTGGCGGTTAGGGAGTTTTTTCGTAACTTCGCCACGCCTTTGCGGCTCAGATAGCAGTCGCCGCAGGGGTTCCTTTATGCTAAGCGCGTGGCAATAAGGCAAATGCGACTCGTGAGAATCGCTTCCCCTCAGTTTCCCTACAGAGCCCGCGCCCGGACGTGGAAAAATTTGATTGCTTGCAACCACTTAAAAAAATGCTAAAATTTCCGATGAACTATCTGTTTACATCCGAATCCGTTTCGGAGGGCCATCCCGACAAGGTGGCCGACCAGATTTCCGACGCCGTGCTTGACCAGATGCTCGCCTACGACCCTGATTCGAAGGTGGCGTGCGAGACACTCGTGACCACCGGCCAGGTGGTGATTGCCGGCGAGGTGAAATCGAAGGCACAGGTCGACCTTGCCGACACAGCCCGACGCGTAATCAACTCTATCGGCTACAACCACTCGGCACTGAAATTCGACGGCGAATCGTGTGGCGTGCTCTCGGCCGTGCACGAGCAGAGCCCCGACATTAACCGCGGCGTGGAGCGTTCCGACGCCGAGGAGCAGGGCGCCGGCGACCAGGGAATGATGTTCGGCTACGCCTGCAACGAGACCCCGGTCTACATCCCGCTCACCGTAAGCCTCAGCCACCATCTCCTGAAGGAACTCTCGAAAATCCGCCGCGAGGAGTCGGCCATGACCTATATCACTCCCGAAGGAAAGCGCAAGAGCTACCTGCGGCCCGACTCGAAGAGCCAGGTGACGGTGGAATACGACGACCACAACCATCCCGTGCGCGTCGACACCATCGTGATCTCCACCCAGCACGATGATTTCATCCCTGCCACTGACGGCAAATCGCAGGCCGAAGCCGACGAGGAGATGCTCGCCGTAATCCGCCACGATGTGGAAACCGAGCTGCTCCCGCGCGCCCTGGCCAAACTCCCCGAGGATATCCGCGCCCTCTTCGGCAAGGACATCAAACTGCACGTAAACCCCACAGGTAAATTCGTAATCGGCGGCCCCCACGGCGATACCGGCCTTACCGGCCGCAAGATAATCGTCGACACCTACGGAGGCCGCGGCGCCCACGGCGGCGGCGCATTCTCGGGCAAGGACCCATCCAAGGTCGACCGGTCGGCAGCCTACGCCGCCCGTCATATAGCCAAAAACCTCGTGGCCGCCGGCGTGGCCGACGAAGCTCTGGTGCAGGTGGCCTACGCAATCGGCGTAGCTCGCCCGGTGAGCCTCTACGTCAACACCCGCGGCACGGCCAAAGTCGACATGACCGACGGAGAAATCTCGCGTATCGTAAGCGAAATCTTCGACATGCGTCCCAACGCCATCGAGCGTCGCCTCAAACTCCGCCAGCCCATCTACCTGGAGACCGCCACCTACGGCCACATCGGCCGCACACCGCGCAAGGTGACCAAAACCTTCCACTCGCGCTTCCAGGGCGACCGCACCCTCGAGGTGGAGCTCTTCACCTGGGAAAAACTCGACTACGTCGACACCGTCCGCGAAGCCTTCGGCCTCGCCTGAATCCAACGACACTACAAGCTTTTTTACTTGATTTTGTACTCTGAAGGCTATGCAGGAGGCTGCATAGCCTTTGTTGTTTCAGCAATTTAAGCTAACTTTGCAGAAGCTGGCCGCAACCACAGGAAGCCCATGGCCGCAGCGTGGGTACAGCGGGAGGGCGGCATCGGCCGACATTTTAGAAAAGCGTTTCTTATGCGCTGAGTTCCCGACATCTTGAAATCTCGCAAATTTCATCAAAACAGTCCGGGGCTGAGCAATGATGAACGCCACATGCGTATGAATCCGTTCGGACAACGGCTTGGCGCGCGAGCGCCGGGTCGCCGTCCGGTATATTCATATTTGCGTGGGCTTCCGTCATTGCCGTTCCGACTGTTTCAGGCAATGCGAGAGCCTCAAGATGTGGAACGGCAATAAGCAGGTTCCCACGCTTTTTCATTATCCATCACCAGAAGATTATACCATGCCGGGAACCCATGGCTCGAACCAATCCGGCTATGAACCCCGACACATCCATTCCGAAGGCCCAAAAGGAGAAACCGACTCCGGTAACTTCTGTTTTAGGATTCCTCCAGCATATTTATGAAAAGGAGTATATGAACCCCGACCGTGAGGAAATTACGGCCTATCGCGGTCATTTCAAAAACAGTTATGAACTTAAGCCCGGCATAGGCAGAATAGAGGATCCGCATGGAGAAAAAGAGCGGGAACTGTTCATGCAGTTCAAACGTTCATATCAGTCCTTTTCAACAGTGCAGCCCAAGCGAGATATCGATTTGCTGTTTTTAGCGCAACACTACGGCTTAAAGACAAGAATACTCGATTGGACGCTAAATCCATTGGTTGCACTCTTCTTCGCCTGCTACGAAGAGCATCCCTCGAAATCAGAAGAGAACGAAGACGGTGAGGTCATCATAAAAAATTTTCCAAAACCAGGTTCGCTTCGCGAAGATACTTCTGAGAATGATAAATTGGGTTGGTACGCTTTCTTGCATCAGAAGAAACAAAGAAATGAAAATCCGGAATCAGAGCAGGCTGATATGGACAGAATCCTTATTTTTCCCGACATTTTCGATGCGAGAATTCGCAACCAAAAAGGAGTTTTTCAATATTTTAAAAATCCCGACAAAAAGATTGACAGATATGAAGTTATACCTGTCAAACATGAAAACAAGAAAACAATTCTGCAAGAACTGGCACTTCTTGGAATAGATGAGTCATTCATTTATCCCGACCTCTCGCATTTGGCGAAACAACTATCCGGAAAGTACGCCAACGGATAGGCGACCTACCACAAGCATTCCGATTTCAAGCCACAAAAAATAACATATGATTTAATATAACCACAAAATAAACCGACGAAATGAAACCCGCCATTATCCTACGCAAGCTAATGCTGCTTTTAGCCATGCTCTCCGCCTGGCCAGCCCTTTCCGCCTTTGTAGTAGACGGCATTACATATAGGATTAAATCCGCTTCCGAAGCACAAGCATCTGGCATCTCCCAAGATTTTAAAGGCGATGTCACCATCCCCAAAGAGGTAGTTTACGACTCAAAAACCTACAGCGTCACATCTATCGGCAGTTCCGCGTTCAAAGGTTGCTCCGGGCTAACCTCCATCAAAATCCCCTCAAGCGTCACATCTATCGGCGATGAAGCGTTCCAAGGTTGCTATCAGCTGACTTCTCTTATTTTTGAGGATGGTAATAAAGGACTGTCTTTAGGCAGTTCTGTATTTTTTTACTGCCAGTTGGTAACTGTATATCTTGGCCGAAATATTGTGACCGAATCACCCTTTGCCGGACAGCGCAAACTAATATCTCTCACGATTGGTAACAGCGTCACATCTATCGGTAGCAATGCTTTCGCTAATTGCTCCGGGCTGACTTCCATCAAAATCTCCGGGAACGTCACATCTATCGGTAGCCGTGCTTTCGATAATTGCTCCAGGCTAACCTCCATCAAAATCCCCGGAAGCGTCATATCAATCGGCGATGAAGCTTTCTACGATTGCTCCGGGCTGACTTCTCTTATTTTTGAGGATGGTAAAAAAGACTTGTCTTTAGGCGATGATGTATTTTATAACTGCCCCATTGAGACTGGTCATCTTGGCCGCAACATTTGTGATTCAAACCTCTTTTCCGGGAAGAAATCTTTAACATCTCTTACAATCGGCGACAGCGTCACATCTATTCGCGATTACGCTTTCCAAGCTTGCTCCGGGCTAACCTCCATCAAAATCCCCGAAAGCGTCACATCTATCGGCGATTTGGCTTTCTACGATTGCTCCGGGCTGACTTCTCTTATTCTTGAAGATGGTGAAAAAGGGCTGTCTTTAGGCAGTTATGTATTTAAAAACTGCCCCATTGCGACAGGACATCTTGGCCGAAATATTGAGACCGAATCACCCTTTTCCAGAAAGGAATCCTTAACATCTCTTACTATCGGTAACAGCGTTACCTCTATCGGCGCCTCTGCTTTCTTCGATTGCTCCGGGGTGACTTCCATCGAAATCCCCGAAAGCATCACATCTATCGGGGCTTCAGCTTTCTGCGGTTGCTCCGGGCTGACCTCCCTCAACATCCCCGGAAGCGTCACATCTATCGGGCATAACGCTTTCACCGGTTGCTCCAGACTTACCTCCATCAAAATACCTGAAAGTGTCACATCTATCGGGTCTGGCACTTTCTCCGATTGCTCCCAACTGACTTCCGTCGAAATCCCCGGGAGCGTCACAGATATCGGCGCTATCGCTTTCTTACGTTGCTCCGGACTTATATCCATCAACATCCCCGGAAGCGTCACGAGTATCGGCAACTATGCTTTTTCCGGTTGCTCCGGGCTTATCTCCATCAAAATTCCCGGAAGTGTCACATCTATCGACAAAGAAGCGTTCCAAGACTGCTATCAGCTGACTTCTCTTATTTTTGAGGATGGTGAACAAGACTTGTCTTTAGGCTATCATGTATTTTATAATTGCCCTCTGAGAACTATATATCTTGGCCGAAATCTTATAGGCCACTCATCACCCTTTAACAGAAATAGTTATTTAAGAACTCTTACAATCGGCAATAGCGTTACTTCTATCGGCGATTATACTTTCGAAGGCTGTACCAATATCAAGAAAATACGCTCGCTGAATCCTACGCCACCGGTTATTACATCGATGGTGTTTGATTCTGTCGACAAGAAGACGTGTCAGCTCGTAGTTACCAAAGGGAACCTCGGATATTACCTGCGCGCTCCGGTATGGAAAGAGTTCCTGAACATGAACGACAATATGCTGGCGCTCAATCCGCTCCCTGCGATGCGATATGGCGACGAACCGGTAGATCTTTCCGCTTATGCTCCGGAAGGGGTAACGCTCAGCTACGAAAGTTCCGACAACTCGGTAGCACGCCTCGACGGCTCGACACTTTCGATTGTCGGCGCAGGTGAGGCTACTATCGGCGCCAGCTATCCGGAAGCCGGCACACCCATGGAAATCATCGGACAGATGCGTCAGCTGATTATCGATAAGGCCGACCTCGACGTGGCTCTTGAACAGGAGGTTTACGAAATAATGCAGGGAGAGGCCTTCCCGGCCTTCGGCCTGACTTGCTCGGGTCTCTGCTACGACGATTCCGCCTCGGATATCGACGAACTTCCCTCGATAGTCTGCGAAGCCGAAAACACCGCCACGCCCGGTGAATACGCCATCAATCTTGAAGGTGGCAACGACCGCAACTACAATTTCCACACTAAAGCCGCCAGACTCATTATCCACGAGTCGAGCGGAGTGGAAAACGTAAGTTCCGATAATGACGTAAGATGCTACGGCCTCAACGGACGGCTTACCGTGGAGGGTGCTCCTGTAAACGCCATTGTCAACATCTACCGCTTTGACGGCTCGCTCTGCCATTCAGCGAAATCCGACGGCACGGCTATGACATTTGAGGTTGCCAACAACGGATTTTATATCGTAATAGTCAACGGCAAGCCCTACCGGCTTAAGATCTGACACCCCCCGAGGGTCACAAAAGAACAGGCTGCGCCTCTGGGGGCAGCCTGTTCTTTTGTGGATAAGGTTTCTATAGGGCTTATTATTCTTATAAGCTTTGGGGGGAATCAGAGGTCTTCTTCGAGGGTGAAGTCGTCGTCTTCGTCGAAATCGAGGTCTACGTCGTCGACATCGTTGTCGGCAGGATCGGCAGGGGCTTTTTCAGGGGCGTCCTCGGCGGTTTTGGCCGACTTCGATTTTGCCTTGGGTTTAGGTTTGCTCTTGTCGGCATCGGCGGCGGCAAGGGCCTCCATGATTTTTGCCTCAAGCTCTTCGGCGAGTTCGGGATTATCGTACATCAGCTGCTTGGCGGCTTCGCGGCCCTGAGCGAGTTTCTGGCCGTTGTAGCTGAACCACGATCCACTCTTCTGGATTACGTCGGTATCCACGCCGAGGTCGATGATTTCGCCTGCCTTGGAGATGCCTTCGCCGAACATGATGTCAAACTCGCAGCGCTTGAAGGGGGGCGCTACCTTGTTTTTCACCACTTTGACTTTGGTGAGGCGGCCGAGGGTGTTGTCGCCGTCCTTGATGGCTGTGCTCGGCCGGATATCGATGCGCACGGAGGCGTAGAACTTCAGGGCGTTTCCTCCGGTGGTAGTCTCCGCCGGACCGAACATCACACCGATTTTCTCGCGCAACTGGTTGATGAAGATGCACACGGTATTGGTACGCGAGATAGTGCCTGTAAGCTTGCGCAGAGCCTGCGACATGAGGCGCGCCTGCAGACCCACGTTGCGGTCGCCCATATCGCCCTCGATTTCGCTCTTGGGGGTAAGGGCTGCAACGGAGTCGATTACGAGAATGTCGATGGCAGCCGACCGGATCAGCTGCTCGGCAATCTCAAGAGCCTGCTCGCCGTTGTCGGGCTGCGATATGAGAAGGTTTGTAACGTCGACACCGAGTTTTTCGGCGTAGAAACGGTCGAAGGCATGTTCGGCGTCGATAAGGGCGGCTATTCCGCCTTTCTTCTGAGCTTCGGCGATGGCATGGAGGGCGAGAGTAGTCTTACCCGACGATTCGGGACCGAAAATCTCGATTACACGCCCTTTGGGGAAACCTCCTACACCAAGGGCGTAGTTCAGACCGATGGAGCCGGTGGAAATCACGTCGACTTTCTCCACAGCCTCGTCTCCAAGCTTCATGATGGCGCCGCGGCCATAGTTTTTCTCAATGTTGCCGAGAGCCTGCTTGAGAGCCTCCGCTTTCGCTTCGCGGGTATCGTTCTTGGTTAGGGTCTTGGCTGCAACTTTTTTTGCCATATCTGTATCTTGTTTTTATTGTTATTGCGGTGGTATTTCCTGCGGTGCTACAAAGTTAACACCCGACCGGTGAAAACCCGATGCACACCTGTGTTAATCATTGCTAAACGCCGGAATTTCATAGCGTTTTTCCCGAGACAGAATGTAACCGGAGAGATATACTCCTTCTGCCTACACCCGAAAGAAATCGTGCGTCGCGGCACAAAGGAATCATGCGTCGCTCTACAAAGATACTAATAAAATCCGCGGAATCAGCGGTGAGAAAAATATTTTGAAAAAAAATTGCGGCGCGATGAACCATTTTCCGTGCAGTATGTTTTAAAGATACATAGCAAAATTACTTTTTCCATTGCAAGAAATGTGATAATGATTGGTTTATTATTTAGCGAGAAGTTACCGTGACGGCAATTTCTCGTTTTTTTATGCCCGACCGACTGATTCCAGCCTACGAAATAAAGCAAAAGATCATGGCCGCAGCTTTCCGAAACGAAGCTGCGGCCATTAGATATAAATTAAGTGGATCCGTCGGCTGACGCAACCTACGTGCGAGCTGTTATTTCACAGCCACTTTCACGACCTTCGAACCGGCCTTGATGATATAGATGCCGGGGGCGAGGCCTTCCAGTGCGTTGTCGGTTGCAATCCCGCTGCGCAGGAGCACACCTGACACGCTGAACACATCGGCGGGAGCATCGGCATCAAAGCCATCCTCAGCACCGACATTGACGATGCCGCTGGACTTGCCGTGATACATCAGGCGGAAATTGTCGAGGAAGAGACATGCCTCCTTACCTGATATTTCGCCGTTGGTCATCGACAGGGCCACTGGCTCGCCTTCGGCGAGAGTGAAGTCATGGCTTACGGTGTAGTCGGCGGTCTTCGTGCGGAAAAGATTGAGGGCATCCTGCACGCTGTTTGTCTCTGCAGCGCCTATCTTGTTCTTTATTTCGGTACCGTTGATTTTGGCGGTGAAACCTTCGGCGTCGGCGAGGTTATACTGGGCGGCCTGGAAGGTGAGCGTGTAGTCGCCGGCAGGCATTCCGGAGAATTCCTTGTCGAAAGTCCAGACGGTGCGGGGTACTGAATAGCTGCTTGTAGTGCTCTTATTGTGGAAATGCATCATAAGGTCCTTGTCGTTCCACTGGTCGACACCCTCATATGCGAGCGAGCTGTAGGAATTGGTTACGGCCGTCCAGTTGTTGCGGTCGTTGGGCCATACGCTGTGGCCGGGCATATAGTCGGTAAGATCCGCGCTCTCACCCTCGGCGAGACCGTCGGCAAGCGCTTTAAGATATTCGCCGACCTCGACGAGCTCGAACTGAAGCAGCTCATTGGTAGCATCGAGTTCCTTGGGCTCAAGCATATATTCCGTGCCGTCGATCCAGCCGCTGACGGGATCGGGAGTAAAGGCCATCTGCTTGCCGTCGGCCGTATAGCTCAGGATATATACTCCGTCCTTGCCGTCGACAGGAAGGAGTTTGAAAGCAGTGGCGGGAGCGAAATCGATGTAGAACGAGGGAGCGTTGTCCAAACCTATATTGCCGTTGCCCGAAGTAGTGGAGAAGGTATAGACGTCTTCGTATTTGTCGTAGACAGGCACTACGTGCATGCCGTAGTTGCCGAGCACGGCGTGGGTGCCCCATGTACCGCCCGAGCTGAGGAGCTTGCCCGTCTTCACGTTGCGGAGGAAATACTCCTTGGAGTCGTCCCAGTTGTTGGTGCCTTCGGGGTAGGTCATCACATCCTCGTCCACACGGTAGCGGTCGGCGTAGGCGAAGTTGTTCTCGATGATGGCGGTAACCAGATCGTTGCCCTTCACCTCATACTCCACATTGCTGTAGGTATGTTTGTCGGCGAGTACCCAGTCGGAGAAAACGATGCCGACCGGTCCCTTTACCGTCGACTCGCTGATAAGTTTTGTAAGATGCGGATTGGTCTCCACGGCATTGTTCAGATAAGCCTTTGTACCCGATCCCTTGTATTCTCCTGAGGTGAAGATCATCGTCCAGTCCGGGCGTAGAAGCCGGAAGCTGCAGCCTCGGTCGGAGTAGGCTGGGAAATGGCGTAGTTGTACAGGTTCGTAATGGAGGTGATTTCGGTCTCGAACTTCGTTGCATCGTTTTTAGGCGAGGAAACGTCCGTAACGAAAATCTTGCCCTTCACCGAGGGATGAGTGGCGTTGGAAGCCGTAACGTAATTATCCTTCGTCCAGTTTTCGGCATCACCGGGCCAGTTGCTCAGATTGCCGCCCTTCTCGATATGGGCGAAATCGATTCGATCGCGACGGAACACCACGATTTTACCGCGGATATCCTTCACTTTCAGCTCGGGGGTATAATCAATAATATATTTCGAAAAATCGCCTTTGTTGAAAGTTTTGTCGAAAAGACTGTTGTAGCTTTGGCGCTGTGCTTCTGTGCTTGATCCGTCGCCGCTGCGATAGATATTTCCGCGGAACAGATGAATCACGAAGAACTCCTTTGGATGGGCGTCGAGAAAATCAGAAAGCTTCTTGAATGCCTCGTCGAGTGTGAGTTTGAGATAAGTCGTGCCATGAGCGCAGACAAGGTAATCCTCATTTGTTTCGCTGTTAGTCTTAAGACCGGGGCGGAAATCGAATGCACGGATACCTCCGGCAAGCTGCTCATCGATAGTTGCAACCTGAGTGGTCGACATAGATTTCCCGAGAGAAGATTCCCATTCATGACCTGTTGCAGTGTCGTGAGTGCCGGGAATTGAAACGTGAGCTACGTAAAGTTCGTCGGGCAGATAACTCATCCAGTTGGGGATGTCAGCCTTAGCAGCAACGAGAGCCGCCTGAGCGTCGTAAGCAGGAAGAGTCGCGCTAATATGCGCTGCAAACCCGGCGGATGCTGCAAGCACCGCGCTAAGTAAAACTTTCTTCATGGTAAAATAACGGAAGTATAATAAGATAGGGAAAAATATGAACCTCAAAATCTGAGGCGGAATATCCATTGCAAAAAGAGTAGTCATGCTCTCCGGTCGGAGAGCAATACAAAGATAGGTATATTAATTTTTACCCCCCCCAATTTAACATTCATTAACCATACATTAACATTTCAAATTAAAAAAACCTAAACACCCCAACGACATTAAAGGCCCTAAAGACCTTAAAGGCCCTAAAGACCCTAAAGACCTTAAGCAATGGTTCGGTAAATTTTAAGGTGAATGTGCTGTAATTGATTGAAAATCAATAATTTGCCTCAAGAAATTCCAGGCAGAGTAATTAATTGATTATCAGTCATTTAATCCATTTCTTACCGAATCATTGTTAAGGAGCTTAAAGGCATTAAAGGAAGTTAGGGGCCGAGAAAGTTTTTTAGCGCGCCGGTAAAAAATACAGGAGGGGGAG
>ENA-OZFS01000048-OZFS01000048.1-human-gut-metagenome-genome-assembly--contig:-NODE-48-length-31844-cov-9.316996_pt1 | contig 31844 bp, 29 predicted proteins | sample MGYA00244623_ERZ653644 | MGnify/ENA primary metagenome ERZ653644 (study PRJEB26926, sample SAMN06165114) | human gut metagenome | biome: ENVO:00009003; feature: ENVO:2100002; material: ENVO:00002003... | reverse complement strand
GAGTTCGTCGGCAGCGTCAGATGTGTATAAGAGACAGATTCTGTCCGCAGTAGGTGGCCATGGCTGTACCGAGTGTCGGCATGGTCTGGGTGGCGATGTTGCTGACTTTGGAAGCAGCAGTAAAAGCAGCTACCACGCTGGAACCAAACACGTTGACGGCACTTTGCAGGATCATGGTTCCGATTGCTGTGATGGAATAGTTTAAAGCCATCGGAATTCCCACAGACAGCATCCGGCGGATCTCATGAAAATCACAGTAATAATCTTCGCGTGTGGTCCGCAGGATGTCATATTTGCGGAACATGACAATGAAACATAAAACTGCGGAAACCGCCTGCGAGATAACGGTGGCATAAGCGGCACCGGCAGTGCCGAGTTTTACCACAACAATAAGGAAGATGTCCAGAAAAATATTGAGACCGCTGGACAGGATCAAAAAATAAAGTGGTGTCCGGCTGTCACCGATCCCACGTAAAATACCGGATGCTACGTTATATGCCATGGTAGCAAAGATACCGGCAAAGATGACCCGGATGTACCGGTTTGCCAGTGTGATGATATTTTCCGGAGTATTCAGCCACAGAAGCAGCTGGCGGGAAAACGCAACCGTAGGAACGGTCAGAATCATGGAAATTACAACCGTTAAAAGCAGTGAAAGTGCTACGTAATGACGGAGAAGCTTCATGTCTTTGGCACCGAATGCATGGGATACCATGACACCGAATCCCTGGGCAATTCCGTTGGCGAAACCGAGAACCAGAAACATCAGGCAGCCCGTAGAACCGACGGCGGCCAGTGCATCCTCCCCAAGATACTGGCCTACGATCACGGTGTCTACCATGTTGTAGAACTGCTGGAACAGATTTCCAAGCAGAACCGGAAGGGAAAAAAGAAGAATGATCTTCATTGGATTTCCGATCGTCATGTCTTTTCTCATAGTAAAATCTCCTTTACCTCTTATTCATTTGTAATTGTAGTCAAAGAAAGAGACTAACAGTAAGGATAGTCTCTTTTCGTGCGGGCAACAGGACTTGAACCTGCACGGTCTCCCACTAGAACCTAAATCTAGCGCGTCTGCCAATTCCGCCATGCCCGCAAGTTTATGTAGTTTTTGTATCTTTTATTATAGAAGATACTTTACTAACTATAACGACATTGTGTGCAGATGTCAATTACTTTTTGCTTAAAAAAATGACAAAATTATGGGAAAACTACTTGACGAATAGAAAAAAATATTGTATCGTATATTACGTGTTTTGCACAAGGGCTTATAGCTCAGCCGGTTAGAGCGCACGCCTGATAAGCGTGAGGTCGGTGGTTCGAGTCCACTTAAGCCCACCATATAGAAGAGCCGAGGTTCGTAGCCCGAAAATAACGACCGACAAGGACTAAGATGTGAAAATCACGTAAGTGATTGAAACATATTAGACGAGTGGGAGTTATTTGAGGAGAAGCGAAGAACAACGAGGCTTGACATCATCAAGTCTAAAATCTCTTCTAAAAAGCACCTTGAAAACTGAATAAAGAAGCAGATAAAGCGAGAAAAGTATTAGTTATACAGGTAAACAAACTCAAATGATAATTTGAATGCGTAAACCATAGGTAAAAAATACTACAATTAAGCTTAAGGGTAATAAGAAGATTAGTTATAAAACTAAAGGCTTATTAAACTGCGAAAAGAGTAATTAACATTACAAGAAAAAGAAGAACCAAAGATATCTCATAATGGTCAAGCTACAAAGAGCACAAGGGGAATGCCTTGGCACCGAGAGCCGAAGAAGGACGTGACTAACTGCGATAAGCTGCGGGGAGCCGTAAGTGGGCTTTGATCCGCAGATTTCCGAATGGAGCAATCCGGCAAGAGGAAAGTCTTGTCATCATATACTGAATACATAGGTATATGAGGGGAACCGCCTGAACTGAAACATCTAAGTAGGGCGAGGAAGAGAAATCAACCGAGATTTTCTGAGTAGTGGCGAGCGAAAGGGAAAGAGGCCAAACCAGAGAGAGCAATCTTTCTGGGGTTTAGGACTGCATAAAGTATTGAAGATCTTTAACCGAACACAATGGGAAGTGTGATCAGAGAGCGTGAGAATCGCGTAGGTGAAAAAGAGAATCAGCTGGCAGGATCCAGAGTACCGCGGGACACGTGAAACCCCGTGGGAAGAAGGGGGGACCACCCTCCAAGCCTAAATACTACCCAATGACCGATAGAGAATAAGTACTGTGAAGGAAAGGTGAAAAGCACCCCGGGAGGGGAGTGAAAGAGAACCTGAAACCCTGTGCTTACAAGCACATAGAGCACATCAAAGTGTGATATGGTACCTTTTGTAGAATGGTCCGGCGAGTTATCGTATGCAGCAAGGTTAAGTTCTTAAGGAACGGAGCCGAAGCGAGAGCGAGTCTTAATAGGGCGTAAAGTTGTATGCGATAGACCCGAAACCGGGTGACCTAGCCATGTCCAGGCTGAAGTGGAGGTAAAGCTCCATGGAGGGCCGAACCGACCCCCGTTGAAAAGGTGGCGGATGAGGTGTGGCTAGCGGAGAAATTCCAATCGAACCCGGATATAGCTGGTTCTCCCCGAAATAGCTTTAGGGCTAGCGTTATGAAAGATTACCGGAGGTAAAGCACTGAATTGGCTAGGGGCCGAGAGGTTACTGAACCATATCAAACTAAGAATGCCGGATAATTGATTCATAGCAGTCAGACTACGTGAGATAAGTCTCGTGGTCAAAAGGGAAACAGCCCAGACCCACAGCTAAGGTCCCGAAATATGTTTAAGTGGAAAAGGATGTGGAGCTGCATAGACAACCAGGATGTTGGCTTAGAAGCAGCCACTCATTAAAAGAGTGCGTAATAGCTCACTGGTCGAGTGACTCTGCGCGGAAAATATAACGGGGCTAAGCATGAAACCGAAGCTTGGGCTTGTCGTAAGACAGGGGTAGGGGAGCGTCGAGTATGGGGTGAAGTCAGAGCGGAAGCACTGGTGGACTGTACTGGAGTGAGAATGCCGGAATGAGTAGCGAGAATTATGTGGGAATCATAATGGCCGAAAATCTAAGGTTTCTTGGGGAAGGTTCGTCCGCCCAAGGTAAGCCGGGAGCTAAGGCGAGGCCGAAAGGCGTAGTCGATGCACACACGGTAGAAATTCCGTGGCCGCCGAAAGTGTTAAGCACAGGGACACATAGAGATAGCCGGACCGGGGCGTTGGTTGACCCCGCTGAAAGGGCCCGTAAATGATCGGGGAGTCGGCGATGCTCTGTGGCGAGAAAAGCTGTGTGGATTACTAAGGCGCCCGTACCGCAAACCGACACAGGTAGATGAGGAGAGAATCCTAAGGCCAACGGGAGAAGGGTTGTTAAGGAACTCGGCAAATTGACCCCGTAACTTCGGGAGAAGGGGTGCTCCAGAGATGGAGCCGCAGAGAATCGGCCCAAGCAACTGTTTACCAAAAACACAGGTTTGTGCTAAATCGAAAGATGACGTATACGAGCTGACGCCTGCCCGGTGCTGGAAGGTTAAGAGGAGATGTGCAAGCATTGAATCGAAGCCCCAGTGAACGGCGGCCGTAACTATAACGGTCCTAAGGTAGCGAAATTCCTTGTCAGGTAAGTTCTGACCCGCACGAATGGCGTAATGATTTGGGCGCTGTCTCAACAGGGGACCCGGCGAAATTGTATTATACGTGAAGATGCGTATTACCCGCGACTGGACGGAAAGACCCCGTAGAGCTTTACTGTAGCTTGGTATTGAAGTTCGGTGATTTATGTACAGGATAGGTGGGAGACTTGGAAACAGGGGCGTCAGCTTCTGCGGAGTCACCCTTGGGATACCACCCTTGAATCATTGGACCTCTAACACTAGACCGTAATCCGGCTGGTGGACAGTGCCAGGTGGGCAGTTTGACTGGGGCGGTCGCCTCCCAAAATGTAACGGAGGCGTTCTAAGGTTCCCTCAGGATGGTTGGAAATCATCCAAAGAGCGTAAAGGTAGAAGGGAGCTTAACTGCGAGACAGACATGTCGAGCAGATACGAAAGTAGGACTTAGTGACCCGGCGGTAGAGTATGGAATTGCCGTCGATTAACGGATAAAAGTTACCTCGGGGATAACAGGCTGATCTCCCCCAAGAGTTCACATCGACGGGGAGGTTTGGCACCTCGATGTCGGCTCGTCGCATCCTGGGGCTGAAGCAGGTCCCAAGGGTTTGGCTGTTCGCCAATTAAAGCGGCACGCGAGCTGGGTTCAGAACGTCGTGAGACAGTTCGGTCCCTATCCATCGTGGGCGTAGGATATTTGCGAGGCTCTGCTCCTAGTACGAGAGGACCGGAGTGGACGTACCTATGGTGCATCTGTTGTCACGCCAGTGGCATAGCAGGGTAGCGATGTACGGATTGGATAAACGCTGAAAGCATCTAAGCGTGAAACCAGCCTCAAGATAAGATATCCCTTTGTTTATCAAGTAAGACCCCTTGTAGACCACAAGGTTGATAGGTCGGGTGTGTAAGTGCAGTAATGCATTAAGCTGACCGATACTAATAGGTCGAGGGCTTCAATCAAAAAAATACAAGATTTGCCTAATCCTAATTTAATCAGCAAATACTCTCAATGTTATGCAGTTGTGAATGTACGAAACGCGAAAGCGCAACGACCTTCAAACCATTACCGGTGTCAATGACGCTGAGGTCCCACCTGTTCTCATACCGAACACAGAAGTTAAGCTCAGTTGTGCAGAAAGTACTTGGCTGGACACGGCCTGGGAGGATATGTAGATGCCGGTTTCCAAAAGAAAACACACTCGAATGAGTGTGTTTTCTTTTACTGTATAGGTTTATTTTATTCTGTATGTACGAAATAATAGCAATTGAAAATGATAAAGTAAAAAAGTTTGTCAATAGCAGCATTGGCTTTTATAATTAGTGTGTTAATGATTATGTGTATTTGTTTTAATGCCGTTTTGATGGCCATTGATGTGTTTTACAACTTGATTTAATCAATTTGTTGATGTATCATATAAGAAATAATATTTGTTGGAGCTATTAATGAACGATTATAATAATGCGGGAGTTATTTACATATTAACCAATAAAGCTTTTTCAAATCTTGTGAAAATCGGTTATGCTGACGACTTGAATAGACGTGTTAACCAGTTGAATAGTAGTGACGCTCTTCCATATCCGTTTGAAGTTTATGCATATTATGGAGTCCCGTGCAGATTGACTGATTTGAAACTTCATAATTTAATTGATAAATTAAATCCAACACTCAGAACTAGATCGGAAGTTAACGGACGCACCAGAGTTCGTGAGTTCTTTGAACTTTCGCCTGAGGATGCATATTCCATTTTGGAAGCGATTGCAGAGATAACCGACACAAAGGAACATTTGTTTTTGATCGAACACAATGCTTCCATGTCAGAGCACAGGGTTAAAGTGCAGAAGAATATTAAAAATCAATATGAAGAACCTATAAAAGCAAATAGAACAATCAAGCGTAACGCTGCATGCAATGTAGCATGTGACGATATAAGCGATAAAGTATTTGATATAGTCAGCACTTTTCTTTCTGCCAAAATGCGCGTATCAAACGGTAACTTTGTTGTTTTGGCAAATTCTCAATTACAATTTCCCAATGGGCCGAGTCTTCAAGGTGCGATAGTTAAATTAAGAGAAACTTTGCAGAGAGAAAACAAAATCATTATAGAGGGTAACATAGGTACGCTTTTATGTGACGTTTCTTTCTCTTCGCCTAGTGCTGCTGCAAAATTTGTTTTCGGAACGAGTCGCGATGGCTGGGTTTATTGGAAAGACGTAAACGGAAATTTGATTGACGCGTATCGAAATAGAATTTAATTGTATATAAATTGGCAGTTCGCAAATATGGCGAACTGTTTTTAATATAGCGTATGCTGTGGAATTTGTGCAAAACGGGGAGAAAATTCCACGCAAAAGAGGAATTTTGTAGCTTTTCAATTTTTAGTTTTGCGTGGATTATTTTGAAGGTGAAAATATTGACTGTAAAAGTGTTTGGTCGATATAATTTGATTGAAAAATAAATCAAATACGAGGCATGTATGGAACTTTTCACATTTCTTGTTATTGTATTTATATTTATTTGCTTTATAAGAGGTAAATAAACAAAATTATTGATAATATAGGAGAAGAAAGTTATGACAAAATCATTCAACGGAAACTACATCACGGAATACCGTGAGAAAAACAATTTGACGCAAGCAAAATTTGCTGCAAAATTCAACGCATATCTCAAAGAGCACGGCATGGAAGGCGATTACAGCAATAAGAGTGTGAGCATGTGGGAAAACGGAAACAGAGAACCGCAAAATCTCGATATTACAAAACTGCTTGCCGAGTTTATAGGCGTCAGCGTCGATACGATTTGTAATGGCGTACATATTGAGACAACAAAACAGGTTAGAGAATATCCGGATGTTAACGATATTGTGTCTTCGTGGGAAATCGATGAGTTTGTTTTCGGAGATATCGAAAGAAAAGATAGAGAAACGATCGTATCTTCTTTTTGGCAGTTTGTGCCTATTTATTTCAATTTTAAAGATGATGATACCCCTGGCTATTTTGAATTATGGGCACATTCATCGGAAGATATAACGAGAGCATTGGAAGACGCATGCGAGATTGATGAGCTTTATTTCAATCAATATTTGTGTGACTTCGTGCTAAATTCCGCATCAGACATAGAAAACGGATATGTATTGTCCGAGTATTTGTTTGATAGATTCAACATAGATTACTTGGTTGATATGTATGGCAGTTTCCTCGCATGTGATTTGTTAGCATATGTGAAAGAACACGAGCTGGACGAAATAGATTTTCATAGCGAATGTGTCGAAAAAATTTATACAAGTGAAGGCTTGCTGCTAAAAATAGAAACAACTGCAAAAATCTCACAAGAGATATTTGACATGATGTATCGAGAATACTGTGAGCAAAACGGACTTGAAAACGCAAGTGCGCTTGCTAGTAAGAACAAAAAGCCGTTAAACTATTATATAAAATAAAACACCTCCACAATTTTGTGCTTTTTTTGTCCGGGATACGCAAGGATTATTTTGATCCTTGCGTATCCTTTTTGTAAGGCATTTGCCTTGCGCTTTTCGCTTATAAAAAGATAAGCAAATGCATATCGAATTTTGTTTTGTGTGGTATAATCATTGTTGACAATCGAAAAGGAAGCGGAAAACGATTGGAAAAAATTGTGAGAAACGGTTTGAATATGGAAATCAGAAAAGCAAGGAAAGATGACTTAAACGGAATTGAAAAATTGCTTGTGCAAGTGAACAATTTGCACGTTGAGTTGCGCCCGGATATTTTTGTGGCAAATGCCGTCAAGTACGACGAAGAAAAATTCGATGCGCTTATTTCAAGTGACAAAACGCCGGTATTTGTGGCGGTTGACGACGAGGGGAAAGTTCTCGGTCACTTATTTTGCAGTATTCGCGACTACAAGCAAGTTGCGGTGTGCAGGGATTTCAAAACGTTGTTTATCGACGATTTATGTGTTGACGAAACCACACGCGGACAAGGCGTAGGCAAGGCTTTGTATGAATTTGCCATCGGTTACGCTCGCGAAAAGGGGTGCTATGACGTTACGCTCAATGTGTGGGAAGGCAATAAATCCGCGCGTGCGTTCTACGAAAAAATGGGAATGTTCCCGAAAGAAACTCAAATGGAATATATTCTTTGAAAAAACAAACGGAATACAAATTCTATAATGTCAAAAAAACAGGCGCGTTAAAAACGCCTATTTTTATTGTTTCGATTGCTTTTGCAAATACGTTGTCTTATAATCCATATGCGCCGCTATGAAACGGCAAATCGGATAAATTTTTATGTCGAACAAAAGAACAAAAATCGAGAACGAAGCGGAATTCTTCGGGACGGAAAGTGTCTGGAAAATTTTGCTGAAAATATCCCCTCCGGTCATGCTGTCGCAACTGGTGTTGTCGTTGTACAACATCGTTGACAGCCTTTTTGTCGGGCAATATTCGGGACACGGTTTGACTGCTCTTTCCGTCATATATCCTCTTCAACTCATCATAACGGCACTTGCGGTAGGTACGGGCGTTGGCGTCAACACGTACATGGCAAGGCTTTACGCACGCGGTGAAATCCAAAAAGCGAAAGCAACGGCAGGCACGGGCATGGTGCTTGCGGTGTTGATGTGGGCGGTGTTTGCCGGCATAAGCGCACTTATAATGAAACCCTACATCAGAGCAATGGCAAATGCTCCCGAGGCAATCGAATATGCCTATCAATACGGCATGGTGGTGTGTATCGGCTCTCTCGCCACGTTTTTGGAGGGTGTTTGGTCGAAAGCGCATCAATCGCACGGAAATATGGTTGTGCCTATGATTGCACAACTTGCCGGTGCCGGCACAAATATATTGCTTGATTGGATATTTATCTTCGGCATGGGCGCATTGAAACCTATGGGCGTTCTCGGCGCAGCAATCGCAACGGTTACCGGACAGTTTGTGTCCGCAATTATCGTCGGCGCAAAAGGTATTCAGAAGCCCGCAAAACCAAAACAAGCTTTGGAGCTTACAAAAAATATATATTCGCTCGCACTGCCGTCGATCGTGATGCAAATGATGTACGTGATATATATACTCGTGCTCAATGCCGTGCTCACAAAATTCAGCGACGCGGCGGTTACGGTGCTGGGGCTTTACTACAAACTTCAAACCTTCTTCTTCATCCCGATGTTCGGTTTGCAAACGTGCATCGTTCCCGTGATAAGCTACAACTTTGCGCGGCACAATTTCATGCGTGCGAAAAAGGTTATGAACGACGCTATGCTCATCACGGCGGTCGGCATGATTTTGGGCATAATATGTTTCGAGGCGTTCCCCAAGACGTTTATCGGTTTGTTCTCAAAGGACGAGCAAGTGCTTGCGATAGGACAGACGGCGTTCAGAATTATCGGCACGAGCTTTATTCCCGTTGTGTTCTCGCTGATGATACCCATGTTTTTCCAAGCGATAGGTAGGTCCGTGCCCAGCATCGCACTGTCGTTGATAAGACAGGTGCTGGGGCTAATGCCGCTGTTTTACGCTTTCTCTTTTATAGGTCTGGACTATACGTGGATTGCATTCCCGGTGTCCGAAACGATGACGACGATAGTCGGCCTAATTTTGTATGTAGACCAACTCAAAAAGTGGAAGTGTCAAGAGCGGCTTGAAAAAGGAACGAGCGAGTACGTCAACGAAAGATTGCAAGCGTCCGCGCAAAATCGAAGCGAAGAGCGACAAATCGTCACTGTGCCCGAAAACGAATAAAATGTACAATAATTCATACAAATGTATCGTTATATAATTATCGTTTGACATTTTAATCCTTTTTTAATATAATGTAAGCACAATTCAATCCTATGGAGGAATAGAAACTATGAACAAAAAAGTTATGGCTCTTGTAGCAGTCATTGCTCTTGTTGCAATTCTTGGCGTTTGCCTTGTTGCTTGTAACGCAGAAAGCATCCAAAAGAAACTTGAAAAAGCCGGTTATGCATGCACTTCTTATGAAGCAGGCAAAGATGATGACGGCGCAAGCATCGAATGGAAAGTCGTTGCAAAGAAGAAAGGCCTTAATGCAGATTATGTCACGGTGACCAAATTTGCAAACACAGACGATGCGGAAAAATATGAAAAGAATGTGGCTACCGGTTCTGTCGGCGGATTCACCGTTGTTGTCAAGAGAGTCGGCAAAGTTTGCTACTACGGCTCAGAGCAAGGCGTTAAAGACGCAAAATAATCGCGAATAGCAATGAATAAAAGAAGCACTCGTCGAGTGCTTCTTTTATTTATTGCGGTAGCTTTGTTTAAGTGCATGGAAAGAGGACTTCGGTTTTTTTCAAATTATACTCGTTTTGTCCGAAATTGATGCCTTGGAATCGTTGTTTGAAAAATACAATTGCGGCGGTGATTTTAACAAATCACACAGAGCAGGCAAACATTTTGACGGTATCACCTTTATGTGTTATAATTGCTAATACCTAAAACAAGTTTGATTGTCATCGTGCATGCGAAAAACGACAATATGTAAAAGAAATTATGGAATATTCAAAATCAATAAAAAAGCTAAGAGAAGACAAAAATCTCACTGTTGACGAGCTTGCAAAACGCCTGTCTATAGACGCCGAAAAGATTGAAAGGGCGGAGAGCGGCGACGACAATCTCGACGAGAAAACGCTTGAAGAAATTGCAAGATACTTTGGCGTGCAGTATGATTCGCTTGTGAACGGAACGGTAAAGTCCGGGAAAAAGGACACGATTTTCGATCCGACCGAGTGGTACAAACTCGACAATGCCGCCAAGGTTTACCCATCCTCGTCCTCAAACGAATACAGCACGCTGTTCCGTTTTGCGGCGGTGATGAAAGAGAGAGTAGACGGCAAGATTTTGCAACAAGCACTCGACGATCTCGTGCCGCGTTTTCCGACGCTTATGGTGACGATAAAGCGAGGTGCGTTCTGGTATTATTTTGAAAGATTGCCGTTCAAGCCGCAGGTGGAAAAGGAAACGCTTTATTCTTTCCAACCAATACCTCTTGACGGAAAACGCTATCTTTTCAGGGTGGTATATAGCGACTATCGCATCGGTTGTGAGTTTTTCCACAGCATCACCGACGGCACGGGCGGCTCGACTTTTCTTATGAGCTTGCTTGCAAGATACTATGAAATCAAGACCGGCAAGGCGATTTCCGACTTCAAGAGTGCGAAAAACTACCGCGATTTGCCAACCGCAACCGAGATCGAGGACAGTTTTCAGGTTTATGCCGAAAAGCACGACTACGCAAAGAGGAACATCAACTTTACTTATATCCCGAAACTGCCCAAGGCTCGCAACGGCGTTATGACGCACGTAATAACCTCGGCATCCAAGCTCAATCAAAAGGCAAAAGAGTATGGCGCAACCATCACCGAATACGTGTTGGCAATCATTTTCGGAATTATGTTCGAGATGCGCAAGCGCGAGGGCAGCAACAAGGACATCAACGCAAGAGTGCCCGTCAATCTTCGCAAATTCTTCCCCTCGGAAACCATACGCAACTTCTCGTTTTTCCTTGACGTAACCCTCAAAAACGAGGTTGAGGGCGGCACGCAAGCCTATGTCAACGCCGTCAAAGAGTGCTTTAAGGCGCAACTCAACGAGAAATATTTGCAAGAGAATATCAACGCCAATATGCGCGAGGAACGCAACAAGTTTATATCGTTTGTGCCGCTTGCCCTCAAGGACATAGGGCTTAAAATCACAAAGTATCTTCTTGACAACAAGGCCGTTTCTATGGATTTTTCAAACTACGGAAGGCTCAACCCGCCGCAAGAGTTGTTCGAGATAGCGGATAGAGTGGAGTTTTGCCTGAAAGAGCCAAAAGGCAACGGCTACAAACTTGCCGGCGTAACGTTCGGCGACGAGTGCGTGTTGACGTTTTCGAGAACTTTCAAATCCGCTCAACTTGAAAGAGATTTCGTGCGCGCTTTGACAAATGAAGGACTTGACGTCTATATCGAAACAAACGGAGAAAAATAATGAAATATTGTAGGCTTTGCAAAACGTATCACCCCGAGTACGACGACAATTGCCCGTTGTGCGGCGCGGGACTTACGGAGGCACAGAATAAGCCCGACGACGGGTTTGATTTTGCCCCGTACAACTCCAACGAAAAGAAAACAGATGCAAAAAAAGTTGCCAGAGATGTTTTTATTGCAATATCCGTACTTACGCTTGCGGGTTTGCTGATTGCGTCGGTGCTTTCGGGATTGTATGCCATTATTTATATCGGGCTTGCATCGGTGGGATTTTTCTGGCTTGTGATAGGACAATTTGCGTTTTTCCCAACGGATTTGCGCTCGATATATTTCCGCTCGACATTTTGGCTATGCGTGCTTGCGGTGCTGGTATGCTTGCATTTCGGCAAGTTTTATATCGCGCTTTCCTATGTGATTCCCTGCGCGGCGTTTGCGCTCTCCGTTGTGACGACGCTTACGATTTTTATCAGCAAAAAATGGTATAGATTTGCCTATTACTATTTCTTGCTCGCAATCTTTATGATTGCACTTTTTCCGCTCAACTATTGCTTGTCGCTCTATTTCGACGGATACAACTGGATCGCATCGGTGGCAACGTTGGGAGTAGGGCTTGCGCAAGTTGCGTTCTCTTTGATTTTTGGCAGGGCAGTGCTCGGCACTGAAATCAAAAAGCGTTTCTTCGTTTAAATAGGTTAGACAAAAGTTGCGATTTTATCGATTTTACAACAAAAAACAACGGATTTCACAATTCGGAATCCGTTGTTTTTTATACTTACCGCAATTGTGCGACAGATTAGAGTATTACCGGTTGGATTTGCTCGTGGTTTAACGCTTTTTCTATCGTTGGCAAAATGAGAGAGACGTCCGCAATCAAAGAGTGCGGTTTGTTGTTCGGCGCGTCTTGACCGAAAGGTACGAGATATAAGTTTTTGGTGTTGAGCGCAATTCCGACGTTTTGAGCGTTTGCGCCCAGTGCGTCGTTTGACGAGATAGACAGCACGACGGGCTTGTTTGTGCGCAGGGTTGCTTTTACTGCCATCGTAGTCGGCGTATCGGTGATGCCGTTGACGATTTTTGCAAGCGTATTGCCCGTGCAGGGAGCAACGAGCATAAGCTCTATGCCGGATTTCGTGATGGTTTCGGCTTCGACTATCGTTTTTATGGGCGTTTTCCCTGTTTTTTCGACAATGTATTTTTCAAAGTCCGCTTGCTTAAAAAAGCGAGTATCGAGCGTGGACACGTTGTAGCTGAACACGGGGACAATCTCATAGCCGGCGTCCACAAGCGCGTCGACGGCAGTGAGAAGATTTGAAAACGTGCAGAACGAGCCTGTCACGCAAAGTCCTATTTTCTTCATTTTTTCACCTCCATGATGTAGTCGAACATTGCCTTTGCCGCACTGACGGGACAGGTTTTTGCAGGCAAGGCAGGGTATATGTCGGCGTCTATCCCCAGATATTTTGCATAGTCAAGGTTTATTGCCGATTTGGAGGCAAGGTCGATATATACGCAATCGTCTTTCATGCTCATCAGTTCTTTGTCGCTCACGATTGGTGAGGGAATCGTGTTTATCACGACGTCGTATTTTTCAAAATCGAAGTCGCGCATAGGCAAAACGTGCTTTGCAAACGCATGTGCGGGACGCACGGACGATGTGGATACGACGTCGAAAGCAACATCCAACTTGCCCAAAATCTTTGCCATAGCCGCTCCCGTGCGCCCGAATCCCATAATCAAAACGTAGCAGTCCGCAATGGATTTTTTTGAGTGTTCGATTACAATTTCAAGCGCGCCTTCCGCAGTCAGCCGCGAGTTTATCGCTTGAAAACGCTCGCTGTCGTTGTACGTGCAAAGGGTTATATCTCTGCTGTTTGCAAGCGCGCTCGCTTCGTCGCTCACCCTGCCGCAAAACACTTGTGCACCGTCCTCCACTTTTGAAAGCGTCCTTGCCTCGACAAGCACGTTTGGAGCAAACACGTGAGCGGGCATGCGAAAGCACACTCCTTTGAGCATTGATTTGAGATAAAACATTCTCTCGTCGGTTTCGTGTACGATGGCGTAATTTTTGTTCATACGGTATGTTATGCAGCCTTTTGAAAATGAGTTAATGCACGCAAAGCAAGAAAAAGCACATAGAATAAATCGAGGTGAGTATGGAAAGATATTTTTTCGGAAACAACAGCGGTTACGGCTTTTTCAATCTGTATGAAAAGGAGCTGAAATCAAAAGACAAAGTCGTGCTTTTGAAGGGCGGTAGCGGCACGGGTAAGTCGTCCATGATGAAGAAAATCGCAAAAAAAGCAAAATCTTTGGGATTGGATTACGAGTTGTGGTTTTGTTCGGGAGACCCTCAAAGTCTTGACGGAGTTTTTGTCAAAGACAAAAACGTTGCGGTTGTGGACGCAACTTCTCCGCATGCAATCGGCGTGGATATTCCCGTTGTCAAGGATGTGATTTTCGATCTTGCGTCGAGCCTTGACGCAAGCAAACTTCAAGGGGTGAGAGAAGAGGTTGAAAACAAGATGATATGCAAAAAACAACACTTTATGCGCGTATATCAATATTTAAAGTCTGCTTTGCGTCATTTGTACAATCAATTCGAGATTGAAAAACAAGGCGTTGACGAGGACAAAATAAGGGCGTACGCGTCCTCTGTGGCGCGTGATTTAAAGCCTGTGGGAAACAAGGTGAGAGAGCTGTTTTCGCGCGCTATATGCCCAAGCGGGGAGAGCGAGTATTTCGACCATTTGCGAGAAAAGAGAGTTACTCTCGTCAAAGGATGCGCCTATGCGAAGAAAGTGTTTTTCGACGAAATGAGCAAGTTGAGAAAAGGAGTTACGCTGCTACTTTCGCCCCTCGATCCCACAACGTGCGAAGGTGTGATTTGCGGCACCGACGCGTACGTGGAAAATTCGGGACATTTTGCAAGCGACACCGTTATGGACCTAGGCGTGTTCGGCGAAAGATACGACAAAGACGACGCAACGGAAGAAGCGAACAACGTGGTGTTGCAAACGGCGTTTGCGGTTGAAAGACTGAACAAGGCACGGCAAGCGCATATGTCGATAGAGGATATTTTCGTGCCTGCGATGGACTTTGAAAACAACGATAGAATTTTGAAGGAAATCGAAAAACTCATATTCGGTTGATATTCGACTGAAAATACTAAACGAACCGCAATTGTGCGTTGCGGCAAAGTCATCATTACTTGACTTTTGCGCTTTGTTTTGATATAAGTTAAGTATGGACGAAAAAAGAGCGAAAATGGAAAAAAACAACAAGAGCGACGCACCTTTCTCAAAGGCGTATTGTCGTTTCTTTTTGGGATTGTGCAGGTTTGTCAGACCGTTTTTGCACGGTGTTTGCAAAAAGAGCAAATCTTTCAAACGTCAAAAGAAAAACGGCGCGATGCTTATCGTGTGCAATCATTTGTCCGCATACGATTTTATTCACTTTTCTTCGGCGATGTACGGCGCGCCTTTGAACTTCGTCGTTGCGGAAAACATGATGTACTCGATGCCGATTTTCGCAAAACTTCTCGGCTCGTATCACGCAATCACCAAAAAACAGTATTTTGCGGATTTGGCGTGCATAAAGAATATCAAAAAGTATCTCGACCAAGGTATAAGCGTTCTCATTTGTCCCGAAGGCAAGGTGTCTGCAAACGGCGTTACGGGTGCGATTGCGCCCTCGATTGCAAGGCTAGTGCAATGGCTGGGCTATCCCGTCGGCGTGATTAAAATGCAAGGGGCAAGCCTCGCCCGTCCGAAGTGGGCGTACAATCTCCGTTTCGTAAGAAGAGGAAGAGTCGTAACCAATTGCGATATGCTTTTCACAAAAGAAGAAGCCAAAAGCCTTTCGAAAGAGGAAATATATCAAAAAATTTGCGACGCGCTCTATCAAAACGAGCATAAGTGGCAGGTTGAAAACGGTATTATTTTCAAAGGTAGCCGCTATGCGGAAGGGCTTGACAGACTTTTGTATCGTTGCCCCAAGTGCGGCAGTGAGTTTGAAATGAGTTCGAGCGGCAGTCATTTGAAATGCAACCGTTGCGGAAACGACGTGGTTTACGGCTATGACGGACGACTCGTTCCTCAAGGGGACGGAGTGTGCCCGGAGCGCATAGATTTGTGGTACGACGAACAGCGCGCACTTGTTGCAAAAGAAGTGCAAAACGGCGAATTCAAGCTATCTAACACGGTCAATTTGTTTGTGGAAAACGAGCTTAACAACGGCTATCGTTTTGTGGCGAACGGCGTTTTGACTCTCGATAAGGACAAACTTTGCTTCGATACCGACTGGCAGGAAAGACCTGTCGGAGTGAAGTCCAAATACGGCGTGAATAATATGTCCCTCGATTTCGACACGGCAAACGGAACGGAAAAAGTCGAGGACGAATTCAAGCACGTCGAATTTGCGGTGTCGAGGTGCGATACCGTTGCGAATTTGCCGGGAAGCGCGGTGGATATGTACGACGACAAGCACGTTTATAGGTTTATGTTCGACAAGGTTATGGCGGCAACAAAGTATGCTCTTTGCATCGAAGAAGCCTACAAGCTCGGCAAAAAATAAAAAAATTGCGAAAAATAGATTGCAAAAAACCGTCTATTCAGACGGTTTTTTCATGCAAGCAAGCCTCATTCGGCATTTGATGTTGACAATTTTGTTTGGATAATGTAGTATTATATTTGTATTCCTATATTATGTGCGCGAGAGTGCGCATACGTGTAAGGTGAAAGTTATGAGAAAGAAAGTCAGTTTATTTTTGATTGCTATCTTGCTTGTCGTGCTTGCGATAAGTATGGTTGCGTGCAACAAGGGCGCGCAAGACGCAGGCAAGTTGCCCGACAGCATCAACCCGTCCGATATAATCGAAACCGGCGGTGACGACGGTCCGATGACGGCGCAGCTCAAATTTTCCTTCCCAAAGGGCGTAACGTCCGTGTTCAAGAGCATGTTCGTTGACGAGTTCGATATTTCCGACGTCGAGTATTGCGTGGTTTATCTCAACACGCAAACGAACGCGACTACGGAGGGCATTCACGGCAATCTCACCGAAAATATGCTCCAAACGGACGAGGACAGAGCAAACGTCAAGAGGGCGGGACATCATCAAATAAAAGTCCAAGTGGAAACGGGCAAAGACGACGACGGCAACGCCGTTTACGCAAAAGGCTCGTTTGCATTGCACCTCCAAGACAGACTTGCTCCCGTTGAAAGAGTGACGCTCACTTTCAACCTTATGGACGGTGAAAGACGCGCCAACGCCGCATTCGGCACGACTTCTCAAAACGGACAAACGGTCAGCGTCAGCGTTGACAGCGGCGTTTCGATCGCATCTTGGGACGAGTTTATCTCCACTTTCAGAATGACGATAGAGGACGAGGGCGAGGGTAAGCCCGCAAGAGCGCTTGAAAGCGTAAGCGTAAAAGGCGCAACGTACAGCGCAACGTCCAAAAACTTCCCCCTTACGATAGACAATTCTTTCAACAATCAAACTTTCTCGACAAAATGGACGAACGACACCGTAAACGTGAAGTTCAATCTTGCCGTTCCTTCGGACGCTCAACTTGAAAGCGGCAAGGTCAATCCCAGCGAAAACCCCGATTTCAAATCCACGCAAACCGTGCGCCGTTCGTACGGCAAGGCCGTTGCTCCGGCAACGGACATCTTCAACGTGTATAGCGGATACTACTTTGCAGGTTGGTATCTCGACAACGGCACGAAGGCGGGCGAGTGGGACGAAAACGACACTCTTTGGAATTTTGCAAAGACGGTCGGCACGTCCGATATAACTCTCGTCGCACGCTGGACTATGCGCGTTTACTCCTACACGCTCTATATGATGGGCGGTGAGTTCAAAAACGACGTTCAAAACGCAAAAGCCGACGACGGCACGGAAATTTCAAGCGATGAAATCGCCGCCGCAAAGGGCTTTACCGTCGTGAATGCAACTTCGACGTTCGGCATCGAGAGCGAAAAGCTCAACAGAATCGATTTCAGCGGTTTTGCATACAACCATAATTACAGCGAATACGTCGCAAAAATCACCGTTTCGCCGCAAAAACGCGACGGCACGCAAGCAAAGAGCGTGTACATGCGCATTTCTCAAATCAAAGATTTGCTTGTAAAAGGCAACGGCGAATACGTCAAATTTGACGGAATTTACAACGACTATCAATGCCAGACGCTTTCGAATATGACGACCGTCGACGGCACAAGCGAAAAAGGCTATGTCAAGTGGGTGTTCAATGACACCGAAAATGCCCAGGAGCGTCTTGCAAGGCTCAGCGCATATTACACCGAAGTCGTGTTCAAGGGCGGACTGTCCGTCAAAGCGGACGGCTCTGTCTGCATCGATAAGATTGCGGACGAATCCGTGAGCGAACTCATCATCCCCGCCGAACTCACCTATCTCGGAGCAACTCGCCCCGTAAGCGAGATTTCGGCAAAGGCGTGCATGAATCTTAAAGCACTCACGAAACTCGACTTCTCGGAAGCCTCGAATCTCCAAATCATAGGAGAGCAAGCATTCGCTCATGCTCCCAACCTTAGAAATATAGTGCCTATCACGGACGATAAGAAAATGGAGAGCGTCGGCAAAAATGTGTTCTACGGCTCCGAGTTTGAAAACAATTATTTCAAAAACAACAACGGCAAACAATTTATCGTAATCGGTAAGGTTTTGTACAAGTTTGTCGGACAGGAATACAACGACGGCGAAAACACAACCGTAAGGGCGGACCTTGTCAAGTCGCTTGACCTTTCCGGTGATTATTATCCTGCCGAAATACCGAATGCGGAAGCACTCAACACCCAACTTAAAGCGGTGACGATAATCGCAAACGGCGCATTTGCAAATGCGCTTTCGCTCAAATCGATTTCGCTCGGCGACAATGTCCAAAAAATCGAAAACGGCGCATTTGCGAATCTTGAAAATTTTGCAACCGTCAATGTCGGAGCGACATCGAAACTCGCATATGTCGGCGAAAGCGCGTTTTCGGGTACATCGATGCTCAAAGAAACAAGCGGAAACTACAATTCGGGTTACAAGGCAATCGTCATAGGCAAAGTGTATTATCGCTTTATCGACAACGAAGCCACATCCACTCATATCCTTGGGGATATAGACCACATTGCTCCGCATGCTTTTGTCGGATGCGCAAATCTGACATCTATCAATCTCGCAAATTGCAAACCTTTGTCTGTTGGCAAGGGTGCGTTTACAAGCACGAAGTGGATTAAAGACGCAACAGTGCATGCCAATGGTCTTGTCGTAATAGAAGGCGCAAGCGAAAAGTTCCTCGTTGAATACTTCGATGACGGAAAAGGAACGAAAAACGTTGTCGTTCCGTCGCAAGTGACTTCAATCGGCGAAGAAGCGTTCTATCAATATGCGAACACGGTCAAAACCATAAAATTCGACAAAAACCTCAAATATATCGACAACTATGCGTTTAAGGGTGCAAGCGCGGTTGAAAGCTTTATTTGTACAAAGGTCGGCGTTGAGGGCAACAAACTTGTCGGCGCACCTATGATTGCGGACAATGCTTTTGCCGACGCAAGCGGAAACCTTATCCACAACGCAAACTTCTACTTCACGTCGGAAGTGCTTGCAACGCTCGAAGCAATCAACAACGGAACGATTGCCGCAGGCGATGCAATCACTCGTGCGTGGGCGCAACTTTACGGATTCAACAAAGCAAACTTCGTTGAGGAAAAGGTTGACAAGGTTTATATCAACACCGACGTCGTAGACACCGTTCTTCTCAAAACCGCAGCAGACAAAAACGCTTTTGACACGACGTACGGCGACGCAATCACAAATGGACTTGTCGTGCTCAACAACACGGGCGTGGACAACACCGAAACCCTTGACAAAGTCAAAAACAACGTCCAAGTTGTCCTCGTCACAAAGGGCGACGAAAAATACGGCAGCCTCTATGAAGAGGGCGTGACGAAATACGTCGTGACGTTCACATACAACAACAGCACCGATGGTTGCCAAATCAACATCGGTGACGAGCATTTGTACGTCGCAACGGTGTACAACGCAATCAACGGCAATCCGTCTTTCTACGAGGAAGGCAACAGTGTGCCGACAATCAACGTTACCGGCACCGGAAACTACTATCTCAAAGGTTTCGAAGGTAAACAAGAAGGTGCGGATATTCCGCTTTTCTACACCTCGTATAAGGCGGGCGAGGGCAAGTTTGTGTACACCGACATCGACGGCGTGCAACACGAGCTCGATATTGACAGAATAGAAAACTTTATCACTACGAGAACGACTGCCGAGGCGGAAGCTGTCGTAACCGTAAACTTCCACAATATCGGAACGTACAAGTTTAAGTTCAAATATGCGGTTGAAATTTCGCAAGTCGAGCAACTCGAACAAGACGGCGCGATTTCTATTCCGCTCAACAGCAACGTAGCTTCTGCGTTTGCCAAGTTCAAAGTGCGCCTTATCGGTCAAGACGGCAGCGTGACGCTCAAATCGCTCTCCACGTCAAACGGATTTACGTTGGTGGACGGCGCGTCGGTTGACACAAAGACGCTGGGCATCCACACTTTGAGAGTGAAGTATGCGGCCGACGACGTGCTCGGCGGCGTTATCGAAATCCCGATCGTGTATTTCGTGGTGCTCGAAGCCGACGCAAGTTTGTTCGAATATGAAATTGCGGATACTCAAACCGTTGAACTTGGCGGCGAAACATTTGCCGGAAAGGTCAGAATCGTGTCATGCAAGGCGTCGAGTGCCGAAACAATCGTTCTTCCGTCGATATGGACCGCCGCAAACGGCGACAAGTATATTGTCTCCGAAATCGGCAAAAACGATTCGTCTACGGGTGTATTCGAAAACTTCAAAAACCTCAAAGCCGTGTATCTCGGAGCGAATATCGACAAGATAAACGCAAGAGCGTTTGCAAACTGCGTTGCGCTTGAAAATGTCTATACGGCACAAAACGTTAATGCGGAATACGCCGTGCTTTCGGACGCGAACTTTGCAAAAGAACTCGTTTCGGAATCCGAAACCGAAATCGTGTACAATGCGACGGTAAGCAACCTCGAAGGCGTCGAATACAACGGAGTGCTTGCAATCGGCGGACAATATACTGTTGTCGGCGCAAAGAAAGTCGTCTACAACGTTGTCGGCATAAACGCGCTTCAAGTCAAAGACAGCACGGAAGTGTTCTTGCCCGATACTCTCACAAAAGAAGCGTCGCTCACCTACGAAAACGGCGCGCCCGTCACCGCAAACGTTTATTCGTCAAATAGCAACGTGATGTTCAGAACGCTAAAATACGTCAACGGCAAAGTCGAATACATCGGCAACGGTGCGTTTACAAACACCTCCGCTCTCAAAGGTATCGACCTCTCGCACGCAACCGAGCTTCACTACGTGGGCGCAAACGCATTTGCGGGCAGCGGACTTGTTTCGATTGATTTGAGCGCAAATACCAAACTCGTCGAAATCAACCAATCCGTATTTGCAGGCTGCACGAAACTTGCAACCGCGACGCTGGCAAACACCGTTACCACAATCGCGGATCACGCCTTCTACAACTGCTCCGCACTCACCGAAATTCTTGGCGTAACGCAAGTCAAGAACCTTGCTCAAAACGCATACGAAGGCTGCAACGCACTCGTAACGAAGCCGAGCAAAGCGGCGTAAGAATTGAAACACAGTATTGAAAAGGCGACTGCAATGCAGTCGCCTTTTCCGTTGTTGTATTCAAATAAGTTTCATCGAAAAAATCAATAATCTTCAAGGATATTTGCAAGTTTTCGGGCATTTTCTTTTGTCATTTCCGTGAGCGGCAAGCGAAGTTTCGAGGAGCAGTAGCCTTTAAGCTGCATTGCTTTTTTGATAGGTATCGGATTGACCTCGCAAAACAGAGCGGATACGAGAGGGAGCATTGCGAGTTGCATTTGCCTTGCCTTTTCGTAGTTGCCTTCGAGTGCGAAACGAGTCATATCGCTCACGTATTTAGGACATACGTTGCTTGCAACGCTGATTACACCCAGCCCGCCCATTGCCATAATCGGCACGGTGAGCGCATCATCACCGCTTATCACCATATCGGGGCAAAGGCGCAAACATCTTTCGATTTGCTCCATATTGCCGCTTGCTTCCTTGATTGCAACGACGTTTTTGTGCTCGGTCGCAATGCGGGCAAAGGTTTCGGGCAGGATATTCACGCCCGTGCGTGATGCGACGTTGTAGCAGATAATAGGAAGGCTTGTCGCCTCGGCAATCGCACCGTAGTGTTCGACAAGCCCTTCCTGAGTGCATTTGTTGTAATAGGGCGTAACCACCAAAAGCGCATCTGCGCCCAGTTTTTGCGCCATTCGGCAAGTTTCGACGGCTTGCCTCGTGCTGTTTGAGCCTGCGCCGACGATGAGCGGAATTTTGCCGCTCGTTTGCTCTACGCACACTCTTACGATTTGCTCTTTTTCTTCTTCGGACAACGTTGCCGGCTCGCCCGTCGTTCCGAGAGCGACAAGCGCGTTTATGCCGTTTGCGATTTGCATATCAACGATATTGCGTATCGCCTGCACGTCCACTTTGTCATCTTCTGTAAAAGGTGTGATGAGTGCGGTGGCTGTGCCCCTAAAAATCATTTATGCCTCCAAAGCGTTTTTTATAAGCAATTCCACAATCTGCACGGCGTTGGTTGCCGCGCCTTTTCTTATATTGTCGGCAACAACCCACAGGTTTGCGCCGCTGTCCACGCTCTCGTCCATACGGATTCTGCCGACAAAAACTTCGTCGTGATTTTCGGCGTCGAGAGGGGTGGGGTAGACGTTGTTTTTTACGTCGTCCATAACCACGATTCCGGGGAAGTTTTCAAGTGCGTTTACGACGTCTTGTTTTTCGCATTTTTTGCAGAACTCGACGTTTATCGACTCACTATGACCGTAGAACACGGGAACTCGTACGGTTGTCGCCGTAACGCGCAAAGATTCGTCGTGCAAAATTTTGCGTGTTTCGACAATCATTTTCCACTCTTCTTTGGTGTAGCCGTCCTCCATAAATACATCGATATGGGGGAGCATATTAAAAGCTATCGGACGAGGAAATTTCTTCGGAGCTGCGCCGTTGATTCCGTCTTTTAGGTCGTTGTAGCCGGCAACGCCCGCGCCCGACACTGCCTGATAGGTGGAGTACACTACGCGCTTGATGCCGAACTTGTCGTATAGAGGTTTGAGCGCAACGACTGCCTGAATCGTGGAGCAGTTGGGGTTTGCGATTATGCCGTGATTCCACTTCACGTCCTCGGGGTTGACCTCGGGCACGACAAGGGGAACGTCGTCGTGCATGCGCCATTGCGACGAGTTGTCAACGACGATTGCGCCTATTTCGGCAAATATAGGCGCAAACTCTTTCGACACGCCTGCGCCTGCAGAGAAGAGCGCAAAGTCAACTTTGCCTTTCAGCGCGGTGACGTTCTCTTTTGTAAGTTCGATGACGGTGTGCTCCTTGCCCATAAAATCTATCTTTTTGCCCGCACTTTTTGCGGATGCGAAAAGATAGTAGTTGTCCACGGGAAGTTGTCTTTCGGTGAGAACTTCGAGAAATTTGCCTCCGACCATGCCTGTTGCGCCGACAACGGCGACGTTAAACTTTTTCATATTGCCTCCTAGCCGCTTATGTAGAAAAATTTAACACCGACAAGGCAAGTTGTCAATAAAAAGCCGCAATTCGGACGTGTTGTATTTTGCAAAACTCCGCTCGTTCGGCCGTCGACGCTCTTTGTCTAAAACATTATATGCGGACAAAATCGTCGGGGTGCTTTTAAGGACAAATATATTTTTGCGATTTATTTGATATTTGCTTCGATATAATGTATAATCTATTTAATTATATAGTTTTGTAGGAGTGTATATGGCAAACAACAATCCTAATTCGGCTTATTCAGTGCCCCAAAAGCCCAAAAAACTTTTGCTCGGCAAACTCTTTACGGACGCTCCCGTTCGCAAAGAACCCGAAGAACCTCAAAAAGTGCTCGTTGCCGGGCTTGCGGAAGCGCGTCCGGTAAAAGAATACCCCGATTCGTTTATGGCGAGAGCGGCGGCGGTTATGCGCGGCGAATTTGCCACGCTTTTCAAAGCAACGCTGTTCTTTTTGATATTTACGGTCCCGTTTATCGTCATTTTCGCATGGTTTGCAGGTTATTTCGAAAACCTTGCAATCGGCGGAACGTACAACTTTATGGGTGACATCGGCATAGGTTTCCCAGGCGGCGGCGACAGTATCGCATTGAGCGTGGGCAGCCTTTATCGCAACGTAAAAATGCCCGTTATGGCAATGTACGGTGCATGCTTCCTGTTCGGCTCGCTCGGACTTTCGGGCTTGTTCTATTGCGCAAAACGCAGCTTCTATCAGGATTATTACAAAAACTGGGCAAAAACCTATTGGATGGGCTTTGCAAAGTATTGGTGGAAGTTCCTCCTGGCAGGACTTATGATGGTTGTCATCGCTCTTGGCATGGTTGAGTCGCTTATGTACCTTTTGGAACAACAAGCACTCGGCACGGCAGGCGCAGGCGCATATTGCGCGGTGGTGTTCAGCTTTATCATCGGTGCGCCGCTCCTTCTCATCCCCGTTGTGATGATGGGGCTTTTCACGTCGTACGAACTCACATTTGCGCAATGCTTTAAAAACGCAATCGTGCTTATCGCAAACAACCTTTTGAGTATTCCGGCAGTCGCGCTCGTGAGCGCGCTTCCTCTCGGACTTTGCGCGGTGAACAACCTTTTGGGTATCATCATATATGTCGCTATGGCACTCGTCGGCACGACGTTTATGGCACTTTGCTGGATTGCCGTGGCGTCAAGAGGTATGGTCAAGTGCCACAATCGTAAAGAGGACGAAACCAAAACCCAAATGGCCGAACAAAGAAAAGCCGCAAAACAAAATCCATACGTCAACGGAACGGTTCAAGGCGCACAAAAGAAAAAGGCAAAACAAGCCGTGCCTTACCAAAATCCGAAGAAGAAAAAGAAAAAATAATGGCGCAAATCATAGGATTTAATCTCTCTAAAGAGGATTATCTCAACCTTGCGGACAAGGCTTTCAAAGACGGCGAAACCGAAAAAAGCATATCATATCTCGACAAGGCACTCTCGATAGATGAACGCTCTGCGGAAGCGTCGATTGCGCTTGCAATCGTTTACGCTTCGCTCGGCGCATTCGAAATTTCAAATGCGACTCTCTTCAAGGCGCTTGCAAAACATCCTTGCGCCGACGACAGAGATCGCATTTTTTATCAGTTGGCGTTGAATTTTCTCGACGTAAACCTTCCCGACGTTGCCGAGTATTATTTGCGAGATATTGCCGACGCGTACGATTTGCAACTGCCCGAGGATATGGGCGAGGCTGCAAGCGACGCACAGGACGGCGGATTCAGAGTGATCTATCCCAAGGGCGAGGATTATTACGAAATGCTCATAAGCAAGGCGTACGAACTTGTGAGGGAGCGTAAACTCGACGAGGCAATCGCGCTTATGGACGAGGTTGATCCGCGCTCGAAATCCAAGGCGGCGGCAAATCATATCGTGCTCGTTTGCCTTATGATAAAAAACGACATCGATTCCGTCATCGCAAACGCACAAAAGATGCTTGCCGAAGACGGTGACAACCTTGCCGTAAAATGCTCGCTCGCAACCGCTTATCTTGCGGAGGACAAGATTGCCGAATCGTATGCCGTTTTGGATCAGATCCTTGAAAAAGACTACACGAATATGGACGAAATCCTTATGATTTTGCCCTTGCTCGTCAATTTGGAAATGCATGCGGAAGTGGTGAAGTACACAAAGAGAGTCCTTGCAACGCTCGACCTTCAACCAAACACTATGATTTGGCTTTCGCAAGCACTGTACAATCTCGGTCAAAAAGACAAAGCGCGCAAAGTTATGCTCAAAGTGCGCACGATTTTCGGTGAGTATTCGCCGGCGGATTACTTTTTGCAGCTTTACAAGCAAAATCCCGACAAAGTTGCGTATTCTATGAATTTGCCATACGTCGAAAAAATCGCAAGATACAAGGACTTGGACAGATTTTTGAAGATGCAACCGCAAGAGGTTTTGCAAATCGTTTACGGCTTGGACGAGGAAAGCGAGCATATGCAAAAGCTCATAGAATGGGCGTTTGCCGACGACAACGAAACTTTGAAACTCTTGCTTGTCGAAAAACTCGATTTGTGCACGTCCAAATGGGTGTGCGACTTTTTGCGCAGACAACTCATTTCAACCGACTTGTCCTTTGAACTTATGGACAAAATGCTGTTTTGCCTTGTGCAAGACAATATGTTCAGACTGACTTTCGACGTCGTTGCACAAGACAGATTCAAGAGCATTGATATGGTGCTGCCGAGTGCGTTTTTCAAGATGAACGAAACTTTGCACCGAGCGGTCAGATGCTGCGTGTCCGATGTCGTTTTCACCGACGAAGAACCCAATATCTATCTTGCAAAACTCACGAATATCGTCAACTCGATCGTCACAATCGACGACAGCGGAAAACTTAAATACGCCAAGCCGAAACTCAAAAGAATTTCAACTATGCGCAGCGTGCGCACGCTCATAGGCGTGTTGCTTTGCAAGGTGTACGAGGACGATGCCGACGATATGCGCAATCAAACCATTGAACGCTACGGCCTTGACGAAGGCACGTTTGACAAATACTACAAGATTATTTTCGGAGATGAAGATGGAATCGAATGAACAATTGACGCCCGACGTCAAAACGAAAGCAGATATGCTCAAAAACCTCGACGTCCTTTTGGACGAGGATTTGCCCTATCATCAAAGGCTCGAAGCGTACGAGTATCTTATGGAAGATTGCGAGCCTATTCTCGAAGATATGATTGACAAAATCTACACGACGGAGGGCGAGACGGGCAAAATGCTCATGGAGATTCTTGCCGAGTACAAGGGCAACAAGGCAATCTTTATGGGGCTTGTCAGCTATCTTTACAAGGGCGAGGACGTTGCGCTTTTTGCAAGGCTCATAGGCGCGTACGGCGACGAGCAGGGCGTTGAAGTGCTCAAAACTTTTTGCGAGAATTACGAGCCGAATTACAACGAATATATGGAACTTCGCAACGCCGTCGAAGAGCTTGGCGGAGATTTCGATTTGAAACAAGATTTTTCCGACGATCCGTTTTATCGCTTCCTCAAAGGTCTTGACGAGGTTGACGACGAAAGCAGAAAATCACCGTTCGAGGACTATTTCAAGCAAAATCGCGAACGTTCCGACGAAGAGAGCGACGAGGACTTCGACTGCGAGGACGAAGATTGCGATTGTGACGACGACTGTGATTGTGACGACGATTGTGATTGTGACGATGACGATTGCGATTGCCATCATCACGATTGTGAAGACGAGGATTGCGATTGCCATCATCACGATTGCGACGATGATTGCGGCTGCGGTCATCATCACCACGATTGATTTGATTTTTCACAACGTTTTGCACGCCTTCGGGCGTGCTTTTCTTTTTGCTTTTCAGCGTTTTCGCGGCGTCGAAAACAAGTCGCAATACGACGATTGCAAACAGTATAACCCCCAATATGCTGTTGACGGGGTAGAGCGTATCGACTATGTTGTCAAAGCCGAAAAAGCTCAAAGGATAAGCAATCAAAAGACAGAAAAATACGACGAACGCTTTGTGTTTTTCATCGCCCAAAACGGACAATTTATTCGTGTGAGAAAGGAACAAGGACGTGCGATCGCTCACGATTTTGAGGGAGGATACAAGCGTCGTGAAGATTGCTCCAGCAATCAAAACGCCGCATGCAAATTTCAGATGCAATATTTCCGAAACTGCCAAAGTAGGCATTAAACTGCCGTTTGTGTCGGATAAAACTACCGTTTGGAGCATAAACAACATTCCAAACAAAAAAACGCATATCATAAGGCAGCTTGCGAAAATCTCTTTGTAGCTCAAATTTTCGCCCTCTTCGGACACGATGACTCCGCCCAAAAGCACGTCGAGTCCGCTGTACAAAATAGGCTTTGAAAGCGTAAAAGGCAAAGACGATTGCGGCGTGGGTAATTTGAAAAATACGATTGATATGCAAAGCACGATAAGAGGCACGACGATTGTGTTGAGGAGCCTGATTTTTTCAATGCCGAGCACGACGATAATTCCGCCGAGCACGGTCATTGCAAGCCCGAAGGCAAGGGGGATTCCAGTCATGGATTGCATCACGAAATCACCGCCGGCAAGCATTGCGCAAAGGGACACGCTTGCGGCGAAAAATATGCCGAGATTTACGATTTTGCCTTTTGGTATAAGCCTTTTTTTGCCTGCGATGAGAAACAGTGCGCAAATAAGCGACATAAAAATCGAAGAAATCGCCACGTTTAAAGGTGACGATTTGCCGAAAAAAAGTGCTATTTCACGCCCGGAGGAAAATCCTGCGCCGATTGCCGTACCTACGTATAACGCTGCCGTTTTGAATGCTTTTTTCACATGAAAAGCATATTTGCGCCGTAGGCAAAAAATGCCGAAAAAGGCAAGGAACTCTGTTTTTACGCGAGTTTTGCAACTCCGCTTGCGATTGCGGCTTGTTTGACCGCCTGCGCAACCGCGGGGACGACGCGTTTGTCAAACGGATCGGGGATGATGTCGGTTTCGCTCGGATTTTCAACGAGAGAAGCTAGAGCGTCGGAGGCGGCGATTTTCATCGCCTCGTTGATGTCGGTTGCTCTTGCGTCGAGCGCACCTCTGAAAATGCCGGGGAAGGCAAGCAGGTTGTTGATTTGGTTGGGCAAATCGCTTCTGCCGGTGGCAACGATTTTCGCGCCTGCTTCGAGGGCGAGTTTCGGATCTATTTCGGGGCTCGGATTTGCCATCGCAAACACGATGGGATCGCAATTCATAGAGCTCACCATATCTTGCGAAAGCACGTCTTTTGCGCTCACTCCGATAAATGCGTCGGCGTCTTTTACGGCGTCTTTTAAAGTGCCTTTTACGCCGCGCGGATTGGTGCGTTTTGCAAGCTCGTTTTGTGCGGAGTTGAATTTTTCGCTCTCGTCAATTATGCCGAATCTGTCGCAAACGATAAGGTCCTTTGCGCCGAGCGAAAGCAGGAAGTTTGCGATTGCAATGCCTGCGCTTCCTGCGCCGTTTATAACCAAACGGGCAGTTGATATATCTTTTTTGACAACTTTAAGTGCGTTTTTGAGCGCAGCGGCAAGCACGATTGCAGTGCCGTGCTGGTCGTCGTGAAAGACGGGAACGTCGCAAAGGGCTTTGAGCCTGCGCTCCACTTCGAAGCAGCGAGGTGCGGATATGTCTTCTAGATTTATACCGCCGAAACTTGCGCTGACGTTGTAAATCGTGGAAACGATTTCGTCCACGTCCTGCGATTTTATGCAAAGGGGGATTGCGTCTATTCCGGCAAATTCGTGAAAGAGCACGCACTTGCCTTCCATAACCGGCATGCCTGCTTCGGGACCTATGTTGCCAAGTCCCAAAACCGCGCTTCCGTCGGTGATGACCGCAACGGTGTTCCAACGCCTTGTGAGCGAGTAGGACAAGTCCTTGTTGTCCTTGATTGCTAGGCAAGGCGCGGCAACGCCGGGCGTATAGGCGAGGGACAAGTCTTGCTTGTTTTCGACTTTCGCTCTTGACGTAACTTCGAGTTTGCCTTTCCACTCAAAATGCTTTTTCAACGATTCTTCGGAATAGTTCATAAAAAATCTCCGTCGGATATATTGACATCAGTTTACATCAAATGCCTTGAATTTGCAAACCAATTAAGGTATAATCGAGGCATGAAAACGATAACTTACAAGCAAATTTCATCCGCAGCGGAAAATCTTGTCACGGCGTGCAGCCGCGTTACGCCCTCGTGCATACGAGCGATGACCGCCGCGCTTGAAAAAGAAAGCAATCAAAATGCAAAAACCGCAATAAGCATGCTTTTGTCGAATGCAGCTTTGGCAGAGGGAAACGGGCTTGCAGTGTGTCAGGACACGGGTATGGCGGTGTTTTTCGTGCGGCTGGGGCAAGACGTGCACGTAGAGGGCGGATTGCTTACTGACGCGATAAACGAGGGCGTGCGCAACGGCTATGCAAAAAACGGCTACCGCGCAAGCGTTCTCGACCCGATAACAAGAAAGAACACGAAGGACAACACTCCTGCAATCGTACATATCGAGCTTGTCGATGGCGACGACTTGCAAATCACGTTTTTGCCAAAAGGGTTTGGCAGCGAAAATATGTCGAGGCTGTTTATGCTCAAACCGTCGCAAGGCGTCGAAGGCGTAAAAGATTGCATCGTGCAAGCGGTGAAAGAAGCAGGGGCAAATCCTTGTCCGCCCGTTATCGTGGGGGTGGGCATAGGCGGCACTGCGGAAAAGGCTATGGAAGTTGCAAAAGAACAACTTTTGCGAGAAGTGGGCGAGCCGTCCGAGGACGCAACCCTTGCGGATATGGAAAGGGAAGTGCTTGAAAGGATAAACGCGCTTGGCATAGGCGCGCAAGGTTTCGGAGGCGATACGACCGCGCTTGCCGTGCATATAGGCAAGTTTCCCACACATATTGCCGCGCTTCCCGTTGCAATCAACGTGCAATGCAACGCAATGCGCAAGTCGAGCGTGACGTTGTGAGGCGGATATGGAATACAAACTGAAAACTCCTCTTGACAAATCTCAAATCGCAAAACTGAACGTCGGCGACGTGGTGTATATCACCGGCAGACTGCTCACGGGCAGGGATGCCGCGCACAAGCGTATTTTCGATGCGCTCAAAAACGGCGAAGAGTTGCCCGTCGAAATAGAGGGACAGGCGATATATTACGTCGGGCCATGCGAAAAGGACGGCAAAGTGCTGTCGGCAGGTCCTACCACCTCTATGCGTATGGACGCATACGCTCCGCTTTTGTACGACGAGGGCGTTGTTGCAACCATTGGCAAGGGTGACAGAAACGAGGATGTATATGATGCGATAAAACGCAACGGCGGAGTGTATCTTGCCGCAATCGGCGGTGCCGGCGCATTGTATGCAAGCAAAATCAAATCGTCGAGGGTGCTTGCCTATTCCGATCTCGGCACGGAAGCGGTGCACGAGTTTCAAGTCGAAGATTTTCCGTGCGTGGTTGCGATAGACGCAAACGGCAACGGAATTTACGGATAACGATTTGAGCAAGATTGCGACAGATTGGCATAAGTGTCTATTATCTCGGCGGCGGTTGTCGTTGACATATATAGACGACGGTCATACAATATAAACGTAGCAAATCTATTTCTTGGGTGGGTATATCCCAACCGGTGGTGATGCCGTCTTTGAACGGACAAGTCCAACAGCCCCAACAGCCGATGCGGTGAGATTCCGCAACCGCCTGTAAAGTCAGACTGGGAAGGAGTAGTGCGCAGACCAAACGTCTGCACGTCCTTCTCCGCAAAAAACGGAGATTTTTTTATGAAAAAACAAGGAAAATTCACAATCAAATTTATTGCCTATACGGGCATGATGACGGCAATCGTGTACGTTGCAACGCTGATAGGCGTGTCCACTCCGGTTGCAAATTTCAACATCGGTGACAGCGCGATTTTGATAACCGCCGCGCTTTTCAATCCCGTCACCGCAATGATTGCGGGCGGGCTTGGCGCGTTTTTGGCAGACCTTACGACTTATCCCGTGACGATGCTCTATACGCTTGTGATAAAGGCAATCGAAGGCTTGCTTGCAGGCATTGCGTTTACGCTTATCTACAAGTGGTTCGACAAAAAAGAGAATCCCACAAAACGCGACGTTGCGCTGAAAATCGTGTTTGCGACAATCACGTGCATCGTATGCACGATGCTCATGGCGGTGGGCTATTACATTTGCAAAGCGTTTATGTACGGCACGCCCGAATCGGCATTGACGTCACTGCCCAAAAACGTCGTGCAAGCGGTTGTTTCAACGCTTATCGCAGTGCTTGTTTTGTACGCCGCACGCCTTGAAAAAATGCGTGCGAAAACGCAACTTGTCCTCAAGCCCGTACAACAAAAGACGGAAGAAGTCGCAGTGGTTTCAGACGATGAAACCCCCGACGAAAAGAGCGACAACAAAGAATAATCAAAAACACAAAAATTTGCTACAAATCACAAAAACAACGCTTTATCCGTGCAAAACGCACGGATAAAGCGTTGTTTTTGTGGTTTTCCGCTTGTCATTGCGAGAAGCAACGAACGTTGCGACGTGGCAATCAAGGCGAAGCCGTATTTCGCTACGCTGGATTCCCACGGTCACTGCGTTCCCCTCGGAATGACAAGAGG
>ENA-OZFS01000028-OZFS01000028.1-human-gut-metagenome-genome-assembly--contig:-NODE-28-length-47578-cov-7.823833_pt1 | contig 47578 bp, 31 predicted proteins | sample MGYA00244623_ERZ653644 | MGnify/ENA primary metagenome ERZ653644 (study PRJEB26926, sample SAMN06165114) | human gut metagenome | biome: ENVO:00009003; feature: ENVO:2100002; material: ENVO:00002003... | reverse complement strand
ATCTACACCCTAGAGTTCGTCGGCAGCGTCAGATGTGTATAAGAGACAGTTTCGAGTCAGTAAAACTCAACGACCGCACCGTCGGCACCGTAGTAGCAGATTTCATCAAGGAGAAAGGACTGTCGGTAGAGCCAAAGGCTCTCAACATGCTCTGCGAATTCGTCGGTACGGATCTTTCGCGCCTCTACAACGAGGTCGACAAGCTCACCGTATCGCTCGGCGCAGGAGCGGCCATAACCCCCGAGGCCGTGGAGCGCAACATCGGCGTATCGAAGGAATACAACTCATTCGAACTTATCTCAGCCATTGCAAACCGCGACGTGGAGCGCACGCTGAAAATCTACTACAACTTCCGCGGCAATCCCAAAGCTCACCCCGTACAGATGATTGCTCCGCTTATTTTCAACCTCTTCGCCAACGTTCTCGGCGCCTACTACGCCTCCGACCGCTCCGAGCGCGGCATTATGGCCGAACTCGGATTTCGCTCCCCATGGCAACTCAAGGATGTAAAGGCAGCCATGCAGCACTACGGCCCATGGCAGACAATCGAAATCATAGACCTTATCCGCCGCTTCGACGGCGCCTCTAAGGGCAACGGCTCGCGCCAGGATCCATACGCCCTCTTCCTCGACCTCCTCATCCACATCCTTAACCCTCTCGGCCAGAAAGCCGTACAACTCTAATCCAATTTTTTCGATCTCCGATTCATATGACTCTGAAAACCGCCATCCGCAGAATAAGAATAACCGCCCTGCTTGCTTTAGGTGTAGCATTCGCACACGGCGCGGGAGCTCAGAGCCTCGAAGAGGCTCAGATGCTCGCCGAAGACGGCGATAACGCCGGTGCAATCGCCATGCTCCGCACCCTTGAAGCCGCCCAGCCTAAGAACGCCGACATCCCCTATCAGCTCGGCCAGCTGCTGAGTGCCTCTGGCAACGACACGGAAGCCGCCGAGGCATTCGAGACTTCACGGCGTCTGGGCAACCGCGAGGCTACGCTGGCGCTTGCCGCGCTCGCCAACACCCGCCTGGAGACCGCACAGGCACGCGAGCTGCTTGAAGCCTACCGTGCATCGCTCAAAAAAGGGAAAAAGACCCTCGGGCCCGACAATTCGGGCGACCTCGACGAGCGCATCGACCGCACCGAAAACATGCTTGGACGCGTTGAAAACATCGAGATAATCGACTCGATGGTAGTCGACGCCGACACATTTTTCCGCCACTACCGTCTTTCGCCTGAAAGCGGCTCACTAAATGCGCCGGCCGACGTGCTTCCCGAACGCTTTCCCGCAGCTGACCCGACGGTGGTCTACGAGCCTGAAAGCCGCCGCGAAATGATATGGGCGGCTCCTGACACCACCGGAACATTCCGGCTCTTCTCCTCGGCCGCACTAACCGACGGACAGTGGGAGCGTCCCGCCATGCTCGTCTCCGGAGGCGATACTGACGATTCAGTGGACCTGGGCGAAGGGGGCGACGCCAACTACCCCTTCCTCATGCCCGACGGAATCACCCTCTATTTTGCCAACGACGGCGAGAACTCGCTCGGTGGTCTCGACATCTTCATATCGCGGCGAGGCGACAACGGATTCCTGCAGCCGCAGAACCTCGGCATGCCCTACAACTCCCCCTACGACGACTATATGCTCGCCATCGACGAGCTAACCGGAGTGGGATGGTGGGCCACCGACCGCAACCGCATTCCCGGCAAAGTGACCATCTATGTATTCATACCTTCGGAACTGCGCCAGAACATCGACCCGGACGACCCCACTCTGGCATCGCGCGCACGCATCGATGCAATCCGCGACTCATGGCGCCCGGATACCGACCGCCGGGCAATCGTGGAGCGCATCGTGGCTCTGAACAACGACCCCTCCACGCGCCCCGTGGAATTCACCATCGCAATCCCCGGGCGCGGCGTCTACACCAACTACGCCGACTTCCGCACACCCGCCGCACGCGAAGCCATGCACACCTATATGGACAGTCTTAACCGCTTCAACGAGGCCATGGCCAATCTTCAGAAGATGCGCGAGGCGTTCGCCAAAGGTGACACCCGTTTCGACGATCTCATCCTCCGCGCCGAAGAGCAGATTTCGGCCTCGCGCGCCGAGCTCCAGACGCTGCGCAACGACGTCATCACCCTCGAACGCTGACCATATCCCCGCCTACGTCGCGCCGGCCTCCGACATCATCACTCTGACCTCCGACCTAAAATCATGATTTCGTTTCTTGCATCTCTCGCCCTGCTGATAGGGGGATATTTCGTCTACGGACTGGTTGTGGAACGTATTTTCGGCATAGACCCGAAGCGTCCCACCCCGGCAACGACACAGACCGACGGCGTGGACTTCGTGCCGATGCCGGCATGGAAAGTGTTTCTCGTGCAGTTTCTGAACATCGCAGGCCTCGGCCCGATTTTCGGCGCCATTATGGGAATAATGTACGGCCCGGCAGCCTACCTCTGGATTGTGCTGGGCACGCTCTTTGCCGGCGCGGTCCACGACTTCGTCTCGGCCATGATTTCGCTGCGCGCGGGGGGCGTATCACTCCCCGAAATAGTAGGCAAGGAGCTGGGCACGGGCGTCAAGCAGGTGATGCGCGTATTCTCGGTGGTGCTCCTCATCCTCGTGGGAGGTGTCTTCGTGGTGACCACCTCCGGGCTGGTGGCGTCGCTTACGCCCGAGGCGCTCGACGCCACATTCTGGGCTGTAGTGATATTCATCTACTATCTGCTGGCCACACTTTTCCCCGTCGACAAACTGATTGGCAACATCTACCCGCTCTTTGCCGTGGTGCTCTTCTTCATGGCCGTAGGGCTGGTGGCGATAATGATATTCGGCGATGTCGAGGTGCCCGAAGCCTTCGCGGGCGGACTGATGAACCGCTACGCACCCGACCTCGCGGCCACACATCCCATATTCCCGATGCTCTTCATCTCCATAGCGTGTGGCGCCATCTCGGGCTTCCACGCCACGCAGTCGCCCATGATGGCCCGCTGCATCACCTCCGAACGCCAGGCTCGCCCTATTTTCTACGGCGCGATGGTGGCCGAAGGAATTGTGGCCCTGATATGGGCGGCAGCGACCATTACCTTCACCGACGGCTACGAAGGCCTCTCGGCATACATGGCCGAACCGGGACATTCGCCCGGATCGCTCGTACACGACATCTCGATAAGCTGGTTCGGCGTTGTAGGCGGCGTGATTGCCATGATCGGCGTGATTGCAGCGCCAATCACCACCGGCGACACCGCCCTGCGCAGCGCGCGTCTCATCGTGGCCGACTTCACGCATTTCCCGCAGACCAGATTCTGGCAGCGTGTGGTAATCTCCGTGCCGATTTTCGCCCTTACGTTCGGTCTGCTCCAGATTGACTTCAATGTGCTCTGGCGCTACTTCGCATGGAGCAACCAGACGCTCTCGGTATTCACACTCTGGGCATGCACCGTATATCTCGCACGCCACGGACGCATCTACGCCATCACGCTTATCCCGGCGCTGTTCATGACGGTGGTCTGCACCTCCTACCTCATCGTCGCACCTTCGCCTGAAGGGTTCGGCCTTCCATGGGCCACCGGCCTGGGAGCCGGGCTGACGCTCGCCATTGTATTTTCAGGACTCTTCGGCCGCTATGTGCGGTCGTTGCGTGCGGCCGAGCCGATAGCCGAACGGACAGCCTGAGCCTGACGCACAAAACTTCAACTGCGATTTTCACCCTGTATGGATTTCATCCGCGAACTCAACGACAGCACTCTCTACACATTTCATTCACATACCGAATTCTGCGACGGACGCGCCCAGATGGAGGCGTTCGCCCGCCGGGCGGCGGCCGACGGCTTCACCCACTACGGATTCACACCCCACTCCCCCATCCCCATCGAGTCGCCATGCAACATGAGGCGTGCCGACGTGCCACGTTACCTCGACGAGGTGGAGCGCATACGCCGCGACCACGGCGACCGGTGCCGCTTCTACGCCGGGATGGAGATTGACTACCTCGAAGGCGTATGGGGGCCTGCCGATCCGTATTTCGCCACATTGCCGCTCGACTACGCCATCGGCTCCGTGCACTTTATCCGTGCCCAGGGAGGCAAATGGGTCGACATCGACGGCCGTTTCGAGGCCTTCCGCCGCAAGATGGAAGAACATTTCCACAACGACATCCGCTACGTGGTCGAAACGTTCTACGCCACCTCCCACCGGATGCTCGACGAGGGGCATTTCGACATCCTCGGCCATTACGACAAGATAGGATTGAACGCGTCGCTTTACCGTCCCGGCATCGAGGACGAAGCATGGTACCGCGCATTGGCCGACGGCCTTACCAACCACGTAATCGCCCTTGCCGGACACGAAGCCCCGACATCGGAGCGCCCCCTGACGGTTGAAATCAACACCAAGGCGTATGCCGAACACTCCGGACGTCTTTTCCCAGCCCGGCGCCACGTGGCGGCGCTCCGCGAAGCCGGCGTGCCGATAATCGTCAATTCCGACGCCCACGTCCCGGCGCTGATCAACGCGTCGCGCGAGGTCGGCCTAAGTTTACTAACATGATGGCAATCTGATAATCAGTGCGATTTTATAAGTCGTATAAATCTTATAAGTCTTATAAATTCTATAAAGCTGAAAAACAACGCAACCCCCTGCGGCCGGAAAGGCCACAGGGGGATGCCGTTATAATAGGGAAGAATTACTTCTTGACAACCTTGACGGAGGGGAGGCCGGGTGCAGAGACAATATAGACACCCGGAGCCCAGGAGGTTGCGGCGATTGTGGCTGCACCGTCGACGAGGGCTGCGACGGCTACCTGGCGGCCTTCGGCGTCGTACACCTTGACGAGGTCGGCATCACCGCTGACCGTGAAGGAGTCGGTGAACACAGCGGGCGAACATTTCAGGGCGTCGGCGCCGTCGGAAGCGACAGCAGCGATGGCGCTGTTGGCATTCTGGATCACGGTCCAGGTCATCTTCGAAGCGCCGTCGGTGAAGTGGATGTGGCCCGTGCGCTCGGTTTCACCTCCGGGGAGAGCATCGAAGTCTATGAGAACGTTCTGGACCGTCATGTCTGTTTCGGTGCGGCTGACGTGGAGCCAGTCGGCATCGACAGTCGGATCCTCAAGACCGCCATAGTAGCAGTAGAGCTGCTTGGTGACCGATCCTGCGGCCGGTCCGACGGCGATTTCACGCGAGTCAGCAATCGGATTGGTGGTAAGGACGGAGTGAGCCACGTAGGGGCAGATCATAAACGAGGTATGATTCTTTCCAGCAGGGAAATATTCGCTGATTTCCTGCCATTTGCCGTCTTTTTGCCAGAGGGATGTACCACCTTCGCCGCGGAATTTGGCAGTGGCGAACGAGACGTAGGTGCGTCCTACGGAATTCTCGCCGTCGGTTGTTGCCTCGCGGAAGGCGGGGATGCCCTCTACAGCAACGATAAACGGCTCGTTGATTACCAGATTCTTTGAAAACTTGAACTGCGTGGGCACCAGACTGGTGGCGGAGGGCTTGTCGAGCTCGAAAACGCTCCAGCTTTCCGTAGTGTCGAGTTTCCGGTCGGGGAGACCGTCGGGGCCAACGGAATAAATGCTTACCGAAATGGGAGCAATCTGGTCGATAAGTTCGCCGGCCTCAGCATGAACGAAGTAGACATTTACGCCGGGGATAAATACCGGAGCCGAGGGGGCGGAAAAACGCTCGGCATAGGCCGTAATCTTGTAGCGTGCAGGACCTGAACCGGGGAAGATGCCTTCACCGTCCCACACATCGGCAACGCAGATTTCGTCGTCGGCACGCAGATTTGAGGCTTCGCCCTCAAACTCTACGGATACATCGCCTATTGCATTTGAATCGCCGTGACGGTTTCCGACCACGAGGCCCACGGGCCAGTCGTGCCGGTAATAGTAGACCACGGTGGCCTCCTTGCCCTCAATTTCCTCGATCTGATTGCTTTCCTCGCTTGTTCCGCCGAACATCCAGTGAGTCTCGGTGGGGAAACCCTTTGAGGCATCGCGGAAAGTGACAGGCACAGCCGGAGCGACCATGAACTTGCCCGTGGCCGAGTAGCGGAATTCAGCGGGAGCGCCGATAACGGCCACAGGCGCCGAACCGGTGACGCCTACGAATTCCGTGCGCGTCACCGTCGACGACAGACCTTCGGCGTCGGTCACGGTAAGCGTTACGTCATACTGCCCGTCGTCGGTATAGTATACGCGGGGCATCTTCTCGGTGGATTCCGAAGGAGTGGCGCCGGGGAAGCTCCAGTGGCGGGATGCTACCTCCCCATCGGTAATGTCGATGAACTCGACGACGTCGCCAGTCTCCACCTCGATATGGTCGATGCTCTTCTTGCCGTTGATCTTGATACCGTCGATGGCGAAATCGCCCATGTAGCCGCCCGTACCGAAAGTATCGTCGGTGCCGGGCCCATAGGTGAAACGGAGTTTCACCGTCTGCCCGGCATATGCGTCGAGCGATACAGCAACCTCGTGCCAGCACCACGTCTTGGTCTTGTCGTCGGGATTGCCGCTGTTCCAGATTTCGGTGGAAGTAGCGAAATCGTCGGCGGAGATGCTGATTATGAGGCGGCAATAGTTGTCGTAGTTGAGCGCATAACCTACCCAAGCTTCAAGCGAGCCGTTGTCGGGCACCGTGAAAGCAGGCGACGTAGCCGAGGAAATCTCGCGGCGGAACGTCTGATAGGGGCCATCAACATAAAGCGACTTCACATCGTCGGGGTCGATTGTGGAGAAACTCTTGTCGCCCGAAGCGGCAATCTGCTTTGTTGTCCACGTGACGTAGGAGGTCGGATCTATTGTCCACCCTTCCGTGCCGTTGTCGAAATTCTCGCTCCAGGCGGTTACATTTCCCTCTGTCTGACCGGAAACGGAGAAATCTGCTTTGAGAGCCGAGCCCTCGGCGGGGGCAGTAAAAGGAGCGTAATGGCTTGTTGAGAACGATTTAGCTGCAAGCGGCTGAGCGGCCAAGCGCGCTGAAGCCATCGACGGCCGCGGCATCGCCTTGCGGAGGGGCACATCGGCAGCCACGGCCACAGCACCGAGAGCTGCCAGAAGAAGTGCGGAGGCAATCAGCGTGGATTTCAGATTGTTGTTCATGCTATATACTTTTTGCTGAATGAAGCCGAGGGCAATAGCCTTCGGCTTCATATATTATTAAATTGTAATTAATTACTTGGCGAACTTAAGGGTAAGATTCTCACCGGAGGCTGTGGCGGCTACCACATAGAGACCGGAAGCGAGAGCGGAAGTGTCGACATGACCGTCGACGGCCTCAGCACGAAGAACGAGCACACCGGCTGCATTGTAGACACTCACCTCTACCCCCTCGGGAGCCTGGATGAAATCAAACGTGCGGCTGTACATCAGCATCCCGTCGCCCTCGGCGGTGACATCCTCCACTCCGGTAAGAATCTGGGTAGCCTCAAGCGAAGCACTGTTGATTTTTGCCGTCCAGTTATTCTCAGGAAGACGGATACCAATATGGTAGGTTCCGGGGTGGGTCACAATGAAAGACTGCTCGGCATCCTGGCCCCAAGAAGAGTCGAAGGTTGCGGTATGTACAAGTTGATGATGGTCGGTATTGTTATGATCTGTTGATTTGCTGATATACAGCTCAACCGTTTCCGGGTTACGGTAATTATAGCAACTACCGTTGACTTTCACCTTCAACTCGCTATGAACAAGATTTAGCGGAGGCGTAAAAGCCCAGGAATTGTCAGCAATGAAATTACCGGTAAGCGCGCCATCTTTCAACACCCACGTCTTGTCAGGATTATCGCCGGTAAGGGTCCAGAGAGAAGCATTATCCTCATTAAAGCTATCAACTTTATAAGGTAATTCGAGCGGGCTACCAAATTTGAGCGGAGCGGCCGCAGTAATACCACTTTCTTCGGTGCCATTTACGACCTTAACACCATAAACATAGTTGCCGAAATCAAGATCTTCACTATCGGTAAAAGGAGAGGACTTAAGACCGGTGGCAATATCCGAACCATTACGAGTTACGGAATAGGTAATGGCATCCGGATCAACATATCCCTCGTTGATGCCAACCGGAGTAGCTTCGAATGCAACCACACGGCCTTCATCAGACATTGTTGCAGTTACCGACGAGGGCGCGACAGGAACATCGTGACCAACCCAGCCTGTTTCTACGGAGGTGGACGGTCCGGCAATTTCGCCAAGATAAGGAATTATCTTATATGTATACTTGCCGGAGGTCTCTATGGAATTATCAACATAGGATGCTGCCCCGCCGGGAGTCAATCCTTCAGTAATAGTGGCGATTACATCGCTGCCGCGGAGCACCTCTATCTTTGAGATTTCAGTGAGGTCTGTACCGGCGTTGGTCTTAGCAGGATTCGTCCATCTGAGAGTGGCAGCCATTGCTCCCTTCTCGGCGGCGGTGGCGGTAAGGTCGGAGACAGCAAGCGGAGAGCATTCGATTTCTGAAAGATTCAAATCATCTACATACACAGTGCGGTAGTCGCTCCCGGTATTCACACACCTGAAGGCCAAATAATATATGCCGTCCTCCGCGACACTAAAGGATATCTTTTCGGCCGAGCCATATGTAGAGGATGCTGTTGCCTTATGCAATTCGGTTTAAAGGGCCGCCACTGTCGGCTCTTTACCCAAATAGAGACTAACATCTTTGGTGGGGGTATAATATGAGAGTGAGGGAGTGAAACTGAATTCATAAGGTACTCCGGCTTTAAGCCGGATTGGAGGAGTCGCAGCCCAAGCATCGGCCGGACCTCCATAAAGGCCTAATTTGCTGCTGGTAACCGACCAATCCTTTGATGTGTCGTCGCTATGGAATAAAGTCCAGAAATTAATCGTGGCCGAAGACGAGAAACTTTCAGTATAAGGAGCTTCCAGAACACCCTTAACTGTTACTTCATTGGATTTAGCTCCGGAGTAGCTATAGGATCCGCCATTGTATGAGGCATATATGGTATAGGTATATACGTCGAAAGGATTAACTTCATCGGTAAAAGTTGTTTCAGTAATATCCTCGGCAACTGTTACAGAGGTAGTCTTGATTTTGCCGGCACGGCTAACGCGATACTTGACCTTAGTCAGATCAATCCAACCGCCGTTTGAACCCTTAGGAGTTTCCCAAGACAAACTGATTTTGGTTTCACTACCATCAACAAGCGCTGCACTAAGAGAGGGTACAGTTCCGACCTTTTCGTCCATTCCAATCCAATCAGATTGAACCTTAGCAGGCGATGCCTGAGAATCGCCATTTTCATCGAAAGGTACAACAGCGTAATAGTATTGTCCGGCCTTTTCTAATGTAGTATCATCCCAAGAGCTTACCGCCCCCGGGGTTCCACCCGTATACGTACCTATAAGCGTTGATGAATTTAAAGAAAAATACGAACTTGTGCCACGGTAGATTTTTGCACCGGAAATAGAAGTAAGTTCGGCGTCGTTATCTAATTTCGTCGGCATAGTCCAGCTTACAGTAGCTTTCAGTTCACCCTCAGGAGCTGCTTTCGCAGTCACATCAGTGACAGCAAGTGGATGAGGACGGACTATTTCAATTTGTAATCCTCTAAAATAAACTTTCCAGCGATTCTCAATAGAATAGCACTGAATGGCAAAATAATATTCACCATCGGCCGAAGGTATAAACGTTCCGCCACGCCAATCATATGAATTCGAAGCCAAATTCTCATCAAAATAGAATTTATTTTGAGATAAAGCCTCAATACTATTTGCCGTAGCAGCATAAAAAGCTATTCTTTCTTTTGTGTTGCTGTTGTATGTTTTAATATCACCGGTAATTTTATATGTTTCACCTGCTTTAAGTTCTACCGTGCCTTTGGAAATAAGCCAGTCATCGGCAGCATTAGTCCTATGATAAGAATAAACCACAGCATTATCCGAGGAACTATACGCCCATGTCGTTTCGTCTCCGGCGCCATCGTTGTTATTATCAACGATTGACCAGTTGGCAGTCAATTCCGCTTGCGTACCGCAGGGGATTTCGCATGGGGGAGTAAAATCTGCTGCAGAAAGCGTCGTAGAAGCCGCTGCAGAGGCCATACATAAGGCTAAGAGTAAATGTTTTTGCATAATGACTGATTGTATGTAATTTTCTATTGTGTACAAATCATTGAAACTCAAACATATGCTTTCGCAGGATATGCTGCCCAAGCAATCCATAGAATCGGCACATTGTCGCAAATAAGCAACCTTTTGAAAGCAAAGTGAACGCAAATTTACAAAATATTTGTCATTTTTCTACAAATTAGCCCATTTATTCGCCCCAAAGCCTAATTTTTCGGAGAAGAAGGGGAGTAACAGGAGCACAGCAACGACGGGAGGCCATCCGGGCGACGGGGAGGTCAGGAGGGATATTCCCGATTTAACGTGATTTAGCCGGATTAAACATGCTTAAGCCCAAAATAAAAGGCGCGACACCATCCGGATGAATTAAAAACACAACGCCCCGCTACGGCAGCATGGATGCTAAACGAGCTTCCATAGCAAGGCGTCTGTTCTTTTCGCAGGCCGAAAAGAACCAAAGACTGAGGACGCAAGTTGCGTTCTTTTCGCAGGCCGAAAAGAACCAAAAGGCCCAGAGGCGCGGAGAAAAGCTTTTACGGCGAGGACGGCCGCGCTGCGACTGAGCGGCAGAACTCGCTGCGCGAACGCGTGAGGTGCGAAATGATTCGCACCTCCTATGGGCGCTGACAGACGCAAGTAAGGGCTTAATAGGGAGGCGAAGCCAGAAGCCGAGACTGCCGGAAGGAAACAAGGAAGGCGGCGGGTCGGAAAACCGACCCGCCGCCTTTTGGGGAGATATCTCTATCGAGAGAATGTAGTGATTTATTCGCTGATGGTGCAGACGCTCACACGGTTCCAGTTGTTCTCCTGGAAGAGGTCGCCGATGCCCATGCCTTCTGCCTTGACGCGGTCGGAGGCTATGCCATAGCGCTTAACGAGCTCTTTCTTGACAGCCTCGGCGCGACGCTCGGCGAGCTTCTTATTGAAGGCTGCGGAGCCATCCTTCGAAGCGTAACCCTTGACGGTAACGGTAGCCTTGCTGTTTTCCTTAAGCTGATCGGCCACCATAGCGATGTTGGGCTGCTGGTTGGGGGCGATGTAAGCGGAACCGCAGTTGAAGAATACGTAGCGGATGTTGTTGAGGTCTTTCACGACTTTCTCCACAACGGCGGGACGACGGTTGCAGGCGTCGAGCTGAGCCTGGAGGTCGGCGAGCTGAGCGAGCAGGGCGGCATTGTTTGCGCCACATGCGTCGAGCTGGCTGCGGAGGTCGTTGATCTGGGCGTTGAGGGCGTCGACTTCAGCCTGGTCGTAGGGACGAACGATGGTGAAGTGGTGGGTGCCGTTGGAGTTGCCGAAGTGGTAGGTGATACCGGCCTCGAGTTCGAGATAACCGTAGTTGCTGTCGTAACCGGCGGCATAGCCGAGGATGTTCTGCTCGGGGTTGGCGTTCATGTTCCAGAGGTATGCGGGCTTGATGGAGAGGGTCCATGCCTTGGCCTCGCCGAGGTTGAAGTTGAAGTTCATGCCTACCTTGGTGGCCCAGGAGTTACCGTCGTTGATGCCGGAGGTGTGGGGGTAGTAAGCGTGGAGCCAGCCTGAACCGGCCACGAGCTCAAGCTCGAAGAGGCGGGGAGCGCCGGTGTAGCCTGCGAAGGCATTCATGAGGTTAACGGCGCCGAAAACGCCTACATACTGATGGTCGAACCAGTTGCCGGAGCGTACGCCGGCCCAGCTGGAGGTGTTGATGGTCCATTCGCCCTCTACGCCGAGGCCGAATACGGGGGTAATCTGTTTGCGGAGTTCAGCACCGATGATGCCGCGGGCATCGTTCCAGAAACCATTGTCCTCAACGGTTTTTGACGAGAGGACTGCTCCACCCTTGAGGGTGAACGACCAGTTGTCGGTGAACTTGCTGCCGGCCACGGTGGTCTGTGCCGAAGCGGCAACAGTGCTTAATGCGATGGCTGTAAGAAGAATAACCTTTTTCATAATGAATCAATTGTTATGTTTGGGAGCAAAGTTAACTCTATTTTAACAATCTTCCAAATTGATTTTAACTTATTTTCTTGAAAAACATGTCTTTTTTACTGAAATCACGAAGAAAAACAGAAAATCGGACACCGGAGGGATGGGTGCGGGAATTCTTCGGGTTTCTGATTTGTTAACATTTCGCAACAGGAATTAGTTCATGCCAAAGGGAGTATACTCCGGATGGCAATATTTAAGAGAGAGAAGCGTTAGAATATATAGGCGTGCGGGGGCGCGATGCAGCCATGGAGCAGCATCGCCTTTCACACGTACGGAACACGACTATGCGAAAAAACAGCGCAACAAGATTAAGGCGCCTGCTTCCTGCCGGGATATGGGCTGTGCTTTTCGTGGCCTTAGCGGCCGCGATGGCGCTTTCGTCGTGTTCTCCGAAGAAGAATACCGCGGCTACACGTAAGTATCAGGAGTTTATAACACGCTACAACATTCACTACAATGGCGACACGCACTACAAGGAGACACTTGCAGAGATGGAGTCGACCTATGAGGACGACTACTCGCTTCCTCTTGTGATACATCCGGCAGCCGCACGAGCCAACGAGAAGGCCCCGCAACCCTCGGGCAATTTCGACCGCTCGATCGAGAAGGCCCAGAAGGCCATACAGCTGCGCTCCATCAAGAAAAAACCGAAAAAACAGGCAGGGAAGAGCGGCGACGCCAAATACAAGGCGTGGATGCGCCGCGAGGAGTATAATCCCTTTCTCCACAATTCGTGGATGATGATGGGCCGCAGCCAGTATATGAACGGCGATTTCCTGGGGTCGGCGTCGACTTTCTTCTATATCTCCAAGCACTTCTCGTGGCTTCCGGCCACGGTGGTGGAGGCCAAGCTATGGCAGGCACGCTGCTACTGCGCCCTTGACTGGCTTTTCGAGGCCGAAAACATCCTGACGCGCGTAAAGCCCGACCAGCTGACATCGAAAAAGATACGCTCGCTCTACTACTCCACGTATGCCGACCTGCTGGTAAAGCAGAAGGAGTATGAGAAAGCCATCCCGATGCTCACGGAGGCTGTAAAACTTGCCACGAAAACCCAGAAACCGCGCCTGAACTTTCTTCTTGGGCAGGTATACACCCTTGCGGGCGACAAGGAGCAGGCCTACAAGGCATTCAAGAAAGCCGCCGGAAGTTCGAGCACGAGCTACCGCGCCCAGTTCAACGCCCGCATCAAGCAAAGCGAGGTATTTACCGGCACAGACATCATGCCCGAGGTGAAGGCTCTCAAACGCATGGCCCGCTACGACCGCAACAAAGAATATCTCGACCAGGTATACTATGCCATCGGCAATCTCTACCTCTCGCGCGGCGACACCACCAACGCCATTGCAAACTACGAGCTGGCGGTGGAGAAGTCCACCCGCGGCGCTATCGACAAGGCCATCGCCCAGATAACCCTCGGCGCCCTGTATTACGACCGCCATCTCTACGCCAAGGCCCAGCCCTGCTATTCGGAGGCTGTGCCGCTACTGCCGGAGTCGTGGCCCGACCTGGCCACGCTGCGGCGCCGCAGCGATGTGCTCGACGAGCTCGCACTCTACTCGCAGAATGTGGAGCTGAACGACTCGCTGCTGCGCCTATCGGCCATGACGCCCGAACAGCAGCGCGCCGTGGTCGACAAGATAATCGAGGAACTCAAGAAAAAAGAGAAAGAGGAGGCCGACGCGGCTGCCCGCGAGGAATTCCTCGCCAACCGCGACGCCATGGGCCAGGGGCTGCAGAGCAATACCGCGCCTCAGACCTTCACGATGAACAACGGCGACGATTCGTGGTACTTCTATAACACCGCCACAAAAAACGCCGGACGCACCCAGTTCCAGCGCAAATGGGGCAACCGCAAGCTGGAAGACAACTGGCGCCGTCGCAACAAGGCATCGTTTGATTTCAACGACTTCGGCGGCGACAACGCCGACGCCGAAGGAGAAGACACCGAACAGACTGAAGAGGCCGAAACCGACGAGCAGGAAAAGGCCGACGCCGAAAAGGAAAACGACCCCCATTTCCCTGAATATTACCTCAAGCAGATTCCCAAGACCGACGCCGAACGCCAGACGGCCAACGACATAATCCAGGAAGGGCTCTACAACATGGGGGTAATCCTCAAGGACAAGATGGAGGACTTCCCGGCCGCCGAGTCGGAATTCAACCGCCTGCTCAGCCGCTATCCCGACAACATTTACCGACTCGACACCTACTACAACCTCTACCTGATGTATGTGCGTCAGGGCGACACGGCGCGCGCCGAGCATTTCCGCAACCTGATTCTGACCGACTTTCCCGAATCGAGCTACGGCATGGCCATGCGCGACCCCGACTACATCGGCAATCTGCGCCGCATGATGGACGAGGAGAACCGACTCTACGACGAGGCTTTCGAGGCATACGCGGCCAACGACAACAGCCGGTTGCACCGGATTTACCAGCGTGTGCGCACCGATTTCCCGCTTACGGCGCTCATGCCGAAATTCATGTTTCTCGAAGCCCTCGCCCAGGTGACCGACCGCAACACGGAGGGATTCAAAGCTACCCTTATGGAGCTGCTCGAGCGCTACCCCGACACCGACATCACCCCCTACGCATCCGCCTACCTCAAAGGGCTGGCCCAGGGGCGCGAACTGCAGACTCAGGCGGGCAACATGCGCGGCATGGTGTGGGACATCCGCCTGAGCAACGATTCCATTGCCGGCGATGCCGAGGGCGAACTCGAATTCGACCTCGACCCGCAGACGCAGCAGTACCTCATATTGCTCTATCCCACCGACGAAATTTCGGCCAACGGACTTCTGTATGAGGTGGCGCGTCACAACTTCGGTTCATTTGTCGTGAAGGATTTCGACCTGGAGCAGATGAACTTCGGGCGCCTCGGCCTCCTTATAATAAAAGGATTCGACAACGTGGAGGAGATAAACCATTACCGCAAGGTTATGGCCGCCAGCCCGACGCTGAAACTGCCCCCGCAGGTAAGACCCGTAGTAATTTCCGCCGCCAACTTCGACACGCTGCTGCAGAACGGCCGTTCCTTCGACGACTATTTCCGCTACATGCGCGACAAGACCTACCGCGACACCGAGGAAGCCGTGCTGCCTCCCGAAGTGTTCGGCCCGTCAGAAGGTCTCGACCCGGAGGAAACCGCAGAAGAGACCGGTCCGCTCTACGAGACGGAGGAGACCACGACAGAAGGCACGGAAGAAGAGCCGAAAGAAAAGCCCGAGGAAGTCATTCCTGAGCCTCAGTCCGACACCGAGGAGCTCCCCGAGCCGATGCCTGAAGCTAAACCGGAAAGCAAGCCTGCAACGAAGCCTGCGGCTAAACCCGAAGCCAAGCCGGAGCAGAAGCCCGCGGCCAAACCGGCGCCGAAACCCGTCCCCAAGCCTGCTCCAAAGCCCAAGCTGCCCGACTACGAGCCCGGCTCGGAAGGCGACGACCCCCTGCTCGACTGAACGCATCATCAACCCGCTAACACATCAAAACCGCAATGGCAACCACGATACTCTGGGCCGACGACGAGATCGACCTGCTCAAACCCCACATAATGTTTCTCCGCTCGAAAGGCTACGAACCAGTAACGGTGAACAACGGCCACGACGCCCTCGAGCTCGTGGAATCGCGCCATTTCGACATGGTGATTCTCGACGAGAACATGCCCGGTCTCACCGGACTTGAAACTTTGCAGCGTATCAAGCAGATAGCGCCTCAGACGCCCGTAATCATGATCACCAAGAGCGAGGAGGAGAATATCATGGACCAGGCTGTAGGCAACAACATTGCCGACTACCTGATCAAGCCCGTGAATCCCAACCAGATACTTATGTCGATCAAGAAGAACCTACACAGCGACAAGCTCGTGAGCCAGACGGCTACCACAAACTATCAGCAGGAATTCGCATCAATCGGCATGCAGATCAACGACGCAAGCACCATCGGCGACTACTATGCCCTATATGAGCGTCTGATCGGCTGGGAGATGCGTCTGGCATCGGCCGACAGCGCTATGGCCGACATGCTGCGCATGCAGAAGGCCGAGGCCGACAACGCCTTTTATAAATTCGTGAAGCGAAACTACGCCGATTGGATAGCAGCCCTCCCCTCCACTCTCTCGTCGGGCAAACCATATCCCGAAGGCGAGGAGCGGCCGATGCTCAGTCCGGAGATATTCCGCAACACGGTGTTTCCACTTGTAGAACAGGGCGAAAAGGTATTTTTCATCCTGATCGATAACTTCCGCCTCGACCTCTGGCTTACGATAAAGCCTCTGCTGGCCGAGTATTTCACCTTCTCGGAAAGCCTCTACAGTTCAATCCTTCCGACGGCCACGCAATATGCCCGCAACGCCATCTTCTCCGGCCTGATGCCTATCGATATCGCCCGCCTCTTCCCCCACCTCTGGGTCGACGAAGACGAGGACGAGGGGAAAAACCTCAACGAGAGCGAGCTGGTGCAGACCCACTTCGAACGGTTCCGCCGCCAATGCAAATTCAGCTACCACAAAATCAACGATTCGGCCGGAGGAGAGAAACTGCTGCGCGACTTCCGCAACCTCAGCGGCAACCAGCTGAACGTGATCGTGCTGAACTTCATCGACATGCTCAGCCATGCCCGCACCGAGAGCCGCATGATACGCGAGCTGGCAGGCACCGATGCCGCTTATCGCTCGCTGGCCGAATCGTGGTTCCGCCACTCGCCTGCGCTCGAGATTTTCAGGCGCATAGCCGAAAGCGGTGCGAAAGTGATTGTGACCACCGACCACGGCACCATCCGAGTGGACAACCCGCTGAAAGTGGTGGGAGACAAAAACACCAACACCAACCTCCGCTACAAAGTGGGGAAGAACCTGGCTTACAACAACCGGCAGGTGTATGAAATCAAGAAACCCCAGGAATTCGGCCTCCCCTCGCCCAACGTGAGCTCGACCTACATCTTCGCGGGCAACAACGATTTCTTCGCCTACCCCAACAACTACAACTACTACGTGCAGTATTACACTGATACCTTCCAGCACGGCGGCATCTCGCTCGAAGAGATGATAGTGCCGCTGGTAGTGCTCACGCCGAAAGAATAAACCCTACAGGACAACAAAAACCTAACCGAACATGAAGATAGAAATACCCAACCGCGAGGCGCTGCCTCAGGCCGCCAAAGAATTCGCCGCACAGATGGGCGACGAGACCGTCTACGCCTTCTACGGCGAAATGGGCGCCGGGAAAACAACTTTCATAGGCGAGCTATGCCGCGCCCTGGGCGTGGAGGACGACCTCGCCAACTCCCCGTCGTTCTCGATAATCAACGAATACCGTTCGGACACCACCGCCGAATTGATCTACCACTTCGACCTCTACCGGCTGGAGAATATCGACGACGCCCTCGAAATCGGTGTGGAGGATTATTTCGACTCCGGAGCCCTTTGCCTGCTCGAATGGCCCGAACGCATCGAAGCCCTGCTGCCCGACGATACCGTGAAGGTGCACATCACCGTAAATCCCGACGAATCGCGCACGCTCACCATCGAGAAGCCCGAATAACTTTCCGGCGCAGAGCGAAACCACAAAAAGAAGCTGAAAGATGATAAAGGAACTCGAAAGCGTAGCATCTACCAACACGTGGGCCAAGGAAAACGCCGCCCAACTGCTCCACGGCGACGTAGTGGTGACCCACAACCAGACCTCTGGGCGCGGCCAGCGCGGCTGCCATTGGGAGGCCGAGCCGGGCAAGAACCTCACTTTCTCGCTATATCTCCAGCCTACGGAGGTTGCTCCCGACCATCAGTTCATGATTTCCGAGATAGTGGCTCTGGCAGTGGCCGGAACCGTGGAACGTGCGCTTGCCGAGGCCGTAGACTCCGACCGCGTGGCGGTAAAATGGCCTAACGACATCTATGTGGACGACCGGAAAATAGCAGGCATCCTTATCGAGCACACCCTCCAGGGGAATACAATCAGCCAGACAATAGCCGGTGTGGGGCTAAATGTAAATCAGACGGAATTCATAAGCGACGCTCCCAATCCGGTGTCGCTCGCCCAGCTCGCCCGCCATGAATATCCGCTCGCCGGACTGCTTATGGAGATCTGCAACGAAGTGACCACACGGCTTGCGGCTCCCGACCCCGCGGCAATTCACGCCGAATTCAAGCACAAACTCTGGCGCAACGACGGCATGCCCCACCCCTTCACTCTTCCCGACGGCACCCCCTTCGAGGCCACCATCGAGAATATTGAGCCCGACGGACGCCTGCTGCTCAGGCGCGTAGGCGCCGAACAGCCCGAAGCCTATTTCTTCAAGGAAGTGGCCTTCACACTGTAAAACAGAAAATAATTCAGCCCTGTGAAGCCGGACATCGACGCCGGAGCCACAGGGCTGAAAAAGTATTATGTAGTTATCCGATTATCAGGCGGGAACATCGCCGAAACGGTTGGGATACTGCTCGGAGGGCTGACAGCACCACACGATCCACAGAATCCAGCCTACAACGGGGATAAAGCAGATGAACCACCAGCCGCCACCCTTGCCTATGTCGTGCATGCGGCGCCAGCAAACGGCCAGCTTAGGAACAATGAATGCCAGACCAACCAGGCCGGAGATAATCTGACCGACCATACCGAACCGGTTGAGAATTCCCTGGAAACATCCTACAATAAACATAAAGAGGATAAACCACCAGTACTCCGCACGGCTTGCGCGGCCTTTGAAATCGGCATACTTGTTAAGACAGATCTGAATGGCCTCGCCGAATCCGATATACGGACGCTGAGGCATGGGGTTCTGCATCGGAGCCCCCTGCTGTTGGAAGTTTTGTTGCATGATTACAAAAATTTTGAGTATGTTTGCACGTTGAAAACGGATGAATGCTTCCCTCGCCTCGGCTACGGAAGATATTGAAGTTATTTAAACATTTTCTTCAACCACGACGACAAAGGTAATCCATTTATTCGGTTTCCACAACAAAAAGAAATACTACCCAGCCAAACGCCTCCGCCAAATGAGATTCATCGCATCGCTCGTAGCCTTACTTATCGCCGGGATGGCCGCAGCCTCACCGGTTGCCTCCGATACCACCGCCACAGTGCGTTCCGACCAGTCGGTGGGACTCGTATTGAGCGGAGGGGGAGCCAAGGGTATCGCCCACATCGGTGTAATCCAGGCGCTGGAAGACAACGACATACCCATCGACTTCGTGGCCGGCACGTCGATGGGCGCTATAGTGGGCGGTCTATACGCCTGCGGATATACGCCGGCAGAGATGATGGAGCTTCTGCAGTCGAAGGGATTCGGGATGTGGTCGACAGGCACTATCGATCCGAACCTCACATATTATTTCCTTCAGCAGAGGCAGACTCCGGCATTCGCCCATCTTAACGTGAATATCGGCCGCCGCGACTCCACGGCCTCCGCCGGCATCATGCCGTCGAGCCTGATTTCGCCGCTTCCGATGAATTTCGCCTTCATGGATCTTTTCGCCGCCTACACGGCGCAGTGCGGGGGCGACTTCAACCGGCTGTTCGTGCCGTTCCGCTGCGTGGCATCGGATGTGACCCACAAGCACAAAGTGGTTTGCCGCAGCGGAATGCTCAGCGACGCAATAAGGGCATCGATGTCGTTTCCGGCAGTATTTTTTCCGATCAGCATCGATGGGGTGGAACTTTACGACGGAGGCATCTACGATAATTTTCCCGTTGACGTGATGCGCGAGGATTTCGCCCCGTCGATAATGATAGGAGTCGACGTGCATTCCGAAGACGCCGAACCGTCCAGCAGCATAGTCAGCCAGCTGGAAAACATGATAATCCAGAACAACGACTATTCCCTCCCGCCCGACGAAGGGATAAGAATCCATATCGACGTGAGCCGCTTCTCGCTGCTCGATTTCGGGAAAGCGCGTGAAATCTATGCCATAGGCTATGCACGCGGCCTTGAGATGATGGATTCGATACGCTCGCGCGTGTCGTCGCGGATTCCGCAGCCCACCCGACAGCTGCGACGCGACGTATTCAAATCAGCCTCACCCTACGTAAGGTTCGACTCGGTGCATGTGGAAGGCGGCACACGGCAGCAGAACGAATACATCAAACGCATCTTCGAGAGCTCTCGCCATAAAGCCGATACATTCGGCATAGAAGCAGCACGTCTGGCCTACTACCGTGCACTGACGCCCGGACGCCTGCGCAACCTCTTTCCGCAGGCCCACTACAATCCGTCGACGGGGCTATTCGCCCTCGACCTTACGGCCGACGTAAAAAACAATTTCTCGCTCGGTGCCGGCGGCTTCCTCACCTCAAGCGTCAACTCGATGATATTCGTCTCGGCCAACTATCGCAGCATGGCCGCCAATTCGTGGGCCACAAGCCTCATGGGATGGATCGGTCAGAGCTATATGGCGGCTCAGGCCGACGTGCAGATGCTCTTCAGCCACACCCGGCCTTCGGCACTCGAGCTGCAGGCTGTAGTGAGCCGACAGAAATACTACGAGAACGACCGCCTTTTCTACGAGGACAATTCCCCCGCATTCGTGAGCCATCTCGACATGTTCGGACGGCTGAGCTACGCCTATGCCGCCGGACGCCGCGGACGGCTGAGTATCGGTGTGGGAGGCGGACGTGCCCTCAACCGATTCTATGCTCCCGATCCTGCGGATCTTCCGCTCTCGGGGAGGGAAGAAACACGCATGAACCTTGCCCAGGCGCTGCTGCGCTTCGACTACAACACCCTCGACAATCAGAGCTATCCCCGTTCCGGCGCCAATATTCGCCTGACGGCCATGCAGACCGTCGGAAAATACCACCACACCCTGCGACGCTTCCGCGAAAGTGTGGGCCAGGAGGAATTCTACTACTCAACCGGCCAGCACTGGGGTCAGGCCGAGCTTCAGGCCGATAAATACTTCGGACTTGGCAGCCGCTTCGCCTTAGGCACCTCGGTCGATGTGCTCGTCTCCAACCGGCGGCTGCTCAACACGTATTATGCTTCGGTGGTAAATGCCCCGGGCTACACGCCATTCAGTTCAATGGAGGATCTGTTCAACAAGACGTTTCATGCCAACTCGTTTGCCGCCGTAGGACTGACACCGGTCTGGACGCCGCTCCAGCGCGCTCAGGTGCGTCTGGGGGCGCACATGTTCATGCCGTTCCGGGCCATCGAGCCCGACGACGACGGAGGTGCCCGCTACGGCCGGTGGTTCTCCGACCCGCAATTCCTCGGAGAACTCGACGTGGTCTACAACCTCCCCTTCGCCTCACTATGCGGCTATGTCAACTACCTCTCGGGGAGCAGCGCCCGCTGGAACGTCGGCCTCTCATTCGGCCTCTATTTCACCGCCGCCACCTTCCTCCGCTAAAAGTTGCCTCATATCATTGAATCTGATTTTGCGGGAAGCACAATTTAGGGAGGGATTGCGGCGTTATATATAGAAGCGCGAAACAAAATCATTTTGCGTGATATAAATCTAAATTGCGCGAAACAGGCAAGCTAACTGAAATTGCGCGAAACAAGCAAATATCCAGAGATGCGATACCTTCACGATATTAAATCCAGGCTGACGGCAGGGATTCTCCTGCTGATGGCTGCGGCCATGCTCGGCGGATGCCGCGGCGCCAAGCTCTCGGTTGCCAACGAGCAGTTCGAACGTGGCGAATACTTCGAGGCCCAGAAAACCTACCGCAAGGTCTACAACAAGCTGACCAAGCGCGAACAGCGCCCCCAGCGCGGCGCCGTGGCCTATCAGATGGGACTCTGCTATTCCAAGCTGGGCATGTCGGCCCGCGCGGCCTCGGCCTACGGCAACTCGCTGCGCTACGGCTGCCCCGACTCCACTGCCCTTCTCTATATGGGTCAGGCCCTTCAGGCCGAAGGTAAATACGCTCCGGCCCAGAAGGCCTACGAAGAGTTCATCGCCAAGATGAAATCCGAGCCCGAGACTCAGGAGAACGCCACAAAACGACGTCAGCTTCTCGCCCAGGCCGACAACGGACTCGCAGGATGCCGCTTCGCGCTCGCGCAGAAAGGGCATCCCACCCGCTACGTGGTGAAGAACGCAAAACTATTCAACTCACGCCGCGCCGACTTCGCGCCGATGTTCATAGACCCACAGAGCGAGGACGTACTCTATTTCACCACCACCAACGAGAAGGTGACCGGTACCAAAAAGAGCGAAATCACCGGCATGAAAAAGGGCGACATCTGGATGACCCGCAAGAACGAAAAGGGCGAATGGCAGCGCCCCGAGACGGTGGAGGGGGAACTCAACACCGAAAACGACGAGGGCGTAATCAGCTTCACCCCCGACGGCCAGACCATGTATCTGAGCCGCGCGCGCCGCGAGCCTAACGCCCATACGGGCGTGGAAATATACACCTCCCAGCGTTCCGACGCCAAATGGAGCGCCCCCGTGAAATATGAAATCACCGCCGACACCATCTCGAGCTACGGACATCCCGCCGTGTCGCCCGACGGCAAATGGCTCTATTTCACCAGCGACATGCCCGGGGGCTCGGGCGGCAAGGATATCTGGCGCGTCAACATCCAGGAGCGTGTCGGCTCGCTCGAAAACCTCGGGGAATTCATCAACACCCCCGGCGACGAGATGTTCCCCTACGTGCGCACCGACTCGCTGCTCTACTTCGCCTCCGACGGCCATCCCGGCTTCGGCGGTCTCGATATCTTCAAGGCCACTCTTACACCTTCGGGGGGATGGAAGGTTGAGAATATGGGCGCGCCGATGAATTCGGCCGCCGACGATTTCGGCATAACGTTCGGCAAGGGCGAAAGCGGATTCTTCAGCTCCAACCGCACCGACGGACGCGGCTACGACCACATTTACTCGTTCGTTCTCCCCGACCTCGAGATATGGATCTCGGGATGGGTGCTCGACAAGGACGAGGAGCCCGTGCCCAACGCCGTAATCCGCATCGTGGGCAACGACGGCTCCAACCAGAAGGCCGTGGCCAAGCCCGACGGCTCGTTCCGCTTCCCGCTTCAGCGCGGCATCAGCTATGTGATGCTCGCCGGAGCCAAAGGCTACCTCAACGCCAAGCAGGAATTCACCTCCGACACAGCCGAGGAGGATGCCGAATACGGCGTGGACTTCATCCTGGCCTCCATCCATAAGCCCGTCGTGGTCGACAACATATTCTACGATTTCGACAAGGCCACGCTGCGCCCCGAGTCGAAGACCGCACTCGACGAGCTTGCCCAGGTGCTCCGCGACAATCCCAACGTTACCATCGAAATGGCATCGCACACCGACCGCATGGGCACCGACGAATATAATATCGATCTCTCCGGGCGCCGCGCGAAGTCGGTTATCGATTACCTTATCTCCGTTGGAATCAAGCCCGACCGCCTGCAGAGCCAGGGCTACGGCGAAAGCCGCCCGAAGACCATCACCAAGAAGCTCGCACGGCTCTATCCGCAGTTCAAGGAGGGCGACGTGCTCACCGAGGAGTATATCCTGGCTCTCCCCGAGGCCGACCAGGAGGTAGCCGACCAGATCAACCGTCGCACCGAGTTCCAGGTGCTCTCCATCAACTACCAGATGTATTGACCCACACGCAGGAATAGAAACTCTAACGGCATGAAATTCACCACCGAAGTCGAGATTGAGCCGTCGGCCTGGAAAATTGCCCATGGCGAGACTGTATGGACCATCGGCTCCTGTTTCGCCGACAATCTCGGTGCGAGGATGGCCGACCGTCTGCTCCGCGTGCGCGTCAATCCTTTCGGGGCGCTCTACAATCCCGCCTCGATAGCCACTGCGCTCCGCGCCGCCATCAACGGTCGCGTCTACACCCCGGAGGAAATGGTCGAGAGTCAGGGGATGTGGCACTGTATGGACTATGCCACCACGCTCTCGCACCTTACGGCCGAGGAAACTGCCGAAGCCGTAAACGCCCTCGTTACATCCCTCCACGCCGAACTGCCCCGCCTCGAGGTGCTGATGGTTACGTTCGGTTCCACCCACGTATTCACCGACCTCTCCACTGGCTGCATTGCCGGAAACTGCCACAAACTATCGGCAAACCGCTTTGCCGAGCGCGACCTGAGCATCGACGAAATCGTGGAGGAATGGACCGCACTGATAGCCCGTCTGCGCTCCCTGCGTCCCGGGCTGCATATCCTCTTCACGGTCAGCCCCGTGCGCCACAAAGCCTATGGGCTCCACGTCGACCGGCTGAGCAAAAGCCGCCTGCTGATAGCTGTCGACGAGCTCTGCCGCCGTTGCGACGCCACCTACTTCCCTGCCTACGAGCTGCTTGACGACGAGCTGCGCGACTATCGTTTCTACGCCGCCGACATGGTGCATCCATCAGATGTAGCGGCCGATTATATCTTCGAGCGCTGGGCTCAGGTTTTCTGTTCGGAACAGACGCGCCGACTCTTCGCCGAGGGGCTGCGCCTCACCTCCAGACTGAAGCACCGCCCGATTGCCGGAATGCAAACAAACGATTTTCTACAATCTACAGCAGCCCTCGCCAACCGGATGACTACAGAACATCCCGAATTGGCAGAGGCCATTGCAGAAATACTCCCGAAAATGATCAACTAACCTTCCCACACAACGATGAAGGAAACTTTTAAAGACATTTGCCGCTCGCTCTCCGCTATATCTACCTGCCCGGAATTCACCGTCGTTTGTACCGAAGGGGCAGACCCTGAAATACAGCACCTGCTCATCGACAGCCGCGCCCTGGGCGACGCTCCCTCGACCATGTTTTTCGCCATCCGCACCGGCCGCAACGACGGCCACCGGTTTGTAGAACCGCTCTACAACCGCGGCGTGCGCGCATTCGTGGTTGAACCGGGGTTTGATACCGCCCCATACGCCGATGCGGCGTTTATCGTTACTGAAAGTCCCGAAACCATACTTCAGAGCCTCGGCTGCGCGGCACGCGATGCGATGAAAGGCACCGTTGTGGCCATCACAGGCTCGCGTGGAAAAACACTCGTAAAAGAGTGGCTTGCCGAGATGCTTGCCGGGAAACGCCGCGTGGCCCGCAGCCCGCGCAGCTTCAATTCCTCGCTCGGCGTGCCTCTCTCGCTCTGCATGGCCGCCGGCGATTCCGAAATTGTGCTCATCGAGGCCGGAATCTCTCAGACCGGCGATATGGAGCCGCTCGAAGCGATGATACGGCCCGACGTGGTGGTTCTCACCGACATCTCCGACGCCCACGACGACGGTTTTCCATCGCGCGAGACCAAAATCGCTGAAAAACTCCGGCTTGCCCGTCGGGCGCACACTCTCATATACCCCTCGGCAGTTCCGGATGTGGCCCAAGCCATTAAGAAGGCTCTCGCCGACGGTCTCCTTCCCGCAGGAATCAGACTGATTAACTCCTCCGCCGAAATGTCGGGATCCACTGCCAACGAGCGCCTGCAGCGCGGATGGGAGGAAGCCAACGTGGCCACCTGCCGCGCCGCCCTGCGGCTGCTCGGCATCGACGACGCCGGGATTGCAGAAGCCATAGGACTGCTCAACCCAATAAATACACGCCTCAACGTGGTCGACGGCGTAAACCACTGCCAGATTGTGGTCGACGACTACCCATTCGACCTCATTTCGCTCGACCCGGCGCTCGATTTCGTTAATGCGCGGCGCACCAACGGCCAGAAGTTCACCCTCATTTCGCCAGAACTGCCGCGCCCCGATGCCGATTCCTATACCACCCTCATCGATATAGCCTGCCGCAAGGGTGTAGACCGCATAATCGGCATCGGTGCCGCATACGGCAAAGTAGCCGACCGGATGCCGGAGGGGAGCCGGTGGTATTCCACGGTCGACGAGGCAATTGCGTCGCTCACGCCTTCCAGCTTCTCCAATGAGATAATATTGGTAGAGGGATGCTACGGCTCGCGTCTTGCCGACCTCGCACATACTCTCGAGGCACGCACCCACGAGACGGTACTTGAAGTGAATCTCGACGCCATGGTCCAGAATTTCAACTTCTACCGCTCCCGTCTGAAGCCCTCTACCGGAGTTGTCGCCATGGTAAAGGCCTCCGGCTATGGCGCCGGAAGCTATGAACTCGCCAAGACGCTCCAGAGCCGAGGCGCGGCATATCTGGCCGTGGCCGTCCTCGACGAGGGCATCGAACTCCGCGAAGCCGGAATCACGATGCCCATAATGGTGCTCAACCCCAAGGTGCTCAACTACCCCCTGCTGTTCCGCTACCGCCTCGAGCCGGAAATCTATGATTTCGATATCCTTGAGGAAATCATCTCCGAGGCATCGCGTCTGGGCATAAAGCGCTACCCCATCCATATCAAACTCGACACCGGCATGCACCGCCTCGGATTCCTCGAAGCCGACCTGCCTCGCCTTATCGAGCGTATCAAAAGGCAGAACTGCGTGGAAGTCAGCTCGGTATTCTCCCACCTCGCCACGGCCGACTGCCCCGACATGAACGACTACACCGAAATGCAGCTGCATACGTTTGCCCGCTGCTCACAGAAGATAATCGACGCGTTCGCCGACCATTATGTGAAACGCCACATCCTCAATACCGCCGGTATAATCCGCTATCCAGAGTACCAGTATGATATGGTGCGTCTGGGAATCGGCCTGTATGGCATCCCGGTGCTGAACGACGGTTCGGAAGATGGCCTGCGCCCCGTCTCCACCCTCCGCTCTCCCATAATCTCCATAAAGACCTGGGATGCCGGCACGACCATAGGCTACGGGCGCCGCGGACTGCTTACACGCCGCAGTGTGATAGCCACCGTACCCATCGGCTATGCCGACGGCATAGACCGCCATATGGGCCGGGGTGCCGTAAGCTTTTTGGTCAACGGCGTGAAATGCCCCACCGTAGGCAACATCTGTATGGACATCCTCATGCTCGACGTTACCGAGGCCAACGCCAAAGTCGGCGACAGCGTGGAGATTTTCGGCGAAGGGAATCCGGCCCAGACGCTCTCCGACGCCCTCGACACCATCCCCTACGAAATTCTCACCTCCGTGAGTCCGCGGGTGCGCCGCATCTACTATTCCGAATAAGAGCAAGATTCATAAATCCTATAAGTTTTATAAATCTTATACCTCTTATAAATCTTATACGTCTTATAACTTACAGGCGGTGATTCAAATCAATTTGAATCACCGCCTGTAAGTTTGAGCGAGAGTGGTTTAGGCGCACATTTCCATTGCGGCAGCCTGGTTTTCGTTGTAGGTGCGGTTTACGGCGTTCTGCAGGTAGAGCATCTTGCAGAACACTACGAGATTAAGGATGCCGAGCGTAATCCAGCCCAGGAACACGGCAATCAGATAGGTCGATACCTGAAGGCCCTGCTGACGGCCGTTCACTGCCAGATAGGTGTTGCAGCGACTGATCCACATGCAGTACCATACGATGCTGTAGATGCCGAGGGTGAGGATGGAGAACAAGATGAAGAGGAAAAGTCCGGTTGTGCTCCTCCCGTCGCCCTTGCAGGCCGTGTTTGTCTCTTTTGCAAATGCGTAGATCAGATACCACTGGTAGAAGCCCAGAGTTACGATAGTCAGAAGAAAGGCTAACCAGAAGCCGCGGTTGGTTGGTAACATAGCAAAAAAAATTAGAAATGTAAAAAAAATAGTTGGTTTATGTGTTTTCAGTGAAAATCATCAGGAATATGCAAATGTATACATTTCTTTTATTATTTACCAAATAAACATATAAAAAGCTCACTCAAATTTATATGAAAGGATTTTCGTATCTTTGCAGAACCGGGGAAACGGGCATGGATTTTGTTATAGACACACAGACGTGAGAGATATAATATCAAGATATAATTATTTCCGGGCACTCCTTAATGCGTCGCTTTTATGGGCGTTTTGCCTCATGATTGTCGTCCCGGCGTACGGACAAAACGGAACGCCGGCGCCCGCACCTCTTTCCGAGCAGGTCGCTCCGCAGGCTAAGGTAAGCGTACTGACGTGTGCGCCGGGTGCGGAAATCTACCAACTCGAGGGGCATACCGCGCTTCGCCTGCAGATTCCCGCCGCCGACGGCTCGACAGCTCGCGACGTGGTTGTAAACTGGGGCGTATTCGACTTCGCCGCACCTAATTTCGTATATCGCTTCGTCAAGGGAGAAACCGACTACATGGCGCTCGCCTATCCCACTCAGCTTTTCCTTGAGGAGTATCGCCGCGAGGGGCGGCGCGTTGTCGAACAGACCATCAGCCTCACGCCCGCACAGACCGACAGCCTTCTGGAGGCCATATCGCTGAACCTGCTCCCCGAAAACCGCACCTACCGCTACAACTATGTGCTCGACAACTGCGCCACACGCCCCATGGAGCTACTGACTCGCCATGCGGGTGTGGCCGATACGGCGCCTTTCGGCTTTACAGAGGCAGGCGAACAGACCTTCCGAACCGAGATGCGGCGGTACCACTCGAACTATCCATGGTATCAGTTCGGTATCGACCTGGCCCTGGGGAGTGGTTTGGACCGCAAGATTTCTGATCGGGAACGCAATTTCGCTCCTGTAGAACTGCAAAAGTCGCTCGCCAAAGCACAAAAGGCCGACGGAAGCCCCTTGGTGGAATCCACCGATATACTCGTGGACGGCCCGGAAGAGGGAACTGCCGAAGGAAAAACTCCGGCACTTCTCACCCCCATGGCGGTCGCACTCTACATTCTGCTCGCGGCCATTATCCTCAGTATCTTCGACATACGGCGGCACAGGCACAGCCGATGGTTCGACAGTCTGCTGTTTGGCGTATATGGAGTGCTCGGGCTGCTGCTCACATTTCTCATCTTCGCATCCAGCCACTACGCCACGTCGCCCAACTGGCTATATCTCTGGCTGAATCCGCTCTGCCTCTTCGCGGCGGCAGGAGTGTGGATTAAATCGTGGCGACGTGCGGTTTATTGCTATCAAATTTGTAACTTTGCGGCCGTGGCCGCTCTGTGCGCGGTCGGCTGCATGGGAGTTCAGAGCCTCAACGCCGCTTTCCTCCCGCTTATGGCCGCCGACCTTCTTCGCTCGGCCACATTCATATATCTGAACAGAAAATAATGAAGCCCCTACACCGTCCGCTTACCACATCTGTCGTGGCACTTTTAGTGGCCACCGCGACACTCTCGGCCGTGGCGCAGGCTCGCCGTCAGCCCGACGGCACGCGCCCCCAGCGCCCGTCGCTCGTGGTGGGGATTGTGGTGGAAGGACTTTCGATGGACTATCTGGAGCTGCTGAAGCCCGAATTCACCGATGGCGGCCTGCGCCGCCTGATGGATGCCGGAATCACCATCAGCGACCTCGACTACGGCACCGGGCTCGACGGAGCCGCCGCCACAGCCGTGGTATTCACAGGCACTTCTCCGTCGGTCAACGGCATCCCCTCCCGCACAGTCTACGATCCTGAGACGCGCAGAGTGGTATCCGCGGTCAATGACCCGGCCACCATCGGCAATTTCACCGACGAGACGCTCTCGCCCAAAGCGCTGACTGCCTCGACACTGGCCGACGAACTGCGCATCGACGCCGGAGGCCTCGGCTACGTTTACGCCATAGCGCCAAACGCTCCCGAAGCAATCATAATGGGCGGCCATGCCGGCAACAGCGCGTTCTGGATTAACGACGTGACAGGCAAATGGGCCACGACAACCTACTACAAGGACCTCCCTACGCCTCCGCAGACAATCAACCACCGCGAGCCCACCGACTCGCGGCTCGACACGCTGCAGTGGACACCGATTATTTCCGTCGACCGGCTTCCCGATCTCCCGGGCTACAAGAAACTGTACCCTTTCCGCCACACGTTCCCGCGTCAGAACGCCAACAGATATGTGGCCTATAAAAATTCGCCGGCCGTAAACACCGACATCACCCGACTGGCATCCGACTATATCGGCATCCTCAACCTGGGCAAGCGCGACAACATCGACATGCTCAACCTGGGCTACTCGGTGCAGCCTTTCATCCATGGCCGCGACGCCGACAACCGCCCCGAAACGATGGACGCCTATCTACGCCTCGACCGCAATCTGGCCAGTCTTTTCGACGCCATCGACGCCAAGGGCCCGGGGATGGACCATACGCTCGTATTCATCGCCGGCACACCGCTGACCAACCGCACCCGCCGCGACGACGAGAAGTGGGGTACACCCTTCGGCGAGTTCTCCTCGCGCAAGGCCGTCTCGCTGCTCAACATGTACCTGATGGCCCTCTACGGCAACGGCGAATGGGTGAGCGGCTACCATAACGGACAGATATACCTCAACCACAAACTCATAAAGGAGCGCGACAAGAGTCTCTCGGAAATCCGCGGAGAGTCGGCGCGCTTCCTTACGCGCATGAGCGGCGTCACCAGCGCCTGGACCATAGACGACGTAATCGACCGACGCGCCACCGAGCGCCCCGACGCCATGCGGCGCAATACCCCGGTGCAGACGGCCGGCGACGTCATAGTAAGCATCGCCCCAGGATGGCAGGAGACCGACGACGACAGCGACATGGAACGCCCGCAGACCACTCTGCGCGCTGCCACCACGGTCGCTCCGGCCTTCATTCTGGCTCCGGGCGAGGCGCCGCGCACCATCGGCGGAGCCGTCGACGCCCGCGTGCTCGCCCCCACCGTAGCGGGGATGCTCCGCATACGCTCGCCCAACGGCGCATCGTTGCCGCGCCTGCGCTGGTAGACCGCGGCCTCATCTCTCTTTATCCATATCAACCCTTCAAAACAGATACAACACACCACCCACATACTATATAGAAATGTCACTTCAATCGATACTTACGAAACTCTTTGGCAACAAGTCGACCCGCGACCTCAAAGAGATCAAACCCATTGTAGACAAAATCAACGCCATAGGCCCCACGCTCCACGACCTTACCAACGACGAGCTCCGCGGTAAGATCGACACCGTGCGCGCCGAAATAGCCGAGGCCATAAAAGCCGACCAGGACGCAGCCGCCGAAATCCGCTCGCGCGTGGAAGATCTCCCCTTCGACGAGCGCCAGCCGCTCTGGGAGGAAATCGACAAGCATGAAAAAAATGTGCTCGACATCCTTGAAGACCAGCTCAACGAGCACCTTCCCATAGTATTCGCCACAATGCGCGAGACAGCCCGCCGCTTCGCCGAAAACGAGACCGTGGAGGTTACAGCCACCGACCTCGACCGCGAGCTCGCCGCCCAGGGCCGCGACTTCGTCAGCATCGAAGGCGACAAAGCCTTCTGGAAGAACCGCTGGCTCGCCGGCGGCAACGAAATCACCTGGGACATGGTGCATTACGACGTTCAGCTCATCGGCGGCATCGTGCTCCATCAGGGCAAAATCGCCGAGATGGCTACCGGTGAGGGCAAAACCCTCGTGGCAACCCTTCCGGTGTTCCTGCGCTCGCTCTCGAAAAAGGGCGTGCACGTGGTGACCGTCAACGACTACCTCTCCAAGCGCGACTCCGAATGGATGGGCCCGCTCTACATGTTCCACGGCTCGACCGTAGACTGCATCGACAAGCACCAGCCCAACACACCCCAGCGCCGCCGCGCCTATGAATGCGACATCACTTTCGGCACCAACAACGAGTTCGGCTTCGACTACCTCCGCGACAATATGGCCATGTCGCCCCAGGACATGGTGCAGCGCAAGCACTACTACGCAATTGTCGACGAGGTCGACTCCGTGCTTATCGACGACGCCCGTACGCCGCTCATCATCTCCGGTCCCGTCCCCAAGGGCGACGACCAGATGTTCAACGAATACAAGCCCAACGTGGAGAATGTGGTCCAGGCCCAGCGCCGCCTTGTCACCCAGATTCTCGCCGAGGCCAAGCAGAAAATCGTAAGCGAGGACAAGGAAGTGCGCAAGGAAGGCGAACTGCTGCTTTTCCGCGCCTTCAAGGGTCTGCCGAAATACGGCCCGCTGATCAAATTCCTCAGCGAGGAAGGTATGAAAAATGCCCTCCTGAAAACCGAGGCATACTACCTGCAGGACAACTCGCGAGAGATGCCCGTGGTGACCGACCCGCTATATTTCGTAATCGACGAGAAAAACCGCTCGGTGGAACTTACCGACAAGGGCTACGAAGTGCTCACCAACCGCAACCAGGACCCGCAGTTCTTCGTACTCCCCGACATCGCAGCCAAACTGTCGGAACTTGAACACGTGGCCGACCTGGCCGAGCGTCAGCAGAAAAAAGACGAGGCAATGGCCGACTACGCCGTGAAAGCCGAGCGCGTGCACACCGTCACCCAGCTTCTCAAGGCCTACACCCTTTTCGAGAAGGACAATGAATACGTAATCGACGACAACAAAATCAAAATCGTCGACGAGCAGACCGGCCGTATCATGGAGGGACGCCGCTACAGCGACGGACTTCATCAGGCCATCGAGGCCAAGGAAGGCGTGAAGGTCGAGGCTGCCACGCAGACCTTCGCCACCATCACCCTCCAGAACTACTTCCGTATGTACCACAAGCTTGCGGGTATGACCGGTACGGCAGAGACCGAGGCCGGCGAGCTCTGGGATATCTACAAACTCGACGTGGTGACCATCCCGACCAACCGCCCCGTGGCGCGCATCGACATGGACGACCGCGTCTATAAGACCAAGAAAGAGAAATACGCCGCCGTAATCGACGAAATCGTGCGTCTGCGCGAGGCCGGACGCCCCGTGCTCGTGGGCACCACCTCGGTCGAGATTTCCGAACTTCTGAAACGTATGCTCGACATGCGCCACATCCAGTGTCAGGTGCTCAACGCCAAGCTCCACCAGCAGGAGGCGCAGGTAGTGGCCCTCGCTGGCCGCGCCGGCACCGTAACCATCGCCACCAACATGGCCGGCCGCGGTACCGACATCAAGCTCACCCCCGAGGTGAAGGAGGCCGGTGGCCTCGCTATCATCGGCACCGAGCGCCATGAGAGCCGCCGAGTCGACCGCCAGCTGCGCGGACGTTCGGGCCGTCAGGGCGACCCGGGTTCGTCGGTGTTCTACGTATCGTTCGAGGACCAGCTCATGCGACTCTTCGCCACCGACCGCGTGATGAAGATGCTCGACACCCTCGGCCTCAAGGAGGGCGAGATGATCGAGAGCAAGATGGTGACCCGCGCAATCGAAAACGCACAGAAGCGCGTGGAGGAGAACAACTTCGGCATCCGCAAGCGCCTGCTTGAATACGACGACGTGATGAACAAGCAGCGTACCTACATCTACAACCGCCGTCACCACGCGCTGCTCGGCGAACGCATCGGCATCGACATCGCCAACATGACCTACGACCTGATCGAGAACCTCGTGGTGAACTACGACCAGCCCACCGACTACGAGGAGCTCTCGCTCGAACTTATGCGCGTGCTCACCATCGAGCCCCCCTTCACCGAGAAGGAGTTCGCCCAGCTCGGTCGCGAAGAGAAAATCGAACGCCTCTATGCCGCTGCCAACAGTAACCTGGAGCGGCGCTCGCAGCGCATAATCGAAATCGCCACACCGGTGGTGAAGGAATGGGTGGAGAACCGCGGCGCAACAGGCAAGATTATCGTCCCCATGACCGACGGCAAGCGTATATTCCATCTCCGCGCCGACATCAACGAAGCCTACAATTCGGGGTGCCGCTCGATTGTTAAGGAATGGCACAAAGCCATCCTCCTCGTAACCATCGACGAACTCTGGAAAGAACATCTTCGCGAACTCGACGACCTGCGCCAGAGCGTGCAGAACGCCTCCTACGAGCAGAAGGACCCGCTGGTAATCTATAAAGTGGAATCCTTCCACATCTTCGAGGCCATGCTCGACAACCTCAACCAGAAGGCTCTCGCAGCGCTGATGCGCGGCCAGATCTACATTCCCGAACCTCAGCCGCGACCCGTGGAAACTCCCTCCAACGTGAGCGTGAGCGGTCAGCAACCCGCAGCGCCGGCGGCTCCGAAGCCCCAGCCGCAGGTGCGCGAGGCAATGCCCGAGCGCCCCAACGACTACTCGCAGTACACCGCCTCGAAAGAGGGGCTGCCCGGCGAAAACGCCAACCGTCAGGCCATGGCCAACGCCGGGGGAGGCCCGCGCAAGGTGATGCCCGCCAAAGCCGCTCCTAAAGTGGGCCGCAACGACCCATGTCCCTGCGGTTCGGGCAAAAAGTTCAAGAACTGCCACGGACGCGACATCTGAACTGCCTCCTACAGTCAATCTTTTTGAAATCCTTTGATACGCAATTATATGGATAACGAAACCAACAACTCGCTACCCGGAGGTGAGACCCTCAACGACCGCCTGCGCCGCGCCGCCGCCATGGCACGCCAGCGCACAGCCGTTCCCGGCGTCGACCCCGGGGCCGCTCCCGAAGAGGCTCCTGAAGCCCCGGCCCGCAGTGAAGTTTCTGGTCCCCAGGGCCATAACGCCGCCGATCTGCGCGCCCGCATCGAGCGCGACCTCGAACGCGAGGAGCGCGATATGCAGCGCACCGAACGCGACATACTCCGCGAGGAAGCCGCTCCGCGCGGCGAACAGCCGCAGCCCCGCCATGCCCACCGTCGCCCCGACGAAGAATATGTGGAAACACCCACACTCCCCGCTAAATCCAAGAAACTGATTACCTGGATTTCGGCTCTCGGCGCCCTGCTGGCGCTCGCCGTAGTCGGCATAGTGCTTCTTTCGGTAAAACACACTCAGCAGGCCGCCGAACAGCAGCAACAGATCGAACAGCTTCAGCTCGCCAACGAGCAGATGCAGTTGGCCAACGAATACGACGCCCTCAACAACGAGTTCGCCCAGTATGAGAATCAGACCTCTCTTCTGGCCAACGACTCGATTGTGCAGAAGTATTCAGCCGCCCGCGCGCAGGTGGAGAAACTCCTTCAGGAACTCAAGAACGAGAAAAACAAATCGGCCGCGCAGATAAAGAAACTGCAGGACGAAATCGGCACCCTCAAAGGCATTCTCCGCCAGTATGTGGAGCAGATCAACCAGCTCAATCAGGAAAACCAGGAACTGCGCACCGAGAATCAGGAGGTCAAGGCCCAGAACCAGCAGCTCTCGCAGAACATCCAGACCGTGACTGCCAGCAATAAGGTTCTCAACGAGCGCATGACTCTGGCCGAGAAGCTCAACGTGACCGGGGTAAACCTTACCGCCCTCAATAAAAAAGGGCGTACGGAGAAGAACGTAACCAAAGCCCGTCAGCTCATGGTTACGTTCACCATCCCGCAGAACAACTCCACCCCCGTCGGAGAGAAGACCATCTGGGTACGCATCGTAAATCCCGAGGGCGACGTGCTCCCCGGCGGAGGAACCTTCCAGTTCGAAGGATCGAACATCGCGGCCACCGCACGCAAGAGCATCGAATACGCCGGCGAGGAAATCGGCGGAATCACCGTCTACTGGGACGTAAACACCACCCTTACCCCCGGCGACTATACCGTCGAGCTCTTCTGCGACAACTATCGCCTGGCCTCACGCCGCTTCACACTCAAGAAATAGCATTACATCGCCGGAGTGCGGCCACCCGGACTGATAATCCGTCCGAACTTTTTCACCCTGCCATCGTTGAAATTATAGAAAAAACGTTTCAACCATGGCAGGGATTATTTCATGCTTACTGCTCGCCGCGACGCCCCCCGAGGGCGCCGGCGCACGCGCTGTGGCCGAAGCCGTGCACACGTCGCTCGTGCCGAGCCACAGCCTCGCCCTATGGATAATGCGGATGATCCGCCGGATGCTCGACTTTTTCGGGCTTACCCACAACGACACCATAGAAGAAATCATCTATACGGCAATCGTGCTCGGGGTGGCGCTGCTAATCGGTATGATTGTCCGGACGGTCATTGTATTCGCCGCCCGCAAAATGGTGAAACTGCGGCATTCCCAGGCCTCGAAACTGCTGCTCTCCCAGCGTGTGCTGAAAAAATGCTCCCACATCATCCCTCCACTGGTGTTTCTCGCACTTATCCCGTTCGCCTTCTCGTCCGACGGCAAGACGCTCGGCTGGATTCTCAGGATTGTGGGGGTGTATACTCTCGTCACGTTCGCCATCGCCATATGCGCCGTGCTCGAATACGCATGGATTCGATTCGACGAACGCGAGAACACCGAAAACCATCCGCTCAAGGGGATTCTCAACGTATGTCGGGGACTTGTATGGATCATCATCGTGATTCTGTCGGTTTCGGTGCTCATCGACAAGAGCCCGCTGTCGCTGCTGGCTGGTCTGGGTGCGTTTGCAGCCGCCCTCATGCTGATTTTCAAGGATTCCATCCTCGGCTTTGTAGCCGGCATACAGCTATCGCAGAACGACATGCTCCGCGTGGGCGACTGGATTACGGTTCCCTCCACCAATGCCAACGGCATAGTGATGGACGTCACGCTCACGGTAGTGAAAGTACAGAACTTCGACAATACCATGGTGATGCTTCCACCCTATACGTTGGTCAGCACCTCGTTTCAGAACTGGCGCAATATGTTTGAGGTCGGATTCCGGATGATAGACCACAATATTTTCATCGACCGCTCGAGCGTGGTCCTCACCACTCAGGAGCAGATTGCTTCCCTGCGCGCGAAATTTCCTCTGCTCGACGAGTTTATCGCCCACCAGGAGGCAGCCCGCAAGGCGGCCGCCCCGGGTCAGGAAGTCTACACTCAGGAGTACAGCAACACTCATGGAATCAACGGAACCATCGACACGAATCTCGGACTTTTCCGCGCCTATGCCTGCAGCTATCTGATTCATCATCCGAAAGTCAACTCCCAGACGCAGGATATGCTCATATCCATGGATCCTCCCGAAAGCTACGGAATTGCCCTGAACGTAAACTGCTACTCCACGATGACCAACTGGGGCCAGTTCGAAGCTCTGAAGGCCGAGATAATCGAACATCTCACCGCCGTAGCCGGCGAATTCGGACTGCTGACCTTCAACAATCCCGACCGGAACACCTTCTCCCTGCGGAAGGCCGTTCCCGCGCCCGACTCCACGGCACCCAAAGCCGTAGCCACCTCACCGCAGCAATGAACCCTCCCGATGCGTCGCGGCGCCCGGATTGCCGGTTATTCTCATTTTTTTCTTAACTTTGGCTAAACAAACCAATGCTACTGAAAAATGAAAGAAAATAACCGCCAGGAGCCCGACCAGGACCGCTCCCAGACCTCCGAAACTTCCTCATCGCCACGCCTCCGCGTGGGAATCACCCATGGAGACTTCAACGGCGTAGGCTACGAAGTAATTCTCAAGATGCTCGACGACCCGCGTATCCTCGAGCTCTGCACCCCGGTTGTCTACGGCAGTGCGAAAATCGCCGCCTATTACCGGAAAGGTCTCGAACTCGCCTTCAATATCCCCTTTAACCAGATTCAGCAGGCCTCGCAGGCCAGGACGGATGCCGTCAACATCGTCAACGTAATCGGACAGGAGGCCCACATCGCTCCCGGCGAGTCGACTCCTGAGGCCGGAGAAGCCGCATTTATCGCTCTTGAGCGTGCCGTCGCCGACCTCAAGGAGGGCACAATCGACGTACTGCTCACCGCACCAATCAACAAGGCCAACATTCAGAGCGACACCTTCCGCTTTGCCGGCCATACGGAATATCTCGCATCGGCATGCGGCGACGGAGCCGAGCCACTTATGATTCTTTTCAACGACCGCATCCGCGTGGCCCTGGTCACCACTCACCTGCCGCTAGCAAAAATTGCAGAGGCTATCACCGAGGATGCCATCGTAGCTAAACTGCAGCTATTCAACCAGTCGCTCACCGCCGATTTCGCCATAGTGAAACCACGCATAGCCGTGCTTTCGCTCAACCCCCACGCCGGCGACGGCGGCCTGCTCGGCGCCGAGGAGAAGGAAATTATCGCCCCGGCAATCGAGCGTGCACGCAACCAGCTGAAAATCCATGCCTTCGGCCCCTATCCTGCCGATGGATTCTTCGGCAACGGCCTGTATACGAAATTCGACGGCGTCCTGGCCATGTATCACGACCAGGGCCTCGCCCCCTTCAAGACTCTCGCCATGGAATCAGGCGTGAACTTCACGGCCGGACTCCCCTACGTGCGTACCTCTCCCGACCACGGCACCGGCTACGACATTGCAGGCAAAGGTGTAGCCAGCGAAGCCTCGATGCGGGCTGCCCTCTATGCCGCCATCGACATTTTCCGCTCCAGGCGCACTCACGAGGAGATGACAGCCTCTCCCCTGCCTAAACTCTACCACGAGCGCGGCCGCGACAACGTAGTCCTCGACCTCACCAAAGACCGCTGACCCGGCTCAATCGGGCCTTATCAAGCTTTATCGGGCTCAATCGAGCCTAATCAAGATTTATCGGGATTATTCGAGATATATCGAGCTCATGCTGGCTTAATCTCGACTAATCCCGATTAATCCGGAATTTCCACCGCTTATATGTTTTATAACATATGAGCAGAATTTGCCATTTTCACCAAAAAAATTGTAATTTTGCCGCCGGATTGGCCTTAGTAGGTCGTCCCGACTATTTGTGAGTTCAAATGGAAGGCTGTTTTTTCAGCCATCTCCATCAACTGAGATTATCTTTAACTTACTTTATTCATCTTTTACCACTTCCTTTACAATGAACAAGGTACAAAAGCTGTTCATGGGTGGCTTGATGGCTTGTGTGGCAGCCTCGTCGATGGCCCAGACATTTGTGGGCGAGCGCACGGACTTCCGCGACGAGACCATCTACTTTGCCATGACCACCCGTTTCTACGACGGTGACCCGACCAACAACGTATGCGGCTGGGACCACCAGGACGTACAGATTGAAAACAACGACCCCGACTGGCGCGGCGACTTCAAAGGCCTGATCGACAAACTCGACTACATCAAGGCCCTCGGCTTCACCGCCATCTGGATCACTCCTATCGTGCAGAACTGCTCCGGCACCGACTTCCACGGCTACCACGCCATGGATTTCTCGACCGTAGATCTCCGCTACGAAAGCCGCACCAAGTGGGGCGCATCTCAGGACGTTAAATTCCAGGACCTTATCGATGCCGCTCACGCCAAGGGCATGAAGGTGGTGCTCGACATCGTACTGAACCATACAGGCAACTTCGGCGAAAAACACTTCGCCCCGCTGTTCTCCCGCTCGCAGGACATCCGCAATCAGGCCAGTGTATCCGCCTCGATTATTCCTAACTACGACCTGCTTCCCTCCAACTACAACGATCTCCCCGGCAAAGAGCAGTACAACGCCCGATTCCCCTATCTGAAAAATACAGACGGAACCAACAAGGACTCGCACAACTACTGGCACCACGTGGGCACCGGATGGAACTGGGATTACCCCAACCGCTGGTGGGGTCAGATTGCAGGCGACTGCGTGGACCTCAACACCGAAAACCCCGCCGTCAGCAAATATCTGGTGGAGCAGTACGGCAAATTCATCGCCATGGGCGTCGACGGCTTCCGCATCGATACCACCGGCCACATCTCGCGCCTTACTTTCAACACGGCCTTTATTCCGCAGTTTCTCGCTCTGGGCGAGCAGTATAAGTCGAAACGCCTCAACGGCGCTCCCTTCTTCATGTTCGGCGAATGCTGCGCCCGATTCAGCGATGTGACCTACCGCGACCAGCCCAACCTCTCGAGCTATTTCTACACATGGAAATCTCCTCAGGATCTGGTCAGCCAATGGAACTGGGACGAGACCTTCTGGGACAACATCTTCATCCGTGAGGGCGACGACTCCGGCCGCTACGGCAATATGGCCCTCTGCGACGCCGAGCCTTCCGTAAAGCGTGAATCCGACAACGTGTTCATGAAAAACGGTGCATGGCACGAGCCCGACTACTCCGACTACTCCGGTTTCAGCATCATCGACTTCCCGATGCACTACAACTTCAACAACGCGGCGGCAGCCGTCAATGTGGCAAATAATGGCGACCGCTACTATAACGACGCCTCCTACAACGTAGTCTACGTCGACTCCCACGACTACTGCCCCGGCCCCAACGACGGCACCCGCTTCAACGGAGGCACTGAGCAGTGGGCCGAGAACCTCTCGCTGATGTTCACTTTCCGCGGCATCCCCTGCATCTACTATGGCTCCGAAGTCGAATTCCAGAAAGGCCAGAAAGTCGACGCCGGAGGTACTGATATGCCCGTGAAAAATTCCGGCCGCGCATATTTCGGCCACTATCTCGAAGGCAACGTTGAGGCTGCCGACTTCGGCAAATACTCCGCCACGGGCAATGTGGCTGAGACACTCAACGGCGACCTCTCGCAGCATATCATCCGCCTCAACCAGATACGCGCTGCCGTACCCGCCCTCCGCAAAGGCCAGTACACTTTCGACGGCTGTTCGGCCAACGGCGGCTGGGCCTTCAAGCGCGCCTATAAGGACGAGAGCTTCGCTCTTGTAGCCATCAACGGCGGCGCCTCCTTCCGCAATCTCCCCGCCGGCAACTACACCGACCTCGTTACCGGCCAGACCTGGGACAACGTTCCCGCCGACGGCTCCATCACCGTCGAGGCTCCTCAGGGCAAAGGTCAGCTCCGCGTCATCGTAAAAGACTGGACCAAAGGTAAAGTGGGCGACGACGGCAAGTTCATCTACTCCACCTCTCCCGTAGCCCACGGAGGCAGCGTATCCTTCACCGACCCCGGCACAACCACCTACTACACCGCCGACGACGCCATCGGTACGGCAGCCGTAAAGCTGTCGCCCGCAGGATGCAGCTTTACTACAGAAACCCTTACCGTCACCGCTGCGCTCAACGACGTAGCCGTTTCGGGCTGGTATAAGGTTGGCGACTCACAGACCGTTGACCTCAACGGTACGCTCTCCAAGGAATTCACCATCGGCGCCGATATGAACTATGGCGACCGCATCACCGTAAGCTGGGGCGCCACCGGCGACGACGGCCAGGAATACTCCGGTACCGCCACATACACCAAAGTCGACCCCAACGCATCTATCACCATCCACGTTTCGGCTGCCGAAGCTCCCAACCTTTACGTATGGGGCACCGACGCACAGGGCAAAGCCGTCGAGCCTGCAGGCGCATGGCCCGGCAAACGCCTCACCGAAACCAAGGAAGTGAACGGCACAACCTACTACTACTTCACCGTCAATACCCTCAGCGAGGTCAACTGCATCTTCAACCATGGCGACAAAAAGACCCCCGACATAAAGGGAATCACCTCCGACGTATTCTATAAATACGACGGCGGTACAAACGCCGAGAAGGTCAACGAGGTTGTCACCACCGAACCCCGCGTATCGCTCTCCCCCAACGGCGGCGAATTCTCCGACGATGCCATCGAGGTGACAATCCGCCCCGTGAACTGCGTATCGGCCTGGTACAGCATCGACGGCGGTGACCACATCAGCCTCAGCCACGACGCCACCGTAACCATCGGCGCCGACAAGGCCATCGGCGAAAGCGTAGTAATCAGCTGGAGCGCAACCGATGCCTCCGACGTCACCAAGACCGGTTCCGCAACATTCACCAAAGTGGAGCGTCCTGCCGGAAAGACCATCTATTTCGACAACTCCATCGTGAAATGGAACCCCGTTTATATCTACTTCTATCCCGAGAAAAACGGCTGGCCGGGCCAGGAAATGGAGAAAGTAGGCGAATACCTCTACAAATATGTCGTACCTGAGGAAACCACCGTCATCGTGTTCAACGGCGGCAGCAACAGCAATCAGACCAACGACATCAAGGGTGCCGACATCGTCCATAACGCCACCTACCAGGCCACAGGCGGCCGCAACGTAGTCCGCCTGAGCGGTATCGAAGGCGTTGAAGCCACCCAGAGCCAGGCTCCCGTGGAATACTACAACCTCCAGGGCATCCGCGTCGACAATCCCGCCAACGGCATCTACATCCGCCGCTGCGGCAACGTAGTAACCAAAGTACGTCTCTGATTAGCTCTCCCCCATTTCCATTCATCACATCCGAAAAGGCGATGTGCCGCACCCGCGGCCCATCGCCTTTTCATTTCTCCGGAATCACGGCATCGAACATCCCCCTGCCAGATTGTAGGGATGCACCCTGGTGCATCCGCCATCTCCCATATCTACATATATCAAGTAGGGGGTGCAGAACCAACAATTTTCGCCCCTACATTCCGGAGACTCTGCACCCCCGTCTGTTCTTCAGGAATACAGGGATGATAGCGTGGAGGATTTTTAAAACATATTGTCTTTCCGACTCCTTTCCCTCATTATTATAAAATCTTGCAATCTTCCCCAGGCGATGATATCTTCTGCACAAGACCGTACTATGCAAGGCGCAAGGCGATTTAGTTCGGATGGTTATCAACAAATATATTTTGCCGGAAGACATTATTTAATTATCTTTGCCTGAAATGTATACCTTTACGCAATGTATAATTTTCACGACATCATAGAATATATTATAGCCCTGGTGAACGAATTTGCCGGAAAATTCGGGCTGACCGACCGTGCGGCTTTCAATTACATCCGTCTGCACAAAGGCATAACATTTATAGAACAGAATTACGGCATCATGCATACGCTCGACTTCAAGGAAGCTGTCGACAGCGTAGCACTGTACTGTCGCAAATCAGGAGGCAAGCTATGATACTCTACCATGGATCAAATATCGCCATCACTCAGATAGACCTCTCGAAATCCAAACCCAACAAAGATTTCGGGCAAGGTTTTTATTTGTCTGATTCTGAGCAGCAGGCAATAGAAATGGCTAATTATAAGACGTCGCTGTTTGGAGGGAATCCTATTGTAACCAGATTTGAATTCAACGAGGCGGTTTTTTCAAATAACAACTCTCTGCGAATTAAAATTTTTAAGGATTATTCCGAAGAATGGGCCGATTTTGTTTTTGCCAATCGTGAAGGGAATCCGACACAAAATTTTGATATAGTTTACGGGCCTATCGCCAACGATAAAGTCGGATTGCAAATACGAAAATTCAAGGATGGCACCATTGATAAAATAGAACTCCTAAATCGCCTGAGATATATGAAAGGGATAACTTTCCAGTATTACTTCGGTTCCGAAGAAGCCATCAGACATCTTACAATTTTATGACGAGTAACGATATAAAATATCTTACGGAGGGAATCTGCAAAGATATAACAGGATATTTAAAGGAAGAATATGGGCTTAGCATTACCGAAGCTCTTGATTTCCTTTATAATTCCGCCACATACGAAAAGCTTATTAACCCTACTACAGGCCTCTACTTTCAGAGCTCTAAATATGTCTACTCATTCCTAAAGAAAGAGATGGAAACCGGCAGAATAGCCTGATTCCATACATTTTCATTACTCCTCAAATAGCTATATTATTGAAATCCGACGTATCGCTGCGCTCTAAAGGCATGGTTATAACGAATAAGGCGATGGGCCACGACTGCGGCCCATCGCCTTATTCGTTATATACTTGGTGATTATTTAAGGAGCTTGGAGGCGAGGGTGGAGGCGAAGGTGGCTTCGTCCATGTAGCCTACGGTAGAGGTGAATTCGCCGTCGGGAGTCATGTAGACTACCATGGGGATAGATTCCACGCCGAATTTGCCCGCGAGCTCGGGATTCTGATCTACGTCGACGCTATAGAACAGTGCCTTGTCGGCGTTGCCTGCGGCCACAGCCTCGAATACGGGGCCGAACTGGCGGCAGGGGCCGCACCAGGTGGCGTTGAAGTCTACGACCACGAGTTTCCCCTCCACGGGGTAGATTTCCTCGCCGGCCTTAACTATATGCACAGCCTCGCCAATCTGCTCGGGATCTACTTCTCCGGTTGCACTTTCGGTTTCCTCGGCCTGATTCTGCTCGGCACGCTTGCTGCACGAGGTGGTCACTGCGGCTGCCAGAAGTGTAAGAGCGGCGGCAGCCAGGATGTTGCGGATTTTCATACGTTATTTATTGGTTGTAAGAGTGATTAAGGATAATGTTTACACGCACAGCTATTGCGGATAAACGCAGCAAGGCAGCCGCTTATCTTCACATGATAAAACAACTGCCTTGCCTGTTTGTTGGATGCTGGGTTCTGATTTCCGGCTTACGGTAGAGAAATCAGAGAGCGGCCTTGAGGGCTTCGTTGGTTTTGTGAACTGCTTCGGCGCTCTTGGCGAAGAGGGCTTTTTCCTGGTCGTTGAGGTCAAATTCCACGATTTTCTCCACACCGTTGCGGCCGATGATGGCGGGAACGCCGATGCAGAGGTCGCTCTGGCCGTATTCGCCCTCGAGCAGGCAGGAGCAGGAGATGAGCTTCTTCTGGTCGCCGAGCACAGCGGCTACCATCTGGGCTGCGGCTGCACCGGGAGCATACCATGCGGAAGTGCCGAGGAGTTTGGTGAGCGTTGCGCCGCCCACCATGGTGTCGGCAGCAACCTTTTCGAGCTGCTCGGCCGGAATGAGCGTGGAAGCGGGTATGCCGCGGTATGCAGCATAGCGGGTAAGGGGAATCATGGTGGTGTCGCCGTGGCCGCCGATTACGATACCTTCAACCTCGGTGGCGTTGGCACCCAGAGCGATGCTCAGGAAATATTTGAAGCGGGCGCTGTCGAGGGCACCGCCCATGCCGATAATGCGGTTTTTGGGAAGACCGGAAATCTTGTGGATCAGGTAGGTCATGGTGTCCATCGGGTTCGCCACGCAGATGATGATGGCGTTGGGCGAATGGGCAAGCACGCTGTCGGTAACCGATTTCACGATTTTGGCGTTTACACCGATGAGCTCCTCGCGGGTCATGCCGGGCTTACGGGGAACGCCCGAGGTGATTACTACGACGTCGGAATTGTTGGTCATGGCGTAGTCGTTGGTCACACCGGTAAGACGGCTCTGGAGATGCAGGATATTGGCGGTCTGCATGATGTCCATTGCCTTACCTTCGGAAACGCCCTCTTTGATGTCAATGAGAACCACTTCGTCGGCAATCTGCGACGTTACGAGCACATTAGCTGTAGTGGCGCCTACGTTGCCGGCGCCTACGACTGTTACTTTCGACATAGTAAATAAATCAGAGTTTATAAAGTTGTTGGTTTATTGGCAATTAAGCAGACTATACGGCAGGCATTACGCGGCAGCGGCCGCATCTTCGGGCCATACGTCAGCTACAATGCAAAGATAGCAAATATTTGGCGAAAACCGCGCCCTTAAAGCTAATTAAAACTAAATTGGCCCCACATGGTAAAGGCGGCGCCCCGGCCGAGCCGATGCGCCGCCTTTAGCGGTAACTTTAATTATCCCGAAGGATGGAATCCGAAGCGGATTATTCGCCGGGGATGATAGCTTCGCTGGGGCAAACTTCAGCGCAAGTGCCGCACTCGATGCAGGTGTCGGGGTCGATTACATAGATGTCGCCTTCCGAGATTGCTTCAACGGGGCAGTTGGGCAGGCAGGTGCCGCAAGCGACGCATTTGTCGGTAATTACGTAAGCCATTGTTGTTTACAAATTTATATTGATAATTGAGTCTTAAAAATTCCGGTTGGATTCTGCAAATTTAGCCATTTTCCCGAAATTACACTCATTTTCGCCGTAAAATTTATCACCCGAGGCGCCAACCGGGACTTCAACCGAGATTCCGAGATTCCGCCAACTGAGATTCCAACCGGGACTCCGATTGAATACGCCCGATCGAATACGTAGCCTTGAAATGCGGCAGGCGCCGATACCCTCGCATTCGGGGATGTCGGCGCCTGGAGCGTTGATGTGGTATTTGGAGCAGATGCGGCGCGAAAGGCAGCACCGTTCAATTCGGGATTACAAATCCACGGCTTAGAGCTGGGGACCTGCGGCAACGAGAGCCTTGCCGGCTTCGTTGTGCTCGAACTTCTTGAAGTTGTTGATGAACATCTCGGCGAGCTTGGTAGCCTTTGCAGTCCATTCAGCGGGATCGGCATAGGTGTCGCGGGGGTCGAGAATCTTGGGATCAACACCGGGAAGCTCGGTGGGCACGGTGAAGTCGAAGATGGGAATCTGCTTGGTGGGAGCGGAAAGGATAGCGCCGTCGAGGATGGCGTCGATGATGCCGCGGGTGTCGCGGATGGAGATACGCTTGCCTGTGCCGTTCCAGCCGGTGTTCACGAGGTATGCCTTGGCACCGCTCTTTTCCATCTTCTTCACGAGCTCTTCGGCATACTTGGTGGGATGCAGGCTCAGGAAGGCTGCGCCGAAGCAGGCCGAGAAGGTCGGCGTAGGCTCGGTGATACCGCGCTCGGTACCTGCCAGCTTAGCGGTGAAACCGCTCAGGAAGTAATACTTGGCCTGCTCGTTGTTCAGGATGGCAACGGGGGGCAGCACGCCGAACGCGTCGGCGCTCAGGAAAATCACCTGCTTGGCGGCCGGACCCTTCGACACGGGCTTTACGATGTTCTTGATGTGGTAGATGGGGTAGGATACGCGGGTGTTCTCCGTCACGCTCTTGTCGGCGAAGTCGCAGGTGCCGTCGGGACGTACGGTTACGTTCTCCAGCAGTGCGTCGCGGGTGATGGCGTTGTAGATGTCGGGCTCGCTTTCGGGATCCAGGTTGATCACCTTGGCGTAGCAGCCGCCCTCGTAGTTGAAGACGCCCTCGTCGTCCCAGCCGTGCTCGTCGTCACCGATCAGCTTACGCTTCGGGTCGGTGGACAGAGTGGTCTTGCCGGTTCCGGACAGACCGAAGAAGATAGCGGTCTCGGTCTCGTCCATATTGGTGTTGGCCGAGCAGTGCATCGAGGCGATGCCCTTGAGGGGGTTGTAGTAGTTCATCATGGAGAACATGCCCTTCTTCATCTCGCCGCCGTACCAGGTGTTGATGATGACCTGCTCGCGGCTGGTGATGTTGAAGACAACGGCGGTCTCGGAGTTGAGGCCGAGTTCCTTATAGTTCTCCACCTTGGCCTTGGAGGCGTTGTAAACGACGAAGTCGGGCTCGAAGCTGGCGAGTTCCTCCTCGGTGGGACGGATGAACATGTTCTTCACGAAGTGTGCCTGCCAGGCCACTTCCATGATGAAGCGCACGGCCATGCGGGTGTCTTTGTTAGCGCCGCAGAAACCGTCGACAACATAGAGTTTCTTGTTTGAGAGCTCTTTGATGGCGAGCTCCTTGCAAGCCTTCCAAGCCTCCTGAGTGGCGGGCTTGTTGTCGTTTTTATATTCTTCGGTTGTCCACCATACGGTGTCTTTAGAGTTTTCGTCGAGTACGATAAATTTGTCTTTAGGCGAGCGGCCGGTGTAGACGCCGGTCATAACGTCGACAGCGTTGAGCTCGGTGAGGACGCCTTTCTCATAACCTTCTAAAGAGGGGAGAGTCTCTTCTTTGAAGAGTTCCTCGTAAGAGGGATTGTAGACTACTTCGGTAGTGCCTTCGATGCCGTACTTCTCGAGGTCTTTTTTGATTTCGGGAGTACGAGCTTTGATGATTTCTTCGATGTTGCTCATTGTCGTAAAATCTTGATATGAATGTTAGTAAATGTATTCTTTGCGTTGTTATAATCTGATTTGGTAAGTAGTCTGCCTGATGCGGCAGGCCCTTGTTAACCGAGTGCAAAGTTAGGAAAAATTCGGTTAATAAGGAAAGGGTATTAAGGAAAAATTTCTTTATTAATAATTTTTATAAATTGCCTCTGTGACCTGTCTCTTATACACATCTGACGCTGCCGACGAA
>ENA-OZFS01000023-OZFS01000023.1-human-gut-metagenome-genome-assembly--contig:-NODE-23-length-54025-cov-9.557828_pt1 | contig 54025 bp, 40 predicted proteins | sample MGYA00244623_ERZ653644 | MGnify/ENA primary metagenome ERZ653644 (study PRJEB26926, sample SAMN06165114) | human gut metagenome | biome: ENVO:00009003; feature: ENVO:2100002; material: ENVO:00002003... | reverse complement strand
ATAGGACGATTGCCTTGACCGCAATGACGCTCGAGCGACCGGTCGTCGCCTTGCGACTCCAATTCCGTCTTCGAAAAGGTGTTAAACTTCAAAAGAAGTGATTGCGGATTTAACGTGCAAACTTTCAAATCGTCCGAGTTTGCCCGTAAGCGCGGATATACGCTCCTGCGTACCCTCGACGATAAGTGCGATTGCGTTGGCTTCCTCTCGCGGCACGCCCATACGCCCGATGATAATATCCGCAAAATCGCTCAAAACTTTTTGCATTTCGACAGCAACGCTCTTGTCGCCTTTGAGAACTATGCCCACAACGCCTATCTTTTTCATATTTGACACTCCTTTCAAAAAAAATGCGCCACCTCAAACGGTAGCGCAAAAATGTTGCGATTTTGCTCGTCATCTTACACTCCGTTCTCTTGTCGGTTGTTGCCATCGTTTCGGGCGCACCCTACACTCCGTTTTGCCGACGCACATCGTTTTTGATTCGATATTTTTTTATCTATTTTGATATTATCCTATTTTTCATACGCTGTCAAGCGTTTCACCACACAAACAAAATCGCCGCGCCGAGAATTTTGCTTTCGGACAAAACGGGCATATATACGTTTTGCACGTCGTTGCTGTCAACGTCGCTTGTGAAGATTTGCCAATTTGCGATTTGTTTTATTGCGGCTCTGCTTGTAGAGTTTTCCTCATAATAATCGGCGATAAACGCTTTCAAATCGTTTTTGACCGCAGGAATACAAGACGCAATCTTTGTGCTGACGTCCTCGATTTTGCCGATATACCAGTTGTACCAGCTCTTGATATACGGCAAAGTTTCGTCTGTAACTTCCGCAGGACGCTTGTTTGGATTGCTCTCGCCAATTATGCTTTCAAAGCCGCAAAGGGACGCCGTCGTGTACAGCGCGGACAAATTCTTTTGAGTGGGATTCATTTCAAAATCGTAATAGCACTGTTTGAGCTTGTCGATATTTGCGTTGAAAAGCAGCGAACCGAGCATAATCAAAAGCGTGTCTTGCTCGATTATATCGGGATGTGCGGGCTTCAAAGTATCGCCCTCGATTTCTTTGGCGAGATCGGACACGTTGAGAAGAAGGTCGAGAATTATCACCGGCATAGCCTTTTGATAGCCTTCCGCTCCTTGCTCGCAAACTCTGTCGATAAGTCCGTTTATGCCGTTTTGGTCAAACTTGCCGCTTTCCATAACTCCGTCGATAAGCCTTGCCGCCAAAACGAGTTTGTTGAGCGAACTTGTGGACTCGTTGAGTTTTTTCTCTTCGTCTAGTTTTACGACGCTCAAAAAGTCGGTGATGAAATCCTTGTTCGACATCACGTCCTTGCTTGCAAGCGCAACGTCGCAAAGAGAAGGTATCACGTCAACCGCCATATACGCGTATTTTGCGTATTTGATGATTTGCGAATACACCGCCGAAGATATGCTCTTGTTGTCGAAATTGCTTATAAACAAATCGAGCGCGACGTCGAGTTTTTCGATTTCGCTTTGCGTAAGAGCGTTTTTGAGCCTCGAAACGTTGCTCAAAAGCGCGCTCACAAGCGTTGCCAATTCGCTCTCGGACACGTTGGACAGTGCGCCGTCGTCACCGAAAAGTTTTGAATAAAGCTCGTCCGTCAGCGTGTTGACCGAGGTGTCGTATGCAAACGCAATCAACTCGCTCATTGCGCTTTGCGCGTTTGAAAGCGCACTCTGCATCTCGCTCTTTTGCGCGTCGGTTGCGTTGAGCGATTGCTTTGCAAGGTTCAACACCGCTCTGTTGGCAGACACGTTTTCGAGTGCCGCCGCACTTGCAGAGTTTCGAATCATAATGTCTTTCACGTTGTCCAAACGGTCGACTATATTCGAAACAGTGGTTCTACCGTCGCTTATAAATTTTGAAATCAAATCGTAGGCAAGCGTAGAAACGTCGCTTGCGGTAAGCCCGATTTGTTTGAGCATAGGTACGAGAAGCTCTGCGTTGTTCGAAAACTCTTTGAGAAGTTTCTTCCCTTCCTCGCTTTCAAGCGAATCGGCAAGCGACTTTATCTTTGCGGTCTGCAAACTCGAAGCGTTTACGACGTCACAAACAAGGCTCGTCCAACCTTTCGTGACGACGTAATCTCCCGCATTTTCAAGCGTCGCAATCTCCTCATCCGAAAGATTTGCGCTCCATTTTTCGTTTATGCCCGAAAGAAATGTTTGCTCAACTCTGCTCGTCTGGTTTGCACGCTCTTTTTGCGCGACATTTCCTCGATTGTTGCACGCAACAAGACTCGCGCTCATCAAAAGCACGAGGGCAAGCAACAATATAAGGACGTTTTTCGACTTTTTCATATCTATACCTTTTTGATATTATAACCTTTTTTGAAGCAAAGCGCAAGGGGTACGAGAGTATAACCTGCGCTCATTGCGCCGCCCACGCAAGCCACCACCCATGCTTCGTACATAAACTCGAAGTAAAGTCCGAACAGACGGAGCGCATGGATAAGGCTCGAAGTGATAAGCACCGAAAACGCAAACGATACGGCAAACGAAACCACTGCAACGAGAGCGTGCTCAAACACTTCCGCACCCAGCAACGAATTTTTGGACATACCTGCGTTGAGCAACGCGACTCTGCCCTTTTGCGACGTCGCTCTGCCGATGAGCGTAGACACGACCGTAACCGCAAAAATGAAAATCGTCACGACGACGGCAAGCGTGCCGATGAGGTCGAACACGGATTGCATGCTTTCCATTTCCCACTTGAACGCTTCAAGCGTTTCGATGACGTAATAGTTGTTGCCTGCAAACTTTTCGCGCAACAATCCGATGGTCGAATCCATATCTCCGTCAATGATTGCGAGCACGGTGTCAACCTTTTTGCCGAACAGGTTTTCAATGCTTTCCTGCGACAAAACGACGTAGTTGCCGCTAAACAGCGTGTGCTTCAAAATGCCGCCCACGACGACGGATTTCTTTGCGCCGTCAAGCGTCATCTCAAGCGTATCGCCCTCTTGAACCCCGTACAGTTCGCATAGAGCATAATCTACAAAAACATACGGTTTATCGCTTGAAATGCGTTCGTAAACCGTTGTTTTTGGCGTAATATACTCAAAATCCACCATTTCAAGAACGTCTTTCGAGCCGAGTACGTTCATTGTTTTTTCCTTGCCGTCCACAATCAAATCGGCATTGCCCCACACCATTTTTGTGGCAGACTTCACCCCGTCGATTTGCTCGAACCGGGAAACGTCTACGTCGGCTTGAATGTTGGTGACAAACACCATGTCTTTGAACTCGTCAACGTAGGACGTGAATATGCTCGTCGTAAGCGAATACGCCATAAACAGCATCATCGCAATGATCATGCCGACGGTGAGCATTGTCACCGAACGCGCAAAACGCTTGTCGCGCACAATGCTTTTCGCACCTATTTTTATTGCGGGAGAGTGAGTTTTTGCTATAACTTTTCCGCTGATTTTAAGAACTTTCGAGCAAGCGACGGCAAGCAACGCAATGGCAAAAATCATTGAAAATACCGCTGTAATCGCCCTTGCGGTCGGAACACAAAATTCGACAACGACGCTCGCAATCGTGAGCAATGTAAACAAAACTACGAGCGCAACGCCCACCTTCGACGGCTTGCTTACGTCAAGTTGATTTTCCCTTATACTGCCTTTGAAAGAACGCAAAATAGGCAGGAGCGAGCTCAAAATCGAGCAGACAAGTCCGATTCCGCCTGCGAGGAATAAATATCCTACCGATATGCCGAAAGTTACGCTTTGCGACAAGGTGAGTTTCAAAAGTCCTACGAAAATTCCCACCGCAAGCGCAGAACCTACAAGAGTGCCGATACATGCTTGAATCGCACTTTCCGTGACGAACAACGCAAATATTTGTTTTTTTGTTGCGCCCACGACTTTGAGCTTTGATATGAGATTGACTTTTTCGCCCTCGCTCATCATAAACAACAGCACGATAAACGCAATGCCCAGCGCAAGCACCGCTCCGCCCGCAAGCACGATAGGAGCTGTCAAACTTTGAGTTTGTTCTTCGATATACTTTGCGTCCTTTGACGGCGAAACGAGCATATCTTTGTATGCGTCCATTGCCAAAATCGCATTTACGGTTGCATCCACTTTCGTTTTGTCGCTCAGAACGACGTGAATCTCGTTGCAAAGATTTTCGCTTGAAAGTATGAGTTTTGAAAAGTTCTCGGTGAGCCCGAGCATCAAATAAGGTGCGTCGTCAAGAAAATATCCGCTTTGCTTTGCGATTGCGCCGATATAGCAAACCACTTTTTTCGTTCCTAGCACAAACTCCGCCCTGTCGCCCACGCTCCATCCGAAATGTTTTGCCGCATCTTGCGATACGATTATATCGTCGCTCCGCTCTCCGCTTTGCAACTTGGCTATGTCGCCTTCGACAATCTCTATTTTTGCAAGCGTTTCGAGCTGTCCTTTTTTGAAACCGCGCACGCCGACGTATTCCTCTCCGTACATTGCGTAAAGTTTGAGTGACGGTACGATTTGCTCTATACCCTCGACGCTTTGCAGCGGATCGTCTTTCATGATGCGATCGCTGGTGCTGTTGGTGGAAATCGTGATGTCGCTCACGCCTGCCGAAGCCGTTTCGGTGGCGTAAATATAGTCGAAAACCGCACCCTTGAAAGAAATCATGCAAAAAATCATCGCGACTACAACCGCGACTGCCAAAGTCGTGGCGACAAACCGCATCGGTTTCGACGTGATGTTTTTCAGAGCCAGTTTGAACATTGCCATAAAAAAATCAGATGAGTAGTCCGTCTTCCATCGTGACGATGCGAGATGCATACTCCGCGTGAGAGGGAGAGTGAGTGACCATGACAAGCGCGACGCCGCGACTTAAATTTATGTCTTTCAAAAGTTCCATAACCTGACGACCGCGCTCTTTGTCAAGACTGCCCGTCGGCTCGTCAAGGAAGATGATTTTCGGATTTGTCGCAAGGGCTCTCGCAATGGCAACGCGCTGTTGCTCGCCTCCCGAAAGCTGACGAGGATAAGCGTCCTTGCGTTTTGCAATGCCGAGATATTGCAAAATTTCGTCCACACGAGCCTTGTATTCGCTCTCCTTCTTCTTGTCGAGCATCAAGGGCAACGTCACGTTTTCATAGACGGTGAGATTGGGCACGAGATTGTCGAACTGATAGACAAAAGAAAAATCTCTTCTTCTCATCCGCGCGATTTCCTCGTCGGGAGCGTTGCAAAGGTCTTGTCCCAAAAGCTCGACTCTACCCTCGCTCGGTTTGTCAATGCCGGCAAGAATATACAAAAGCGTGGATTTACCGCTTCCCGATTCGCCTACGATTGCCACAAACTCGCCCTCGTCAAGTGTGAAATCGACGCCCTTCAACACAGGCGTTTCAACCTCGCCGGTGACGAAAGTCTTTTTTATATTCAGGGCTTTCAATACGCACTCTGCCATACAGCCTCCGTTGCGACGAGCAAAATCTCGTATATGCTCGTGCGCGCGTAAATACACTTTGAATTATAACACAGCGTATTTGATAAAACAATAACAAATTAGTTGGCGTTTTCTCACGTTGTTATGCTATACTGAAAGCATGAAAAACAAAATGCCGAAAATCGGAACGATCGAATACGAAATTGCGCTTGCCGAGGCGTCCGCGCAAAAGCCACGACTTCTTTTGCATGCGTGTTGCGGACCTTGCGCAAGCAGCGTACTTGAATATCTTACGCCGCACTTTGACGTGACGGTATTCTATTACAATCCCAATATTTTGCCAAAAGAAGAGTTTATCAAGCGAGAAAACGCACTTAAAGATGTGATTGCGCACTTTGACGGCGTAAAACTCATAATCCCCGAACAAGACGAGACAGAATATATTTCTTATGTCAAGGGACACAAGAACGACCTCGAAGGCGGCGCGAGATGCGAGCTCTGTTTCACATTACGTCTTGAAAAAACCGCCGAATATCTGAAAGCTCACTCCGACGATTTCGACTATTTTGCAACCACCCTCACGGTAAGTCCGCACAAAAACGCTCCTCTCATCAATCGAATCGGCAACGACGCTGCAAATAAAATCGGCGTAAAATATCTTTCGTCAGACTTCAAAAAGCGCGACGGATATCTCCGCTCCACCGTTCTATGCCGTGAGTGGGGCATTTATCGGCAAGTATACTGCGGTTGCATAAGCGAATTGCTTTTTTGACTAACGTTCAAAATCATATTCGGAACGCTCAAAACAATCTGTCGGATTAACCCTATATGCGAGCGATTGATAAAAATCAAAAATCATCGGTCTGTCCGATTGTTTTCGATACAAAAAAACACGCCGTCGCGTGTTTTTTTGTTATCTTTTTACTTTTCGTTGCAAGCAAGTTTGGGCGATGTCGCACATTAAACGGAACTTATGTTTACGTCCACAACCTTGCCTGTTTTTGCGTTTACCTTCACCTCGACTTCATTGACGTAGCCGATGTAAATTTTCACTTCGTAAACGTATACCGAATGTTTGAGATCGCTTGAATAGTCGATCTCCTCATCGCTTTTTGCAAGCACCGGTTTTGTGCTTTCTCCAAAGTTTTTTACAACGTAGGTGAGTGCGATTTGCTCCGCCTCCGTTTTCGAGTAATTGCGGTTTTTGTTTGCAGAACCGAACGCTGTGCCGAACACTGCGCTCAGGACGACGGCGGCAGCAAGTGCCAGAACGATTATCGATATCGTCAAAATCTTCAGAGTGTTTTTCTTTGCATACTTCTTTTGCGCTTTTTTGATTTTCGCCTCGTCGACATCATCGCTGATTGCCTTTTTATACTCGTATGCATCGATGATTTCCGTCATTTTGCGAGCTTTTTCGAGTTCCTGCTCGACAAATACGATTTCCTCTTCGTTTGCAACACCGTCCTTATATTTTTCGTATGCTTTTTCAAAATCCATATCACTTCTCCAAAATCTTTTTTATTTGTTCCCTTGCGCGATACAACATAACCTTAACATTGCTCTCGCTCTTGCCTACAATCGAGGATATGGTTTCGATTTTCATATCCTCAAAGTAAAACAGCAGTATGATTTCTTTAAGATTGTTGGGCAAAAGACTGATTGCATGATACAGTGCGCGATAGTTTTCGTCCTCGATTATTTTGTACAGCACCTCGTCGCGCTCGCTCGAAATCTCGTCGGGAAGCTGTGTCAGTTTTGATCTCCACCGCCTCTTGTTCAAAAACAGATTTCGACAGACAGTCAATATCCACGCCTTGAAATTTTTGACTTCATCTGCGGTTGCGAGTGCTTTGAAAAATGCTTCCGAAGCCAAGTCTTCGGCTTCGGAAGCGTTCTTTGTAAGCGACATTGCATACAGCAGAACGTCATTATGATATTTTTTGAACAGCTGTTCTACAAGGTCGTGATCCATAGATTTTAGTCGTCGATTTCCTTTTCGTAGTCAAGAATTTTGCCTGTTTTTGCGTCGATTTCGTATTCGTATTCATATCCGCCGGACTTGAATTCGACTTCCCATACGACAACGCCGTGTTCCACTTCGAGCTTGGCTTTGAGCTGTGTCGTCGTATCGACTCCCGCTTGAGCGGTCGCAATGCGGACTGCCTCGTCCTGAGATATTGTGTCGGTGGCGTAAACCTCGCCTTCTACCTCCACTTTGATGATTGCGCCTGTCACGGCATTAAGTTCATATTCATACTCAACGGTTCCGAGCGTAAACTCGATTTCGTACACATAAGAACCTTTGTCATAGTCGAGTTTCGCCTTTTTGACAACCGCGTCGGCAGCCGTGAGCGTTGTGTCCTTCAAACCCGCAAGCGCATTTTCCACTGCAATAGACGTTGCGGCTTCCACTCCCTTGAACTCTACGCCTTCGGGTGCTTTTTCATAAACGGTCTTATCGTCGATTTCTTCTTTGTGCTTTTCGCCCGTCAACGCGTCGATGTCATATTCGTACTTCGTTGCGCCGACTTTGAATTCGACCTCATAGAGATATTTGCCGTCGTCAAAGTCGAAATCTATTTCGAGTTTTGTCACGTCTTTGAGTTGCACTCCCGCATATTCGAGAGCTTTGTCTCTTGCCGCTTCCTTGCCGATGTACTTGTCGTTTTCAAACGGAGCGTCGGGGATTTGTTCTTTCGACACCTGGCGGTCATTGATCTTGACCGATTGCACGCTCTTGTCTTCGCCGATCGTCACGTCATATTTGATGCCGTTGATTTCGATTTCGACAACAAAACTTCCCGTTCCTTTTTGAGTGACGGTTGCATAATCGATCTTTTGATCTTGTGCGCCGACCGTAAGCAATGCGATTTGCTTAAATTCTTCGTTTCTTGCTTGCTCTTGTTGATTTTTGTTGTCGCATGCGGCAAATATAACCGTGCAACACACTGCTATCACTATTGCAAAAGTGAGTATTGCTTTTTTCTTCATAGGGGTTGCCTCCTTGGGTTTTTTCACAAATAAGACACCCTCGCAAGAAAAAGGTTACAAACTTTTTTCAAAAAAACAAAAATCGGGCAAAAACAATGCAAAAAACGTTTTGCATACTTTTTGCATTATTCTACTTCTTAGACACCACAACCGCGCCCTTGTACTTTTCGCCCTCACAAATAATCTCGCCGACGGACGGAAGAACGACATACCCGTCCTTAATGTTTTTTACGCTTATCACCGGCGTCGTTATCGTTGCCTCGACGTCGCTTCTTTCAAACGCAAAATCACAGTCTATCATCTCGCAATCGATGAGTTTGAGATTCTTGCAATAGCAAAGCGGTTGCGTTCCTATGATTTTGCAATGGTCGAAAGTTACGCCGTCGCAATACCACGCAAGATACTCTCCCTTTACGACGCAATTTTTGACAAGCACGTTTTCGGCGTGCCAGAAAGCGTCCTTGGTGTCGAAATTGCAATCCTCGAACACTGCGTCCTTGATGTATTGGAAGCTGTATTTGCCCTTGAAGTCCACGTTTTTGAAACGAATTGCCGTTGCGCGCATCATAAAATACTCGCTTTCCGCATGCGAATTTGCCATATTTATTCCGTGCGTCGACCAGCCGAATTCGGGAGATACGATATCGCATGAATCGATTGTGACGTTTTTGCATTCCCGCAAGGCTTTGATGCCGTGCATTTTTACGTTTTTGATACGTATGTTTTCGCTGTACCAAAGCGCGGCTCTGCAAAGCTCGGTCATCTCGCAGTTCTCGATTGCAAGATTATGGTCGTGCCAAAACGGATAACGCAAATTAAAAAAGCAATCCTTGCACTCGACATCTCGGCACTCTTTGAACGCGCTCTCGCCGTCGGCCGGGCCGTCGATGGACACGTTTTTAGCTTTGACGTTTCTTGCCCCGTAAAATGCGCGTTCTTCATCGAATATTTTGTTTTCGACAACACAATTTTCGTAAGTCATATTTGCCTCAAAATACAATCCGCCTGCACTTGGCAAGCGGAATGGTAATTCAAAATTTTATTCTTGTTCCTGTCTTTCTTCGAGCATCGATTTGACCTTCATAAGCCTCGTCGTCGCACCTCTTTCGTTTTCGTCGAGCTTCATGACGATGTACTTTATGGTTTCTTCCAGCTGCGGAATCATAACGTATTCGAGCGCGTTGACTCTGCGCCTGTTCTTTTCGATCTCGTCGGCAAGCATATTGCACGTCTTTTCAACTTCCGCAAGTTTCAAAAGTTTGGGCAACAGCTCGGTGAGCGAAGATATGGAACTGTCAAGCTCGCTCGTGACGCTTGCAAACGAATACGGATACAAGTCTTTGCTTTCCCCTTCCGTGACGGTGAAAACGGGCACGTTGACGCTCATGACGTTTTTTGAGGACGTTTCGAGCGTGACTTTTGCCGAGGGCATTGCGATTGCCTCTTCTATCACAGCGTCGCTGGACACCGCACGCGCGAGCATAAAGGATTTGAGCGAATCGCCAAGTTCCTCTTCCACTTCCTCTCTCAAACGCTTGTTTTCGCGCACGTAAAGCATAAACTGACGTATCATTTCGTCAGATTTATCCTTCAAGAGTTTGTGGCCTCTCGTTGCGGTTTTAAGACGGTTTTTGAGCCGTCTCAATTCCATTCTGGTTGGGTTTACGTTGAGTTTGCTCATGATTATTTTTCTTCCTCGTCTTTTTCGAGGTATTTTTCGATATACTCGTCGCGGATACGTTTAAGCTCGCTCTTGGGCAATATTTTGAGGAGTTTCCAGCCCAAATCAAGCGTTTCTTCTATATTGCGATTGACGTCGAAACCTTGCGATACGTATTGTTTTTCAAACTCATCGGCAAATTTTGCATACTTCTTGTCCGTTTCGGTAAGAGCGGCGTCGCCGAGAATGGAACTCAATTCCTTTGCCTCTTTTCCTTGCGCGTACGCACTGAAAAGTTGGTTCATGGTGTCGGCGTGATCTTCTCTCGTCTTGCCCTTGCCTATGCCCTTGTCTTTCAGACGCGACAAGGACGGCAAAACGTCGATGGGCGGCACGATGCCTTTCTTGTAAAGTTCACGCGAAATGATGATTTGCCCCTCCGTGATGTAACCGGTAAGGTCGGGAATTGGGTGCGTCTTGTCGTCCTCGGGCATCGTAAGGATAGGAATTTGAGTGATAGAGCCTTTCTTTCCCACGATTCTGCCGGCACGCTCGTACATGCTTGCAAGGTCGGTGTACATATAGCCGGGGTATCCGCGTCTGCCGGGAACTTCCTTTCTTGCCGCCGAAACCTCGCGCAACGCTTCTGCGTAGTTGGTGATGTCGGTGGTGATGACCAAAACGTGCATATCCTTTTCAAACGCAAGGTATTCCGCCGCCGTCAACGCCATACGAGGCGTGGAAATACGCTCGACTGCGGGATCGTTTGCAAGGTTGATGAACATGACAGCTCTTTCGATTGCGCCCGTCTTTCTGAAATCGCTGATGAAAAAGTCCGCTTCTTCAAAAGTGATACCGACTGCCGCAAAAACGACTGCGAATTTTGCGTCGCTGCCCAAAACTTTTGCCTGTCTTGCGATTTGCGCCGCAAGTTCGGCATGCGGCATACCCGACATCGAAAACACGGGAAGTTTTTGACCTCTGACAAGCGTGTTCAAACCGTCGATTGCGCTTATACCCGTTTGAATAAACTCGTTGGGATAGTCGCGCGCAACGGGGTTTATCGGTTGACCGTTGATGTCGAGTTTCATTTCGGGGATAATGGGTGCGCCGCCGTCGCGCGGTCTGCCCATGCCGTCGAAAACTCTGCCCAGCATATCTTCGCTCACGCCGAGTTCGATGCCGTGGCCGAGGAATCTCGCCTTCGAAGTTGCCATTTTTATGCCTTGCGACGCCTCGAAAAGCTGCACGAGAGCTTTGTCGCGGTTGATTTCAAGCACTTTGCCGCTTCTGACTTCGCCGTTTTCCTGTCTTATCTCGACAAGTTCGTTATATTTGACGCCCTCAACGCCCTCAACGAGCATAAGCGGGCCGACAATTTCTCTTATGGTGTTGTATTCTTTTAACATCACATGCCTCCTTCGTCGGTGAGAGCGCGCATTTCGCTCTTGATTTCGGCAAGAATTTCGTCAAATTTGTTCATTTCGCTTTCGGGGATATACTTCGCTCTGCCGATTTGTTCTCTTACGCCGAGTTCGAGCACGTCCTCGATGTCCACGTTCTTTGTAAGCGCGTCTTTTGCAAGCTCGTCGAACGTGAGGATAAGACGGAGCATATACTCTTGCTTGCGCAGGGACGAGAACGTGTCGACTTCGTGGAAAGCGTTCTGGTGCAAATAGTCCTCTCTTATGGACTTTGCCGTTTCCATAGTCAGACGATTTTCGGGAGAAAGTGCGTCCATACCGACGAGTCTTACGATTTCGTCGAGTTGCGCCTCTTCTTGCAATATACGCATGCACTTTGCGCGCAATTTCATCCACTCTTCGTCAACGTTGTCGGTGTACCATTCGCCGAGACGTTCTGCGTAAAGCGAATAGCTGGTGAGCCAATCGACTGCCGGGAAGTGACGTTTGTAGGCAAGCGACGCACTAAGTCCCCAGAACACTTTGACTATACGCAACGTTGCTTGCGATACGGGCTCGGACAAGTCGCCGCCGGGAGGCGAAACCGCGCCGATTGCCGTAATCGAACCGACGGTGTTTTCTTGTCCCAAAACCTTGACGATGCCCGCTCTTTCGTAAAATTCCGCAAGGCGAGAGCTGAGGTAGGCGGGATAGCCCTCTTCACCGGGCATTTCTTCAAGACGACCGCTCATTTCGCGAAGAGCCTCTGCCCAACGGGAAGTGGAGTCTGCCATGATTGCCACCGAATAGCCCATATCTCTGAAATATTCCGCAATGGTGATGCCGGTGTATATCGACGCTTCACGCGCGGCAACGGGCATATCCGAAGTGTTTGCGATAAGCACGGTGCGTTTCATAAGCGGTTGACCGCTCTTAGGGTCGATAAGCGTCGGAAACTCGTTGAGAACGTCCGTCATTTCGTTTCCGCGCTCGCCGCAACCGACGTACACGATGATGTCCGCGTCCGCCCACTTTGCAAGTTGGTGTTGCACAACGGTTTTGCCGCTTCCGAACGGACCGGGGACTGCCGCAACGCCGCCCTTTGCAATCGGGAACAACGTGTCGATGACTCTTTGTCCCGTGACGAGCGGAGCTTTCGGCGAAAGTTTTTCACGGTAAGGTCTGCCCTTTCTGACGGGCCACTTTTGAAGCATGGCGACGTTGACGTCGCCCTTTTCCGTTTCGACGACGCAAATTGTTTCGTCAACGGTAAAGTCGCCTTGCTTGATTTCCTTGACGACGCCTTTTACGCCGTAAGGAGTCATGATTTTGTGCAAAACAAGGACGTTTTCTTGCACGACGCCGAGCACGCTGCCGCTCTCGACGCTGTCGCCCACGGTAACTTTCGGCTCGAAAGTCCACTTCTTTTCATGGTCTACTGCGGGAAGGTACACGCCTCTTTCGATACGATTGCCCGCCACTTCTTTGAGTTTTGCAAGCGGTCTTTGAATACCGTCGTATATGCCCTCGATAAGACCGGGGGCAAGCTCGACGGAAAGGGGCGCGCCCGTCGAATACACGTTTTCGCCGGGGCCGAGTCCGCTCGTTTCTTCATAAACCTGTATGGACGCGCGGTCGCCGCGAAGTTCTATAACTTCACCGATGAGTTTCTTTTCGCTCACGTGAACCACGTCGTACATTTTGCATTGGGACATGCCCTCTGCAACAATCAACGGTCCGGATACCTTTACGATTTTTCCAGTTTCCATTTTCGTCCTCTTATTTGTTCTCTTTGTCGAATAATATGTCTGCGCCTATCGCCTTTTCCACGTTGGCTTTTATGCCTGCAAGCCCCACGCCCTTGTTACCCTCTGCCGACGGTATCGGCACGATGACGGGATATGGACGGGATTTGTAACGGTTGATAAGCGTTTCGGCTTGCAAAGCAACTTTTTCCGTAACGAAAATGACGGAATACTTCCTTGCAAGCGCATGAATAGTGTCTCTTGCCTGATACTCGTCGTCCACGCAGAAAACGTCAAGGCCGATTGCCTTGAATGCAAGCACGCTGTCTTTGTCACCGCACACTGCGATTGCATTGTCACGCATAGAGTTCACGCATCCTTTCTTTGATTATTTGCGGCGCAACGTGATTTTTCACGCCTGCCACGATGAGTTTTGCGATTTTAAGTTCGGTTTTTCTGCTCATATAGAAGGCTACGATAGGCGAGATCGAATACAAATCGTCCTTTTCTCCCTTCCACAGTTTGAGCAAAGCGTTGTCGCTTTTCGCTTCGAAAACAACGAGTTTTCCGCCTTCGTCGAGCGTCTTTACGTCCTCGAAATAGCAAGTTTGCTTGAACGGCGCGAGCAAATCGTCGCCATGGAATTCCCACACGCTTTCAAGCGTGGAAAGCGCAATCTTTCCGCCCTCGATAAAGCACTCTTCAAAAAACTCTACATCAAGATTAAGCCGTCTGGATCTCTCAAAAGAAGATATATTGAGGTAGTCTATTCTTTTTTCAAAATACTCTTTTGCGATCTTTCCGCTCTTCTTGCAAAGTTCGAGTTGATGTGCGTATTGAGTTTTGTCAACGTCTACGTCCAGTTTGTGCGCGCTTATTTCGCCGCTTGCAATTCCCTCTTGCGTTTTGAGAATAATCTCTTGCATTTGCCTAGGCAAAGCGGCAACTTCACCCGTTTCTATTGCGGTCTGCAACGCTTCGACTTCAAAAAGTCCGTTCGGGGCAAAAGTTTGAGCGTTTGTTCCCGCAACGTACGCTTTGAGCAAAATTTTGAGGTTGATATAATCGTTCTCGATCAAAAACGCATCAAGTGCGCCGCCCTCGTTCATTTCTTTCAGAAGAGCGACGTTTTCTTCTTCCGCACGCTTGAAAACGACGTCGAAGTTTTCGCCGTCCGTCCCGAAGCCGAGTTCGGCAAGAGCTCTCGACGCTTCCTTTGCGTCGGACGCGTCGAGAAGCCTCTGCACTCCTTGTTGAGTGAGAAGTTTGCTTTCTCTGCTTTTTATTTGGGCGTTTTGATACAGAAATTTGTATGACATATCAGCCGAAGATTTCCTTTGCTACGTTTGCTTCCGTTTGCTCTTTGAGAAGTGCGACTTCAATCTCGAAAGTGAAATTTTTGTCAACTCCGTTCTCGCTCAAAATCACGCCGCCGTCAAAATCGCCGAGCTTGTCCGAAAGAGTGAGGGAAATTCCCTTTTCTTTTGCGAATTGCGCAAGCGATTCTGTTGTGACGATATCCTTTTCTCTTTTGGATATAGTCACGACGTCGCCGTCCTTGGCGTTTTGAAGCATGGCAAAAATAAGCGCGGAATATGCGTCTTTGTCGAGGTTTCTCAAATTGTCCAACGTGCGCTCGTACACGACGTCCAAAACCTTTGTCTTTGCCGCGAGAGCGAGCTTTTTGGCGTCCAACTCCGCAACCGTTTTGGAGCGTGCTTCAACGTCGAAAACCATTTTGTCGGTTTCCGCCTTGAAATTGTACAAATACGCCTTGCACTCTTCTGCCGCCACGGAAATGACCTCGTCAGCTTTGGCGTTTGCCTCACCGATGATAGACTCCGCCCTCAGATGTGCGTCGGAGATTATTTTTTCAACAATCGCTTCTTTGCTCATAAAAACTTTTATGCGATGAGTGCTGCGCTTGCAGTTGCTTCGAGGAGAGATTCCGTTGCGGGCATCATGACGCCGAGAAGAGAAACGAGAAGTGCCAAAACCGCGTATGTTTCAACCATAACGGTCAAGATGATTGCTTTGCCGCTTTCTTCGGGACGTTTTGCAACGAGTGCGATACCGCTGCATGCGACTTTGGATTGATAAAGCGCGCTCAAAAAGCCTACGATTGCCATAGGAAGGCATGCCACCATCAAGCCCAAACCGCCCGTGACGGAAAGTCTTGCTACCGAGCCGAACAGATCTATTTTGACAAACACCAAAAACGCCACGAGCAAGCCGTAGATGCCTTGTGTGCCCGGCAAAAGTTGCAAGACCAAACATTTGGAAAACTTATCCGGATCCTCTGAAGTGACGCCTGCCGCGGCTTTGCCCGCCGTGCCTACGCCGATTGCCGAGCCGATGCCTGCCATTGCTGCCGCAAACACCGCGCCGATGAGGGCTATCAAAGTCCCAAGTGTGAAATTACCCATATAACTACCTCCTACTTTTCCAAGTATGTGTATTTTGTTTTTGTTCCGAAAGGCACGAACACATGTCCGCAACCCTCGTAGAATTTGCCGAAAAATTCGATATATTGCAATCTGCAATTATGCACGTATGCGCCGAGCGTCGAAATGCCTATGTTGAAGATGTGCCCGACAAGGAATATCGGCACGCAGAGTATATATCCTATCGCAATCAGGTTTGTCGGGAACAATCCCAAAACAACCGAACATATTTGATTGACAACAAGCGCAACGACGCTTCCCGAAAGTCCCAAACCGAACAAACGCGCGTACGAAAGAATATCCGAAAGGATGTTCACGCCGTCGTAAAGTTTGCCGAATCCCGTGAGGAAAGACGTGATTTTCTTTGCGCCCTTCTTGCCTCTCGTGTTGCCCAAAACAAGCAACAACGCGCCCCCTGCCATAAGACCGATACCCGTCCATTTGAGCGCGACGATTTGTTTGAAGAACAAAAGGCAGAGCGCAAGCAGAATGATACCGGCAAAAATCATATACCACGTAAACACTTCAAAGAATGCATCGAGCGGACGTTTTTTGCGTATAAGATTGATTGCGTTGAGGAGCATACCCACCCAAATATGCACAAATCCGAGCGCAAAAGATATGCCGAGCAAAATGAGAGGCCCGTTTCCTTCGAGAGGTTGAACAAGTTGCAACTTGGCAAGGAACGTCCCCGATATGTCCAGCCCGAACCAACCGCCGAATATTGCGCCCCACACAATTGTGGATATACCGCCCATGCCTACGACAAGAAGCAGTCTGCCCTTGCCTGGAACGGGCTTTTTCACCGCATATGCGATAAAGCCGCCGAGCGCAAGCAAGATTCCGTACGCCGCGTCCGCAATCATCATGCCGAAAAGCAAGAAATAGAAGAAGGACATAACGGGATTGGGATCGAGATCGGAGAAATAGTTGGGCGCGCTGTACATATTGGTGATGTCTTGATACGGCTCGACTATCTTGCTGTTTTTGACATAGGTGGGGACGATTTCGTCCTCTTTCGGCTCTTCAAACTCATAAACGACGGTGTCGCCCATCTCGTCAAGCAGAGTTTTCAACTCGTCCTCGAACTCGGCGGGATACCACGCCTCCATCACAAAACTGCGCTTTGTCGCCGCAAATCCGTCAAGCGCGGAGTATTTGTCGAGCTGAACGAGATAATAATCGTAAAGCGTCTTGAAATCGGCAATATACATCTCTTTTACGAGAGCGCGCGTCGTAAGCTCGAAAGTTTCCTCTTCGAGCTCGTCAAGTTTTTCTTTGAGTTTTACGATATTTTCAAGCGGCGTCATATCGTCGTTGCCTGACGCGCGGACAAATTCAAGGGATTGAAGCTCGAAAGAAAGCGCGTCGGCAACGTCGTTTGTTGCAACGGCAACGACGGGTTGCGCTTTGCCTTCTTTCAAAAACTCGACGTAAACGCACTCGTTTTCCTCTTGATACTTTTGCAAGGCAAGCACGTTTTGCGACGGAATACAGCCCAAAAACACGGACGTTTTTTCTCCGTTTTTGTAAAAAGAATAGGGTTTGCGCAACGACGAATACACTTTGTGCGTTTCTATTTCTTCCTTTATGCCGGCTTTTTGAGCGGCAATTTCTTTTTGGCGCAAATCTATTTCTTCAAGATCGGCAATATTTGCCATAAGTTCGACTTCTTTTGTGTCGATGAGGTCAAAATCGTCAAAACTCATCCTCTCGATTTTGGCAATCGGAGGGGTTTTGATAGGTGTGTAAATGTATGGATGTTCGCTTTTTTCGGTTTCCTTTGCAAACTTTTCGGCAACCTTTTTTTGATCCCTCAAATACGAAAAAGCAAACTCGATTCTGGCAATCTGCGCCTTGATGCGTTCGCAAGATGCGGAATTGTCAAGTCGCACGGTATCGTCCATATCGTGCGTTTTTGCGATTTCAACGTTTTTGGTGCGTTGAAGCGCCTTGAACAATTTGTGCCTGTCCGACTTATGCGCGACGAGCACCAGTTTTTTCATTTCAACAATCATAATCCGATGATGCAGTCAAGTTTATTCTTCGATTGTTTCTTTTTTGCCACAGTATTTTTCAACGAGAGCGTTGCAAAGCTCGCTTGCCTTTTCGCTTGCGGCAAGGTTGTGGTCCATTGCAAGTTCGTCCGCGGATTTTTGTCCTTTTTTGAGGATTTCGTCGCGCTTTTTTTGCGCGTTTGCTTCCGCTTTGTCAAGCGCGACGCGTCTGTCGTCGCGGCATTGCAAAACAGTGGCTTTTTTCTGCTTCTCGGCGTCGATTTCCGCCTGTTGCACTATTTGTTTCGCCTTGTTTTGCGCCTCGCTTACGATTTCGTCCGCTTGCGCTTCGGCTTCTCTTATCTCTTTCAAAACGTCGTCAATCATAACTCACCGTCCGTTTTCGATGTCGGAAATCATATCCACACGTCTTTGATGTCTGCCGCCTTCAAACGACGCGGTATACCATGCTTTGACAATTTCTCTTGCCTCGTCGGGCGTGATGACTCTGCCGCCGAGAGCAATGACGTTTGCGTTGTTGTGACGTCTTGTCATTTCCGCCATAAAAGTGTTTGTGCATACCGCCGCGCGAATACCCTTCACCTTGTTTGCGGCAATGGAAATGCCTATACCCGTGCCGCACATAACGACGCCGAGATCGCATCTTTTTTGCGCGACGGCGTTTGCGACTTTGAGTCCGTATTCGGGATAATCGACGGAATCTGTCGAGAAACAACCGAAATCCACAACTTCCGCGCCGAGTTTTTGAAGCTCGTCGACAACGGCTTCTTTAAGCACAAACCCTCCGTGATCGCAACCAACAGCAACTTTTGTCATAGCCATCTCCGATATTGTATACTTGTATATTAGTATAACACTTGAATATTCAATTTACAAGTCTTAAATTAAAAGGTAGTTTATTAAAAACTCATTTAATATATAAGAGAAACGGTCGGAAAATTTGCCGATTGAGGCATATCGTACCATTTGTAAAACACACAAAAAAAAGACGCGTTGCCGCGCCTTTTTTTGTGTAGTTAAATTGTGGCGTTATGCCAGCTTTTTAAGTTTTGATTTCTTGACGACAATCGTCACGACCGTTGCAACCACAATGAGCGTTACGATCACGACTGCCGCCACTATAACGTAAATCTTCCATGCGTCGAGTGATTGATGGTTGACGTCCACAAACACGATGCCGTTGACATAGTTTGCCGAATACGTCAATTTGCCGTCGTTGACCACATAATCGGTGAGTTTGGTAAGTCCGCCGTTTTCGTTGACATAGTAGATTGCAATTCCGTTCAGGTTCTTGACGCTTTCGGGGAGCGCAACCGTAACCGTCGTGGGCGTGTTTGAAAGCAGAACGAGTTGATCGTCAAGATAGAGGTTGACTCTGAGCGCCGCCGCCACGCTTGCGTCTTTGACGCCTGCCTTTTGGCTCATTGCCGCAACGTATTGCTCAACCGCTTTCAGATAGGACATATCGCTTGCAAGAGCGTTGTTCGTCTTGATTTCCTTCACTTCGAGTCTGTTTGCGACAACGCCTTTGCCCTCTGTGATGTTGATTGACGAACCGTCGGAGGAAGCAAGGCTCTTTGTGGTGAGTTCGAGCACGCCGGTGCTGCTCATAAAGACGTAGTTGTCTTGGCTGAGCGTATCGTCCGAAAGCACGACCGCAAACGAATATTTGCCCGCACTCTTGATGCCTTCGAGACCGACTAGCTTGGTTTGGCTCTTGTCGATTGCGATTGCAGGAGCGTTGCTTGCGCTTGCCATTGCCACTTCGTAGCCGACGGAATAGTTTTTGCCCTCAACGAAATCGCCTGTGAGTTTCATAACCGTCGAACCGTCTATCATTTCTTCGCTCATTGCGTAGCCGTCCGAGCTGAGCGTGACGTTTACGATTGCCCTGAGCACTTGAAGTTCTGCAACAGTGCTTGACGCATTGTAGTTTTTGCCACATTCGCTTGCAAGGAATTTGTCGGTGAGCGCAACGACCACTCTGTACTTGCCCGCATTGACGACTTCGTTTGCGGAAATCGTAACGTATTTGCCGTCTTTGAGCACTTGATAGGTCAGCGTGAAGTCCGCGTTCTTGACAAGGTTGTAACCGTTTGTAAGGTTGTTGTAGCTGATTCTGTTTTCGCCGCCTGCGGTTGCGTACTCGTGCTTTGCGCCGTTGTAGTATTCGCTGACGTTTTGAGCACGAAGTCCGACGTCCGCCTTGTCGATGACGATGCTCTTCTTCACCGAACCGCTGTTCCACTCGATATAGTAGCCGTTTGCGTCTACATCTTTGCGCGCGACGAATTTACCGTTTGCGTTGATATAACGTCTGACTTTGACGATACCGCTATACGTACCGACGTTTATAGGATAGAGTTCGTTGCCCTCGTCGTCCACAAATATAACTTCGTCGGTTTCGAGTTCGCCTTGAACGACTTCGTGCAAACGATTGATGCCGTTGCCCGTCTTGTCGATTGCGTAAGAATAGCTAAACTCGTTTTGAGTGTCGCTACCCACGCTCACGCCGGTGAGTTTGGGAAGTACGATATCGAGCGTTGCCGTGTCGAATTTCGCATTTGTGCCGGCGATATCGAATATCGTTCTGACTTGTCCGTCGTTATCTCTTGTGGAGATCGTGTCAATGCCTGCCAAAACGACGTTGTAGTTTCTCACAATCGTATCGACGGCGTCGTAATCGTAATCGGACACCACGTAGAGCACGTAATGCTCGTAAGATTCGAGTTTGTCGGAAATCTTTGCAAGTTGGGTTGCAAGCGTGGTTACACCGGTGTTTTCGTTGTAAACGCCGAGTCTGACCGTCGGGAAGAAGTTTGTTCTGTCCTTTGCGAACAAGGTGTTGACCGATTGACCGCCGATGATGCCGTCGTTGCCGTTCTTGTCGAGATATCTCAATCCGACGTTGAAGAGAAGTTTGCCGTCCGCACTCATAACGTCGCCGTAATTTGCGCTGTATGCGTTAGAGACGGTGAGGACGTACAAGTTTTTCTTGACGACGGAAACTTTGCTCGTTGTGCCGTTTGCTTCCGAAACGCTGCCCTTGTCGGTGTAGACAGGCTTAAAGTCGTAGTTCTTTGCTCTGCCGCCCTTCAAGACGTAGGACGTGGACGTCGTGCCCGCTTCGGGAGTGGTTGCGGCAAATGATACGTATGCTTGCGGCAAGGTGGAAATTTTGTCGTTTGCACCCTCGCCCATACGAACGTATCCGCCGATTGCGCCTTCCGCCGCCTTGACGTATTTGCCGTCTGCAAGGTCATAAGAAACGCCTGCAAGAAGCGTTGCATTGCTTGCGTCGAGTCCCGTTGCCGCAAGGAAGTCGGACATCGAGATATAGAATGCCGTATCGTTTGCAAATTGATTGTCAAGTGCGTATTCAACGCCGTCGTTGCCCACGAGTTTGTAGGTCACTTTGCCGGTGAATTTTCCGGTGGAAACACCGTATTCGGCCTCATCGTCGGCAAGATACGCGTTGATGCTTCTTGCTTTGATTCTGCCGGAGAGCTTGACTTCGACGCTTGTCTTTTCACCCGCTATGGTGTAGTTGTAAGCATCCGCGCCGGCGATACCGCTTGCCGTGAACACGACGTACTTTGCGGTTGCGTACGCGCTGTCGAATTTTGCCGAAACGTTTGCGATCGTCACGTCGTCACCGATGATGACGTTTGAAACCGCACTCGTTGAGAAGTTGAAATCGACGCCGACTTGACCGAAGAAGATATCCGTGCCGTCGTAGGTCTTTTCAAACGCGTCGGTGTCGGTTGCTCTTTCGATGCCGCTTGCTCTGATGGATGCGGTGCGTTGAGTGATTTTGCCTTGTGCGGGCAAATAGTTGATTGCGTCGACGAGTTTGCTCGTTTCGCCGGCATAATCGCTTGCAATCAAGTATGCGTCGACACCGTCAACCTTATAGAAACCGACGATTGCGTTTTGCGCTTCTTCAACGCTTGCCGTATCGTTTTTGAGGATGTATTTGTCGGTTGTTTCGAGTGCGTACCAGTACTCCGCAATTTCAGCCTCGGCAGGTTTTTCGTAGACGATCGTGCCGTCGGCCATGACGAACGCCAACGCCTTCTTACCTGCGATTTCGCTATTATTACTATATACTAATGTATAGTTATCATATTTTTCCTTAATATTTTGCAAGAGCAAGCCGTATGCCGTGCCGTCTTTCGCAATCACGTTGCCGTCTTTGTCGATAGCGACGTTCTTGTCGATGAAGTATGAACCGTTCTTGGTTTGAATCGCGTAGAACTTCTTGTCGGCGTCGATCATGTTTTTGAACGAATAGGAAATATTGCTCTTTACGACCGCTTCGTCGCCGTTGTACTCTCTCGTGCCGAGATCTGCGCTCACAAGCACGGGGCGAGCCTCGATGTTGCCTGTAATCGTGCCTTTGTATTGAACGAGCTCGTAGTTGTCGATCGCTTCGAGAGCAAGATCGTATTGTTCTTGCGAAAGCGAATTTTTAATTTGAAGAGTTGCTACCGAAACGTCGATTGCGATGTTTTTGCCCGTTTGCTTTCTTGCAAAGTTGCCGCTTGCAACCACTTCGAGCAAATCGGAGTGCCCTGCGACAATTCTGCCGTCGGTGATGTTGATGGTTATGCTTGCGCTTGTCGTGCCGTCGTAAATCTTATCCTTGATGTCGAAGTCGTTGACGATGAGTTGGATTTGCTTTTTGCTCATATTCACGGCGTCGATAAGTTCGAAATCGTCGATTGCGCCCACTTGCAAGGAGTTGATCTTGTTGTACTTGTCGTCGACTTTGCTGTATCTCGCACCTTCGAGAACGTAGTTTTTGAGGATATCGGTATCCGTGCCGTCGAATCTGACTTCGAGCCCGCTGACAAGGACGTTGTGTTTGCCGTTTGCACCGACGTTTTCATCCTCTGCGCCGTTCAACGAGAGCATGAAGGAAACTTTGCTTGCGTCGTAGGAGAACTTTTTGAGTTCTTCTTCGAGGTTGGTTGCGTATTGCACGGACGTAAACGTGCCGTTGACGTTGTTCACAACCACGTTTGAAGTGCCGTCGTATGTCTTGTCGGCAAACTTCACGTTGGGCACGAGTCTTGCCTTGGAGATGACGACGCCGATGTCTGTGTATGCGGTGTTGAGCGCATCGACGTCCACGTAGTAGTTTTTGTCAAGAACGCTGTAACCCGAAACTCTTACGGAGTGCGTGCCGGCATTTGCGTTTGCGGCTTTACCTGCAAGTTTCAAACCTATGGTTTGAGCGGTGTCGCCTTCTGCAAGCGCACCTTGTGCGAACGTGTAAGTCATATCGACATCCGTTTGCTTGTTGTAGTCGCGATCCACCGCGTCGAGAGTTTGGAAACTGCTTGTTCCGAGCACGCGTTGTTTGATGGACGCAGGCATATTTTTGAGCACGATTTTGATGCCTTTGCGATTGTTGTACACCGCGTTTTCGTCGATGACGATATCGGAGTTTTCGTAGATACCGTCGCGCTTGATGTCAAACTCTTCGGGTTTGTCGATGACGAAGAACAACGCAATGTTGACGACGTAGTTGGAGTTGACTTCCGTACCCGTAAACGAATCGCTTTCCTCGGTGATGAGGAACTTGTCCGCAGTGATAAGCGACTTTGTACCCTCGCCCGATGCAAACGAAACGCTGCTTACGCCGAGGTCTTTGGTGTTGTCGTATTGTTTGGATATCGTCACGTCGCTCTTGAGAAGCGCAATGATGCCTGCCGAAATGATGATGTTGCCTTTGCCGTCGATATTGTCGATATAGATGATCGTAACGAACGTGCTATCGTCTATTGCGACGGTATCCTTTGCCGCAGAGCCGTTGACTTGCGTCGAGTTGCCGTCATTGACGAAATTTGCGATGCGGTAGTTGAGAGCTTGCGCACCGGAGAGCGAGAACGTGTCGAAAACGATGCTTCTAATGCCCTTTTCGGGGCTGTCGTAGTTTGCGTTTGCAACGAGAGTTACGTCATCGGTTGCAAGCACAAGATACGAGGACAAATCGTAAAGGTTTGCGCCGTTGTAGAACACGTCGGTCTTTCCGTCGTATGCTTTGCCGATACCGACGAAATACTTGGTTGAAAGGTCGATGCTCTTTTGCTCGATTGCAAGTTTTTGAGTTGAATCGACAGCCGCTTCAACCTTGAAGTTGGAGTTTTGAGTGCTGAACGGAGTGCCGACCGCAAAGCCGTAATATCTGCCGTCCGTGCCGTAGACAGTGCCGCTTGCGTCGGTTGCGCCGTCGTATCTGCTTGCAAAGCTCAAACGATTGCCGTTCTTGTCGAAGATTGCTCTTACGAACACGCCGTTGATTTGCGCAAGAATATCGTTGTATGCAACGTTTGCATAGCTGCCGTCTTTTGCGATTGCTTGTCCGCCGACGGATGCCACGTCAAAGCCGATGCCGTAAACGCCGTCCTCTTCACCGTACACTTTGGAGAGGTTTTGCGCGGTGGGTTTGACGACGATTGTCGCAGGATTAATCGTAACCGTAACCGGCTCGACGAACACTGCGTCTTCGAGTGCGGTTTCACCGTTGTAGAGTTTTGCTCCGCTTATGCTCAAAACGCGCTTTCCGGCGTCGAGAATCGTGCCGTTTGCGACGTCCACGGACCACTTGACAGAGGTATATTCGCCGCTGGGAGTGCCTTGCAATTCAAATTTTTCGGAATCGAAAACGAGGGTGTTTTCGCTCCAAACGAATCCGTAAACAAACTCGAAGTTTACGCCGTCTTTGACTTTGACGACGATTGCGTTTTGCTTTGTAACGTACACGATATATTCCGCTCCGCTTGCGTCGAGCTCGATAACGACGTTGCCGTCGTCGAGCGTGCCGCCGAGCACGATTGCGTACTTATACACCGCAGAATAATCTTCTTCTTCCGTAAGCTCTGCGATTTGCGCGCCGAGAGAAAGTTTTGCGCCGTTTGCAAACAACGCTTCGATTTGGCTTGCGACAACCATATCCTTTGCCGCAATCTTGTATGCCGGAGCGATTTTGCTTATTTCGCTTTCAACCGTCGTTCCGAACGGGAACACGCTGGATTGACCGCTCACGTCGAGTTTGACGATACGTTTTTCGATTGTGAATTTATATTTCGTCGTTTGGACGATGATGGAATAGTTGCTGTCGATGTCAAACAAGGACGCGTCGGACGCAAAGTCGTATTGACCTACGCCCTCTGCCGACTCACGAGAGATGCTGCCGCCTGCATAGAAGAGCGCGTAGCCGTCTGCCGTGGTATCGGTTACAGGTTTATATGCGCTGAAAACGTCCGCGACGATTTCGTTTGCGCTCTTGTAAAGTCCTGCAAATTGAGCGAGTTCGACGCCGAATCTGAATTCCGGATCGCTGTCGCCGAATGCTTTGCTTGCGCTCCATGCGTCGATGGTGACCTGACGTCTTGTGACGGTGTGAATTGCGCTGTTGAACGTCACGTCGTAGTTGGTTGCCGCAGAGTAGTCGCTGCTTTGGTTGACGATTGCGTAGTTGCCGACTCTGTATGTTTCGCCGCTTGCAAGAGTAACGTCTTTAAGCACAAGGTTTACAAAGATGTTCTCGCTTTCCATTTGCGCTTTGTCGATGCCCGTAACGTCGAAGTCGAGCATTCCGAGCACGCTTGACGCAGGCTCGCCGAATTTGCTTGTGGAGGATTTGACGGTGATGACCGCTTTACCCTTGATGACGTCGTAGCGAACGGGCGCGAACACTTGCTCGCCCGCATCGTTCGTTTCGAAGTCGCTCGTAACAAAGCTTTCGTCATCCTTGGGGATGTAAATTCTCACTCTGTAACTGCCGACTTTCGTGGGAACGAAGAACACGGGGCTGCCGTCCGAGTCGAGTTTTGCCTCGCTCGGATCCGTTGTCGTACCGCCCTCGTTGTTTTCGTAGAGCAAATTGTTGTCGCTATCAACGAAGCGGTACACGAACGAGCTCTTTGCGCCCTCGTATCCCGAGATAACCACGGAAGATACGTCGGTGGGAGCCGCGGTGTAACCTACGCTGCTGTTGATGTAGTTGTAGGTGACGACTTTTCTTGCCGAAAGCTCGAATCTGTTGCTCTTTTCGAGATCGGTGAGGTTGTTGAAATCGTCAAGCGTCACTCGAAGCGTTTCGTAGCCGCTTGCGGTGATATATTGCGCGTTTTCGTTGCTTATGCCGCTCCAAACTTGATTTTGCGTGTAGTTTTCAAGCAAGACGTTGCCGTTTTGCGTGAACTTGAAAGGCACGTAGGAATTTGCAAGACCGACGTTGAAGAGCAAGGTTTCGCCACGTTTGATTGTGGTTACCGCGACGCCTTCCGCATTGGTAAAGGTGAGGTTTGCAAAGCCGCTTTCAAGTTTTGCATTGCTTTTGACACTTGCCGAAACGCTGTAATTGTTTGCGTCCACAAGCACGAAATATCTGCTGAGTTCGGACACGTTGCCCGCCTGGTCTTCCGCCCAGACGTAGACAAGACGCATACCTGCGTTCAGATTTTGCAAGAGTTGGAGAGTAAAATCTGTTGCGTCGCCGTCCAAAGCGTCGCCCGTAACCATGATGTATCTGTCGAAACCGAGTTCTTTTTGAATGTCGATTGCGCTCTTATAGTTGTTTTCGACGTTTATATCCCTATACGCCAAAAGTTCCGTCAAGTTCTTCACCGCTTTGATGCCGTAGTGAATCTTGAGTCCGCTTGCGTAGTCGGTTGCCGTGATAGCGTCGTTGAAAGCGAGCATAACCGGCAAGTTGTAAGAGGTTGTAAACCAGTTTCTCGAAGACGGAAGCTCGTAGTTTTCAAACGTGGACAAATAGCCCTCTTCGTCTTCAAACAAAGGAACCGTCGGTGCGATGCCGTCGATGAGGACTTTTATGCCGCCCTTCCAATCGTTGTTGATATATTCCACGGATTGCTCGTCTATGTCAATCGCATTTATCGAAGCATATTGTCCGCAGAACATCGAGAACGTCGATATCCACTCGAAAAACGCCGTTGCGGGAGCGGGGATAGTAAACGTAAACGTGCCGTTGCCGCCTTCGACAGCGTATGCGACGTTGACGTCTACGCCGTTGATATTGATCGTAATATCGTTGCTGACCGCCGTCGTAGCCGTACCGCTTGCCGATGTGATATAGTCAACAATGCCCGCAACGTAACTGTCGCCCTCGTAGTCGCCCATGCCGTTGACCACGATTGCGTGCATTGCGCCGTTTGCGTCCTCGAATCTGAACGTGTAGCCGGAGAAACCGCCTGCGGTGAGCGTAAATTTGAGAGTTACGTCACCCGTTGCCCACTTGCCGTTTTCGCTTGCAAGTATGGTGGTTTGGACGCCGTTTTTGTCAAAGGAGTAATCGACGGTATATTCAGGTCTGTCGTAGTCCACCTTTGTGTAGAAGGACTTGACGCCGCCCTTGTTGCCTGCAAGATCGAAGATATAGAAAGTAAATCTATAATATCCGTGTCCCGTCACGTTGTCGGTTATGCTTGCAGGGTTGCCTTGTTCACCGCCTCCGTACGCCTTTGCGACGCCGTTTGCGAAGTCATAAGTGAACGAGCTGATTTCGCCGAGTGCAATCGGATTTATTCCGGCAGCTTTCACCGCATTGTAATCTGCAAATTGCGTGACCGCAATGCCGTTGAGATCGGCAAGACTGTCCGCTCTGTTGACGGTGTAGAACCACAAATACGGAGAATAACCCGCCGCCGTATCGTCCTCGTTGACGTTGATGCTTCCGTCTGCAACAATTTTGTTTTGACGGAACCATGCCAAATCCGATGAACTTGATTTGATATAATTGTCAAGAGATACGTTCGTACCGCCGTTTACGCTGTCGTCGGGCGATGTGGTGTCGATGCCGGAAAACTCGATTCTCGACTTGTTTGAAATTCCGCCGTAATCCCCAACCGAAGTTTGCACCGTGCCGTTTGCGATCATATAAATCATGACGGCAACTCTGCCGCGATTGATATAATTGACTTTTGCGTATCCGACCACAACCGCCACGCCGTCGTCGTTTTCAACGGTGATAGCCTTTGTTTTGGCTCTGTCCGTCGCATCCCAGATGTTGAACGTCGTTTCGTTGACCGTAACGGTTTTTATACCCGAAGCGTATTGAAGGTGTGTGGAATTGTTTGTCTCTGAAGTTTGAAGTGTGCCGTCGGACGATATACCCGTGATCAATCTGTCGCCCACGCCGATCGTTTTTGCCGCATCCGCGCCGTATTTCAAAATTGCGCTTTGGATCGAGCTTTCACCCGAATAGTTGTACATATCGACGTATTCGGTTTGTGCAAATTTATAATATGTGTGGTTTGTACCGTCTGCAGAAATTTGTCCCAATCCCGTGTTTGTATAAGATTGCATTTTTCCTGCGCCGTCGGTAACATTGTCAAGTTTGATGTTTTTTGCAATTGAATCGTAATATACCGAGGCATTCTTTGCATCGGTGAGGTACGGAGCATAACCCGAACCGCTCGTACCTTGTACATAGCCGTTTTGAATGCCGTATGCCGAAGATGCAATGGGAGCAGCATTGTCGCCGATATTAAGGCTTGCGCTGTCCGTCACGTTGTTGAACGTGATTGTGAACACAACTCTGATATTGGACATGTAAACGTAGTGGTCTTGGGGACTCCATTGTTGTCTCCAACCACAACCGAGAGCAAAGGCAAGCCCCGGCGTGTTTTTGTCGAGAGTAACTTCATTTGACGTTCTATCTTGCGCTCCCTTGCTGCTGCTGTTTTGATAGTCGGAAGTAAAACCCGATTTATCTTCGCCCGAAACATTATCGTTGTTTCTTATATCAAAAGACAAACCGCCCGTCATTTTCTTTCCCGCAGGGACACCCAATGCTGAATAGAACAGTTTGTTTACATAGTTTGCGCCTGCAACAGAGCCATCTCTCGCACCGATATTTGCAGTGACTTTTGCCTTGACTGTAACGTTGTCGTTTTGTATCATTTGCGCAACAAAGCCCGACAAATCGAAGTTGATTACGCCGTGAACTTCCGCATCTGCTTGTCCATCACTTACACCCCAATACCAGTGGTTTGCATCACCGATGTGAGTGTACATAACAGTGTTGCCTTTGTTCTTGTAAATCTGGTGATTTGACGTTGACGGCACGACGGTGTCGTACGTTTCGGTAAATGTCCACGTGGTTTGAGTTCCTGTACCAGGGTATCCGAAATTTACACCCGTCAATTCACCGTGATCGCCCGTGATTGCCGACGCGACACCCAGCGTTGCATCGTCGGGCTTGTCTTGCTCCTTAACTTCATATGCGTTTGCGATTCCGCCGATAGCATCGTTTGACAATGCCACTGCAAAGACCAGCGTGAAGCAAAGCGCAAGCACAAAGATTCTTGCAAGCGAGAGTAATTGTCTTGTTTTGTTGCCATTTCTCATAATATCCACCTCGGGTTTGGTGTTATGCGCGTGTACGCTCTCATAGCGCGTATGCGCACGCAAATTTTTATACATCTACAATATTACACAAAATCAAAATAAATGTCAATACCTAATTGTTCAAACGGCGCTGAGGCAACGGCAACACGCGGTTGCGTATTGCCGAGAGCCTCGCTTGTTCTCACAATCACTACCGCGCAACCACTCTTCACTCTCAAAACGAGAGGGACAAAAACTCAAACCCCAATTCCGTGCGAGTGCTTGCTTGGTGTTTAGCGTGCTTTGCACGCAAGTGGAATATTCCAAATCTTCCATTTGTCATTCAGAGCGACAGCGCGGGAATCCAGCCAACAGGCGTATTTCGCTCCGCTAGATTGCCACGTCACAACTTTCGTTGCTCCTCGCAATGACAAAATGGCGGGACGCCCACACCCAAACGAACACTCATTTAGGGCGCACTTATTAACGGTATGTGCCTATTCAAAGTGCGAGCCGCAAGGCGGCGAGAAAGCGAACGCCGAGCTTGACGAAAAAGTACAAGCGACTGCGCCGTGTTGTTGCGAAGCTGGCGCACAAAGCGCAGTGATATAACAAGAGGACAATACTTATCTATGCGAGTGCTGAGTGTTGTCCCCCGCTACGCGGTCACCGTGGGTTCCCTCAAGGTCACGCAGAGGGGGAACGGTGATAGGGAAAACACGTGAGGAAAGGGGAAATTGCATTTATAGTTCACGCCGTTCAACTCTTGTAGAGGAAGAACAAAAGCCCGAAAGGGAAAGAGGGGGCACATCTAATTTAGGGTACACGACGAAAAACTCTATCGTTTTAATGCGAAAACGCGAGCGTTTTCGCATTAAAAAAACCGTTTTGCTTTTCAAACAAAACGGCTTTCTTTACTCTCGTCTTTTGTCACTTTGCATATCCCGCAAACTTCAATGCGACTCTCCCTCCGCTTCTCGCCGCCTCGTTTGCATCTGCCGCCTGGCGCATGATTCTGCGCGAAAGACGGTCGGGAGATTTGACGTTTTTGACAAGATAAGGTTGTTCCGCGTCGGACACGATAAGGATGCTGCCCACACCGACTATTCTTCCGAAAAAGTTTTGTTTTGTTTCAACCATCTTGATTTCGCAAAGGGGAATCACAACCGAACGCACGCTGAATACGCCCTCTCTGAACACGACTTTGTCGGGAGTGAGTACCAGCTCTTTGGAGTTGAGGCGAATCGTTTCTACGATCAAGCCGAACAACACGACTACACCCACACCCAAAAGCACCCATCTCATCACGTCGTCCGTGAGATATTGTGCCGGTTCGGTTTTTGTAAACAAGCCCTCGATTTTGTCCTTAAAAATCCAAATAACCGCGGTTAAGCCGCCCAGTATCGCGCCAAGAAAAACGGTGCGCAGATACACCCAAGCGGAAAACTTGCCTTTTGCCACCACTCTTTCGATTTTCGAATACTTTTTTTCAAGCGTTTTCATACTTCACCTTCTTATTTGGTGCATTTGGGAAATTTTGCTATTCTCGTGAGCGTACATCCGAAAGGAACGTACGTTCTTTCAAGACTTTCTTCCGAAAACACGCATTTTTTCGGGAATTGCTCGAAGCCGTCTGTGTCGTACTCCCAGTTAGACACGTTTTTGGAGCGGATTTTAAGCTCGAACGGCGGTTGCTCTTGCCTGAACGGCACGTTTGATATTTCGTTGACGACAACCCTCTCTTCTTCAAAGAGCTTTTTGCTCGATTTCTTCGAAAGAACGGGAGCTATATTCCACTTTTTCGTACATTTTACCACAAGCGTGCGACGATCGCTTACGTCTTGCTTGATTTCGCACGGAAGCTTGAGCGACATCAAAAGATTGCCCTTAAACAAACTGCGCGAGCCGTCCGCGTTTTCCTCGACGGTGAGCGGAATGTTCATTTTGAGCATAAACGTACTGCCTGCTTTTAGGATGCACTTGACGGAAATTTCCCTAATTCCGCTCGCGACGATTTGTCCGCCCGATATGAGCTGCATAAACGTGTTTTTCGGCACGCGGAAATTGATTTTGACTTCGGGTTCGCCGTCCGCTTGTTCCACTTTGAACACGACGGCGTTTCTAAACGGATATCCCGTGCGCTCGGATACGGTGAGATTGCAACCGCCCACGCAAATATCCATCGTGCAAGGCGTGTACGTAAGGAAATTCAACTCGTCGTCTTTGACCATGCACGCCGTTTGCATATAGAGCGGATACGCACTCAAAAGCGCAATCGCGCCCCTCGACGCCTTTTTCGTATAGAAAGCGTTGTCGCCCTCCGAATAAGGCATTTTTCTTGCTTGCGACGCTTCCGTCTGATTGATATAAACGGTGTCCTGCACCGCCGAACAGTCCTCGAAACTCGCCCCTGCGACAAGATTGAACACGATACGTTCGATGCTGTCCACAAGCGAATAATCCTTCGTTTCCTTGACGACTTCCACGAGGGATTCCAAAAGCTCGACGCCTGCCTCTACGTCCACCGCGCCCACGCCTTTTACGCCTGCGATTTTGGGTGCGCACGCAAATGCGCCCAGCGGCGTTCCATGATATTTTTCAAGTGCGTTTACAAGTTTGAGCGACAGGTTTTTGAGGTTGTCGTCACCTATAAATCTTCCGTATGCGGCAGGATATTTCACCGCTTTCGCAAGGTTGACGCCGCTTGTTTCAACCGCCACTCTGTGCTTCTTTTTGTGCCACTGTTTGTCTATGTCGTCGGGAGTGAGCACTCTGCGCTTTTTGTCCTCGCTTTGCACCGATTCGAAACTTAAAACTTGCTTTTGGATATGTTTAAGTGCCGTTTGCGATATATAGCGATGATACGGCTTCTTGTAAACAAAATGCGTTGCGAGCTTAAACCAGTCGTTTGAACTGTCGCGCAATTTTTCTCCGAGGTCTTGCAACCATTCGAGGTCGGTTTCTCTGTACACCGCCTCTATCGCGCCGATTTCTTCAAGCAATCTCGCGCGCGAATCGAACCAACAAGAACTTATCGAATAGGTGTTGAATTGACTCTTGAAAAACTTTTTCAAAAACGGCAAAACTCTCTCGTTGCCCGTTGCCTCGTAGTAGGTAAGCAAGGTTTTGACCGCCTCGATTTTCGGCGTAAGGGACAAGGTGTTTTTGGGTCCGAAATCTCCGCCCTCGTTCGCGCTCGAAAAGATGGGCGCCATATAACTCGCAACCTTTTCTTTGAGCGTGTTGTCGTCAAGAGCGCAAGAGAGCAAAGTCAAACCGCGGACGTAGCGCGGCAGGCTTTCGCCGCCGTTCCATTCTCCGTCCTTCACAAGCCCCGAAAGCGATCCGATACGCTTTTGCAAATTGCTTGCAAGCAACATCTCGTCAAGCAACCATCCTTGCGGTTTTATCGCGCCGAGGGGCAGTTTTTTGAGGTTTTTATCCACGGATTTTGCCAAAATTTCTCCTTGACGTATGGCTATGCCATACACCTTGCTTATTATTATAAGTTAGCACATAAATTTGACAAATGCAAGTGAAAGAATTATCATAAGCCCAAAGGAGAGTCAAAAATGAAATACGTTCTCGTACTCTGCGACGGCATGGCGGATTATCCCGTGAAATCATTAAACGGAAAAACGCCTCTCGAAGCGGCAAAAACTCCCAATATGGATGCCTTGGCGCAAACGGCTCAAATAGGACTTGTCAAAACCGTTCCCGACGGTTTCAAACCGGGCAGCGACGTTGCAAATCTCGGCGTGCTGGGCTTTGACGCACGCACTTGCTACACGGGCAGAAGTCCCTTGGAAGCCCTTTCAATCGGAATCGACCTCAAAGCCGACGACCTTGCCATGCGCGCAAACCTCGTCACACTCTCGGACGACGAGCCGTTCGAGGACAAAATCATGCTGGATTACAGTTCGGGCGAGATAGACGCGGACGAAGCGCGCGAGCTTATGGACTGCGTAAAGGACAATTTCAACTGCGACAAATTCCGTTTCTACACGGGCACGAGTTATCGCAACTGCCTTGTGGTGTCCCGCGCAAAGCCCGAAGAGGACTTGACTCCGCCCCACGATATAAGCGGTCTTCGCATAGGCGAGTATCTTCCAAAAGGTACTCTCGGCAAAGACTTGACGTCCTTCGTTGTCAATTCGTACGAAATTCTGAAAGACCACCCCGTCAACGTTCGCCGCATTGAGCGCGGAGAAAACCCGGCAAACGCCGTTTGGTTTTGGGGAGAAGGCACAAAACCCTCGATCCCAAATTTTGAGGAAAAATACGGCAAAAAAGGCGCGATGATAAGCGCGGTCGATTTGCTCAAAGGCATTGCGATAGGCAGCGGCATGAACTCTATTGACGTCGAGGGCGCAAACGGCACGCTCACCACCAATTTCGACGGCAAAGCGCAAGCGGCGATAAACGCTCTTGAAAACGGAGAAGATTTTTGTTTTGTACATATCGAAGCCACCGACGAATGCGGTCATCAAGGGGACGCGCAAGGCAAGATAAAAGCAATCGAACTTATAGACGAAAAAATCGTTTCGCCCATAGTGTCGCACTTTGCCGAAAAGGGCGACGATTTCGCGATGTTGATAATGCCCGACCACTACACCCCGATTGCGTTACGCACTCATTCGAGCGAGCCTGTCCCGTTTATGCTTTTCTCAACGAAAACCGCTCTTGCGTACGACTCGCTTTGCGGTGAAAATCAAAGCGTCGAAACACGTGTTTACAGCGAAAAATCCGCTGCGGAAAGCAGTGTGTATTTCGACAAACCGTGGGAGCTTATCGACAAGTTTTTTGCGATAAAATAAGCACTTTGAGATTGCGATAAAAGCAACTTGAAATATCGACAAAAACACACAAAACCGACTTTATCAGTCGGTTTTGCTTTTATAAAACGTCGATTTTGCAAAAATATTCGTTTGTATTATTCTTTATTTATTGTTATAATCGTGCTCGGTTACGCTGTCGGCAATCGACTTCTTTTTCTTCTTGCCGTCAACGAATTTGTGTATCTCTACTTTAAATTTCTTGCCGACCGCTTTGCGTACTTGCTTCATTACAAACTTCGTTATTTTTAGCACTAGTTGCATAAGCGCGACAAAGAACGTTACGCCGAACACAATCCACTTTACAAGGCTTGTTTCGCCCGTTGCGATACCTGCCATTGACACTGCGGATATCGCAAGGAAAAACACGTTGACAAACGCTTTGAATATACCGAGAACTTTCTTGTAATTCTTCACGTTGGTTTTCAGTTTTTTCTTGTCCTTGAACGTTAGAACGACAAGCACTACAAACGTTATCACCAGCACCGCCAGCATGGGAATGAGGATGTACGTATAAGTCGAATCCACCCATTTTTTTGCCACAAACATGCATGTAGACGCTATCGCATACAGCGTTGAAACAATCGTCCAAACGACGTTCAGTTTCTGCACAACGGACATTCCCTTGTCCTTTTCTTCCTGTTCGACAATTGCCTGTGCTTTTTCAACGTCTTCTTGCGAGTACTTTTCGTCAATCGGCGCAACTTCTTGCGCTTTCGGCTTGAATATCGTCTTTTTATCTTTTGCCATAAAATTATCCTCTATTTATATTAGGCTTCGGTGATAGTACTGTTATCCATTCTTCCGACTCGTTCGCTTGCATATTTAAAACAATAAGTCGTGTCCTTTATACTTCCGCTCGTCCAAGTGCTATTGCTTTGAACGCAGTCGTTCCGCATTGTAGAATTTTCCAAGTGCCCGACGATCGTCCCCATTCTCGTCTTTATGTTTCTGATAGCACCGCTGTTTCCGACGTTTAATGTGCTTGTATTGAAATTACTGCAAATCAAACTACCACCTGCACAATATCCGACAATTCCTCCGACGGAATGTGCTTCGCCCTCAACGAAATGTGTTACGGTTGAATTTAATGTATTGATTCTGTTGAGCGTTCCGACATTATATCCGACGCAACCGCCGAGTTCACCGTTTCCGTAAACCGTGCCTTTGAACGAAGACAATCCGATACCCTTGTAATTTGCCCCGACCAGACCGCCAAGATTGGATCTGTTGCGATTGCAAACGAGATTGCCTTGAACTGATACGGCCACAATGCCACCGTAATTAACACCGGCGATTCCTCCGACGTTCACCCAAGAATCACCATGTTTTACCGCACTGGCGATATCAATCTTAATTGTAAAACTCGTAAGCGTACCGTTCGTTTCGATTTTTCCGAAAAGCCCGAAGTTGCGATCGCCCGTAATGGTTGCCGGAATATTGATTTTGACGCCCGAAATCACCTTAAGTTTCCCTTTTAAATTTCCGCTGAACGACGGAATCGGTGTCCAGTTTACACCAAGTGTTGAAACGTCGATATTGTTTTTCAATGTAAAGGTATCGCCGCTGTGGTTTCTTATATTGTACAACTGCAAAGCATTATAAACGTCTGTATCCGAGCATTTGATTGTGTGATTTACGTTTGAAATCGTACGTGTCAATATGTCTCCGCTATATTTATTTTTGATTTTAATACGCGTGACGGCTATTTGCACATCACCGACAGCACCTTGCTTGAACAAATCTTTCAAACCGCCCGTATACTTTCCGTTTGTAGATGTTCCGCTATATGTAAATTGTTGTGCGTTTGAACGTCCCGATACGGTATAATCAATCGAAGTTATGTAGTCGGATTTTTTAAACGTAACATCGATTGCATTGACCATATTGACACTTGCAATGCCGATTTCGTTTGGATTAAACGTTGTTTTGACGCTTAATACAACGCTGTCGACACCCTCGGCACTTATTGTCAAATGCGAGTCGATATCGCGCGCCGCCGTTAATTGCAGTGTTCCGTCCGTAGTGTCGAAACTCATAGAATCCGCAACCAAATTGATAAGAGAATCGGACGTTTTGACAAGGTCGTTATATTTATACTTACCGTTTACATACAAACTCACTTTGTATGTCGCACCTCTCGGCAATAAATACATACCCGACGATGTCGGGTTGATTACAGTCCCGTTTTGCGTGATTTTCCAAGTATAAATATCGGCGGTGTTTTTCTTAACCGTAGGAATCACGGAATTTCCTTGCTCGCTATAAACGCCGACGTAGTATTTTTTGTTCGGTTCAACATTTCTAATACGCAGATATCCGTCGGACTTATAAACGAAGTCGCAAAAATCCGCATTATCGTTCACAACAATATAATTCAAGTTTTGCGCATTTTCAAAGGTCACAACATACTCTGTTTTGCTTGAGCCGGCAGGCGCAGTAAACAGATGATACGAAATATTTGCGCCCGACACAAAAGATCCGTTTGTGCCGACCGACCAAGAAGCATTATCTTTCGTTGCAGAGACGCTCGCGCTTGTTGCGGTATTATCACCCTTTATTATAATGTAATAACTCGCATTCTTCTTGCAAACAATCGACATCGTTGCGCTCTTGACAAAAGACGAATTAAGAGTCCTTGCGTGTTCCAATTCACCGTTATATTGATTTGTTAATATGTCTTGAATTTGCGCACCGTTTACTGCAAATTTATATATACCAGTTTCGGTTGGTTGGAACTTTACCACGCTCGACTTACCGCTTTGCAAGCCGACCGTCTCGTCGGTGGTTGAAACGCTCTTAACGTCAAATTTGAATTGTCCTTCTTTTGAAGTGGCACTCTTATTTTTCAAGACAATTTTTTGATTTGTATTAAGTGCAAACGTGTACGTTCCGTTGCTTTTTGCAATCTTTTTTCCGTTGGCATACAAATCTATATTGTCATCGAGCGATGCAACAACAAACTTGCCGTTGTATGGTGCAAACGAAAAACTTTGACTTCCGTACGGCAACATATAATAATTTACGTCACCGACAGTTGACAGTGCATTTGTCTGCGGTTCGTTGATATCATAGTAAGCGGACGGCGAAACGACAGCCCCTACGTTTTCTCTATCGCTACCGCGATAGATATTTGCACCGACAGAAAACTCAAATTGTGTGTATTGTATCTTTCCGTCCGTATGCGAATAATTGAATTGTGCGTTTGCGTAATTCCCTTTTCTAAAAAATACCGTGTCCTTGTCTGTCGGTTGCAAAATTAAATGCGCACCCCTTACAAGAGCACCAAACGCTGCTGTTTGCGTCTGCCTCGTATTTGGAAAATACTGCGGTGTATAACCGTAGCTATCTGTCGATTCGTTGTATTCGATTTGTGTGTTAATCGAACTCAATATTTGACAAATGTCAACCATGTTTTGTGCAACAGTAAACAAAGACGGCGGCTCAAATACCCACAGATTTTTTGCTTTCAAAATATCGATGCCCGCTTTAATAATAGCACTCGGCAACTTGGATATATTTTCGTATGTTTGACTTTTGTACTTTGTTGCAGAATACTTATAATTGTTACCTATGAAAAAGTAACCATAGTCGTTGTTCACGTCGTATTGTGCGTCGCCGATATTATAATCGTTTTGGTTGCGAATCTGCCCTGCAAACGAGATGTTGCCAAGCATATAATCCTTAGATTCAACATACATCATTTTTGTAGTACGACCGGTCGCCAACGTTTCAGTCTGAATCTTTGGAAGAGGCACAACCGCCGATGTGATTCCATTCAAAAGGTTGAATGTGCACAAAACATTTTCAGTAGTACCGGTGGATACCGCCGGCAATGAAATAGCCGCAGTTTGATTAATATATACAAAATCAAGAGTACACGCAACTTCCACCTTGATATCCGCAAGATAATCAGAAACGCTTCCGGTAACGTTCAAAAGGATAACGGTGCTTTTCAAAACCGTATCTGTCAGTTGTTCCGTAATAATTGCAAATCCGTATGCCTTCCCGACAAAAATCGTTTTATTTACATATGTAAATAGTGTCCTCGGAATTAGTTTTACGATATTGTCATCTTTTTCAATCTTTGCATCAACGACATAATTCGAGCCCGAGTAAGTGGAAAATGCGCTGTATATAGATCCTTTTGCGAGTTTAATAACTACATTACTGCTTATTGTTGCATAATTACCATTAGCATGTAAAATAAAATCATCTTTATATTGATTGAAATCTATACCGTTTGGCGAAATTGTGTCCGTATATTTGCGACTCAGTTGAGTTATGTCTTCGTTATTACTATCTGCATAGGCAATCCTCGTAGATTCATATAACACAACTGTAAAAACTATACCAATCAAAATAAGCATAATCAATATAGCCAAAAAGAACTTTGTCTTAATCAATGAATTATTGTTTCTCATACCATATTTCCCTATTTGTAAAATTTATTAATAATAATCGAAAACTCGACACCGTTTTTATCGATTGCTTTCGATGTTAAAATGACGCCGAATACTTTTACGTCTTTTTCACCGTCGATGTCCATATACTTGCCACATCCGATATCTTCATTGCTATTATACAGTAAAGTGTAGTATTCACCCTCATAGTATTGTGTTCTGCCGTATGGCATCACGATATTTGAATCGTTCAATACAATTCGTTTTTTCTCGACAGTAACCGATGAGCCTGCCTTTTCAATTAGCGACTTTATTTCACCGAGTATCAACGGGTCATATGTATCTTCAACTACTTCGTTTGTAAACGGGCTTCTATACGAAAAATTGCTTCCGTCAATAGATACAATATCCCACGATTCTGATATAGTTTCTTCAATATTTTCTGACTTGTGATAAATAAACACAATGCAGGTGTCCGTTGCGGGTTTATCGTAAGTTCCGTAAAAGTTTTCAATTCGATATTCTTCCGGCACTTGATTGCACGCCGAAAACGTAAATATCGAAAAAATCAATATTGTTGCAAGAAAAATGGTAAAAACAAACTTGTTTTTCATCGATTCTGTCCCCTATTTGTTCGGTTTAATTATTATAAAATATTACATACCACATTCATATGCGCCGAAAATCGACGCATATGAACGAATTTTTTATGTTTTTATCGGCAAAGGGCGTTAAACTCTTTTCTCGACGACGCGTTTGAGGAAGTCGTCGCAAAGGCGGATGTTTTCGATTGCCGCGCCCTTGTTCCAATTGAGCGGATAGCAGTGGTTGTCAAAGAATTTGGTGCTGTGATGTTCCTCGACGTGTACGCCGAGATCTTGAAGTTTTTTGACGAGTTTTTGTCCTTGTCCTTTGCAGAACATATCTTTCTCCGCATAGGTGATGAAACTTATCGGGAATTGCTCGTTGACGTATCCGAACGGAGCAAGCACGTCTACGTATTGATATTTATCAAGCTCTTTGACGTGAATACCGCTGAAATCGAACAGCACTTTATCCGTAAGATTGAAGGGCATTTTTTGTCCGAGAGCTTCGCCGATGTCGTAGATGCCGCAATCGAGCATTGCCGTACGGAATTTGAGGTCGGTCGACACCCCGAATCTCGCTTGCAAGTCCTTGTTTGTGGCAACGCAAGCGAGCATTGCGGAATAATAACCGCCTGCCGAGTCGCCCGAAACGCACATATTGTCAAGGTCGAGATTGTACTTTTGCGCATTTTCGCCAACCCAGTTGAGCGCGTTTACGAGATGTTGCAATCCCTTCGGGAAGAGATATTCCGGCCCCAGACCGTAGTTGACGTTGACAACAAAGAAACCTTTGTTTGCCGCCCATTTTGCAAGACCTCTGCGGTAGTGCTTGTCGCCTGCCACAAAACCGCCGCCGTGGATGTAGAAGAACACGGGATATTTTTCGTTTCCGTCTTTTTTGACGAAATAAGTGTCGAGCTTTTCGGCATCGTCTTTTCCGTAGGCGATATCGGTTTCCACTTCAAATTTTACGTCTTTAAAGCGGAGCATTTTCTTGTTGTTTTGAGCACCGTCGAACAATTTGTCGATTGCCACGAACAAAAATTGCGCAAATGTCATAATGTACACCCCTTAAGAATGATATTTGTTATAAAGCTATTTTAGCACATATCCTACAAGTGTGCAATAAGCAAACTCGACTTATTTCACGAAAAATCCGGCAAATCCGCACAAAAAATCTTTTGTTGACATACTTTGCAAATTATGTTATAAACTCTATGAAAACTTATGTGGACTTTTCCGGGCCCAAGCCACCTTTTCGCCACACAACGCTATGCGCTGTGTTTTTTTATGGCAAAAACACACTTTGAGGTATTATGAAAAAGCTGAAACTTCCGAGCGAAGTCGTCTATCTTGCGGCAATAGTGTTGCTGGCGTTTTCGGTTGCCATGCTCACGAGCGTGGATTTCGGCATATCGATGATAGTTGCGCCCGCATACATTTTGAGTCTGGTCGTACCTATCACTTTCGGCCAGGCGGAATATGTGATTCAAGCGATACTCTTCGTGATATTCTGCATCGTGATGAAAAATTTTCGCATCTCCTACTTGTCGTCGTTTATAACCTGCCTGCTGTACGGTGCGGTGCTGGATCTTTTCAGACTTATCCCGATTTTCAACCCTGCCGTTACACCGCCGGGAAGCATGGATCTTTGGGTAAAAATCGTGATGTTTATCCTCGGCGTGCCGATGTCGGCGTTTTCTATCGCCTTGTTTTCAAAGACGTACCTGTATCCCGAAGTGTATGATTTATTCTTTATGGGCATCAGCAAAAAATACTGCATAAAAACCGCGGTTTTCAAAACTTGTTTCGACGCCTTTATGCTCGTTCTCGGCACGGCGATGACGCTTGCGTTTTTCAAAAAATTCGTAGGAATCAACTGGGGCACGCTCGTTATGACGGTGTGCAACGGAACTTTGATAAGTCTGTTTTCAAAGCTGCTCGACAAGTGTATAGACGTTAAACCAATATTCAAACGCTTTGCGTCGCATTTCGCTCTCGACGAGCCTATACCGACAAGAATCAAACATTCTGCTTATGTTCGAGAAATATGATTCGCCGCCATCGGTTTGTTTGAATGAAAAAATCGCTCGTTCAAGCGATTTTTTAATTCAAGCCTATTTCGGTCAAGCGATGTTTGCATGCAAAGATATAACACGAACAAAGCACCTCATCGACAACCACGATTTACTATACGTAAATGCGCGGGCATATAAATCTTAACTGCCCGACTCTGTTTAGCGATTTAGAGTTCGATTGCGTTGAATTCTTTTATGTGTTTCAAAACGAGGTCAAAATAGCGGTTTGCGATGTCAACGTCTTTTTGATTGCCTCTGATTGCGGTTGAGAGCGTAACTCTGCCCAGAAGCGTCGTCACGGACATGAGGAAGAACGGCTTGTACTTCACTGCGCCCGAGATAAATCCGTCCACGAGTTTCATGCCGTCAAAGGTGAGTTTTTGGTCGTTCAAAAGCCCCATATTGCTCACTGCGATGAGCGGATTGGTATAGCCCGCCTTGATTGCAAATTCCGCTATGTCTTGCGGGAAAATCGTGTAGGCAAGTTTCAAAAGCGGCAAGGAATAAAGTCCCATAAACTTGTCGCGTTTAAATCCCTTCGTCGAGCGAATGACGTTGACGATTGTGTCTTGTATGCTTTCGCCCTTGCTCATCGTGCGCACCGCCATCCATGCCGTGTGATTGGTAAGTCCGCCTTGCAAACCGCCCTCGACGATATGCTTTCTCAAATCGATTGCGCAAGAAACGGTGAGGCTGTCGGTGTCTTTAAGACCGCACATCTCGTACAGCGAACGGAACACCGCCGCCATAATCGCGTCGTTGACGGTGATCCCCATCTTTTTTGCGAGCGCGCGGAGTTTGTCGAAATCTTCTTCGTTTATGACTCTTTTGATGATTTTGTTGGTGTCCTCGGGCACGCTTTCGCTCCAGGGAAACGCAACTTTGTCTTCGGTTTTGGAGATGTTTTTGTAGAGGTTTTTTGCGTGTTTCAAGTCCTCGCCTTCGAGCTTGGAATACACTTGGTCGTAACTTCTGGAACCGCTCTTCATATGGAGCGCGGAGTAGTTGCCTGCTTTAAGATTGGTATAGTTTTCACAAAGCGTCGCAAGGAAGTATTTGAGGTCGCCGCCGTCCATGCACATATGGTTGTTGCGCAACGCAAGAACGGAGTGCTTGTCGTCCTCGAACACTGCGATTTTGATTTGCACGTTGTTGTCGTAAGGAATAACCCCCAAAAGCCACTCGTCCGCAACCTTGTCCGCGTCCTCGACTTTTTCATAGGAAACGATATCGTCTATCGTGTAGTTTTCTTCCTTCCAATACGGCTCTATGACGGTGGTGTTGAAACTCGAATGAAGCACCGGGGCTTTTTCAACCATAAAAAGCACGACGTTCTTCAAAACTTCCATATCGAAGCTACCCTCGTAGGTGAGCTTTGCATGCACCATTCTGTCGTAATAGTTGCGGAACAAAAACTGCATTCTATCCCACATTTCAGCCTTCAATGTCGTTGCCATAAATCTCTCCTATCTGTCAAAATCGACACTTTATCAATGCAAAACGATATATTAATCATCCCATTCAGCCCAATACTTTTGGTCTTCTTTCTCGTTTTTGTCTTCGAGTTCGGCTCTTTCTTTCTTGTTTTTCGCCTTTGCTTTCTTGATGACGAACACGATGAGTTCAACAAGCGCACACACGACTCCGAGGAGGCACAACAACCAACCCGGATGCCATACGCCGTTGACGGTGAGTCCCAAAATCACGTAAAGCATGACGCCGAAAATCTCAACGAAAACGGGCAGTTCGAACCACTTGATTTTGCTGTTCGTTCCAAATGCGATTGCCGTATCAACGCCCAAAAGCACAACGGGCATTGCGAGGAAACTCATCCATGCGCCTTCGATTTTGAACACGAGACGGAGGAGCAAAAACACGAACACGGTAAGCAAAACTTCGCAGATAGCAACGAATATTCTAACGGGAACGTATTTCTTTTTCTTTGCGAATTTGACCGCTCCGTATGAAAGCAACACGCTTACGCCCGCAAACACACCGCCCACCATAATGAGCCATGCCGGGTGCCAAATCTTCGCAACGCCGCCTACGATGAGATACACGATTGTGAGCAATGCCACGATTGCCGCCGCACAAATGCTTGCCGCACTGATTTTACGTTTGACTTCACCGCTCTTTATTTGTCTTTTTTCAAACTGTTCGAGAGTTTGATCGATATCGCCGAGTTCGGAAATCGCCATATCGTAAATGAGATTGTCGTCGCTCACGCCTTTGATACGCAACTCCTGCTCTCTGTCAAGAAGTTGACGAAGCAACGCTTTGCGGTATTCCATCGCCGCTTGCGTGGGTGCGATTTTTCTGAAATGCTCTTCAAGATACTTCTTGAATCTTTCTTTCATAACGTACTCTCCCTTGCGCGATTGCGCTTGATGTTTACACGAAATATACGCGCGTATCGGCGTTTGGTTACATTGTATCACAATTTTTTTTGCTTGCATACGGTATATGGAAAATCATTCTTTGTCACGCAACGAAACAAACTCGCAAAAAACTCTTTCCGCATGCGTTTTACATAACAAACAAGGAGGAATGCTTATGCTTTTCAATTTTTTCAATCCGTGCTGTCAAAACACGCCTATGCGCTACTGCAATCAACCGTCGATTGAATATATCAGAGGTCCGATGGGGCCGGTGGGAGCGACGGGCCCCAGAGGACCTATGGGGCCGCAAGGCGCACAAGGTCCGCAAGGCGCAACTGGCGCGACAGGAGCTACAGGTCCCGTCGGTGCAACGGGAGCAACGGGTGCAACCGGGCCGCAAGGGCCTCAAGGCATCCAAGGCGAAACCGGTGCGACTGGCGCAACCGGACCGCAAGGTCCTGCCGGACCTCAAGGCGCGCAAGGAATACAGGGTGAAACGGGTGCGACCGGTCCTCAAGGTCCCGTCGGTCCGCAAGGTCCGCAAGGAGAGCCGGGCACAAGCGCATTGCAAGACGCATTGTATGCCTACGGCGGTACGCAAACGGTTGCGACTGGCGCGATAATTCCGCTTGCCAACTCAACATCCACGCCTACGACCACAATGACTTTGACGGACAACGCAATCGTTTTGCCGGCAGGCACTTATCTCGTAACCTACGGGGCAACCGGCACGCGAACGACGGACGGAAATCTGTCGGCGCAATTGTATGCAAACGGCTCGGCACTCGCAAACGAAATCGTCAGTGACAACGCCACCTCCGCAAACTCGGCAAATCTGTCCAAAACCATTCTTTACACCGCCGCCGCAGACGGAACGACTCTTTCTTTGTACAACACGTCGGGTGAAAGCGTAAATCTCACGGGAGCAAACATCACTGCTGTCAGAATTCTATAATAGCCGGCGTTTATCAACCAAAAACGCACACTTAAAGTGTGCGTTTTTGCATTTTATCGTATTTTTATTTGCTTTTACATCATTCGATACCGTCGAAAAAGTCTATGAGTTTTGCGATTTTTTGCTCGGCGGTAAGTTTGTTGACTTCAAATATCATGGACGGCGGAATGGTGGTTGTAAGCACCACGCTTCCGCTGTTTTTGGCAACCGCGTTCATAAGACTTTCGTTTTTGAAGATGTCGGCGTCATAGAAATTTACACCCGCGCCGTTGCGGTTGATGACGATTCTCGACACGTCGTAATTGGACGCGAGATTTTTCAAAAGCGCGATATTGATAAGATTTTCAAGCGGCAAATCCACTTCGCCGTACACCTCGCCGAGTTCCTTGACGAGCGAATCTCTTGCGCTCTTTGACGCAACCTTTGATATTTGCTTGTACACCCTCAACTTGTCGCGACCGGATATATAGCTGTCGCTGATGAACGCCGCCGCGTCCACCTTCATTTCCACGTCGCGTTCGGGCTTCTTGACGACACCCGTCTTTATCTCTTGCACCGCTTCGTCAAGCAATTCCAGATACATCTCGTAACCGACTTTTTCGATGTGCCCGCTTTGCTCCGCGCCCAAAATGTTACCCGCGCCTCTTATGGACAAGTCGGCAAGCGCAACTCTGAATCCGCTGCCTATCTCGGTGTTTTCAAGCAGCGAATCCAACCTCTTTTGCGCGTTTTCGGTGATAGTACCGTTTTCGGGAACGGTGAAATACGCATGCGCAAGCACTCCTCGTCTGCCCACTCTTCCTCTCAACTGGTAGAGCTGCGAAAGTCCGAAGCGACCGCTGTCTATGACGATGAGCGTGTTTGCGTCGGGAAGGTCTATTCCGTTTTCGATAATCGTGGTTGACACAAGCACGTCGAATTCTTTGTCGTAAAATGCGCTTATGCGTTGTTCGAGTTGACCGGGAGCCATTTGTCCGTGAGCGGTGATAACCCTTGCGCCCTCGCACATTTGACGGATTCTGCTTGCAAATGCGTCGAGCGCGTCTATATCGTTGAGAAGCACGAGCGTTTGTCCGCCCCTTGCAAGTTCTCTTGTGATTGCGTCCTTGCAAAGCGCGTCGCTGTAACCCACCACGTACGTTTGAATCGGTAGCCTGCCTCTCGGTGCGGTTTCCAGCATGGATATATCTCTGACTCCCGTGAGCGACATATTCAGCGTGCGAGGAATAGGCGTTGCCGAGAGCGTAAGCACGTTGACGAGCGGATATTTTTCTTTGAGCTTTTCCTTGTGTTCGACGCCGAAACGTTGTTCCTCGTCAAGCACCAACAGCCCCAAATCGTGAAATTCGACGTCTTTTGCAAGCACTTTGTGCGTTGCGATAACCATGTGCGTGGTGCCGTCTTTTAGTTCTTTGATAAGTTGTTCGTTTTCCTTTGACGATTGAAGTCTTGTGAGCAATCCGCATTTTATGCCGAAAGGTTCGAGGCGTTTGACAAGATTTTCATAATGCTGTCTTGCAAGTATCGTAGTCGGCGCAAGCAACACCGCCTGTTTCGAGTCGAGAACGGTTTTGAACATCGCTCTGAACGCAACTTCCGTCTTGCCGAAGCCCACGTCGCCAACAAGTAACCTGTCCATAATTCGTCCGCTTTCCATATCGTTTTTGATATCGGCAATCGCTTTGAGTTGATCGGGAGTTTCTTCGTATTCGAAATTGTCCTCGAATTCCTTTTGCCACACGGTGTCGGGACTGTATTTAAATCCGCGTTGCTTTTCGCGCTTTGCGTATAGTTCTACGAGGTTGATTGCAAGTTTGCGCACGGATTTGCGCACCTTTTCCTTTTCTCTCTCGAACTCTTTGCCGCCGAGCTTGTTGAGTTTGGGGTGCTCCTCTCCGACAAACTTTTGCAGATTGTTCATCTGGTCGGTTGCAACGTAAAGCGTATCGCCGTCGCGATATTTAAGGACGATGTATTCTTTTTCGAAATCGCCCGTTTTGAGAATGGTCGTCCCCTCGCAAATGCCAACGCCGTGAATTTTGTGCACGACGTAATCGCCGGGCTTGGGCGAAAGAGCTTGCTCGGTTGCTTTGACGGCAATCTCGCTCGTGCGGCGTTTGCCTATGCACTCGCTCGTGCCGATAAGACAGGCTTTGACCGCCGGATATATAAAACCTGTTTCCACTTGAAGCGGAGTTGCCAAAACGCTACCTTCGTCGTTGCCGTCCTCGCTGTAAGTTGCGTATATCTCGTATTCTCTGAGGCTCTCGACGATGTTTTTCGCCTGTTCTCTGCCGCCGCACGCCATAACTACCTTCGTGCCGTTGAGGATAAAGTTTTTCAGATCCTGAACGATGGTGTTGGGATCGAGATAATATTTCGTTACGGGACGAGTTTTAGGCTCGATGATATATTTCGGCTCGAACAGTCTGTTGTCGAGAGAAAGCGAGGCAAATCCCATTTTTCTCAAAAAGATGAGTTGACGTTTGACCTCGTGCGCGGTTATGCACACCTCTTTATGTTCGGGCAAAATCTCTGCGCCTTCGCACAACGTTTTTATGCGCCCGGCAAACTCTTTTTCGAGAATTTGCAGCTTGTCGGCAACAACTCTCGGCTCGTCGAAAATCACAAGCGTCGGTTTGTCGTCGTCAAAAAAGTCGAAAAGACTTTGCGTGCAATCCTTCAAAAAGGGCAACGCCCAAACGCTCGACGCGTCGCATGCGCCCACGCTCAACAATTCTTTTGTTTGCTGCGCGTTTTTGTTTTCGGGATGCAAAGAGAGCTTTTCCCTTGCAAATTCATAGCCCTTTTCGTCAAGCAATATATCGCTTGCGGGCGCAAAATTTACGCTTTGCACCTCGTTTGACGCAAGCATGCTTTCAACGTCTATAACCTTGATGTTTTCAACAAGTTCGTCAAAGAAATTGATTCTGTACGCAACGCCCGAAATATCGCAAACGTCCACGATATCGCCCCTGACGGCAAAATCGCCGACGTCTTGCACCATCGCCTGACGTTTGTACCCGGCAAGCGCAAGTTTGTCGGCAAGAACTTGCGGAGAAAGCACGTCTTCTTTTTTTACGCAAACAGTGTATTTTTCAACAAGTTCTCTTTTGGGGAAAAGCTGCAACAAACTGTCCGCTGCCGTAACCACGACGTCAACCTCGCCGCACACAATATCTTTAAGCGCGCAAATACGCTCGCGCATACCCTGCGCCGAAAAGCCTTTTCTTGCAATCAACACGTCGTCGCGATAGGGCAAATAATCGACTTTTACCCCCCAACTTTCAATTTTTCTCGCAAGACTTTTTGCGCCCAGTGCGTCGGACGCAACGATGAGTTTTCTCACGGGAAGTTGGGACATTATATGGATTTTTGCGCCCTCGCAAACTCGCAAAACGCAAACTGCCGACAGTTTGTCGTCGGCAAGTTTTTTTGCGCCTATACCTTGCAAAGAAGCAAGTTTTTCGCCCATATTTTGAAGTTGAAAAATCGTAGGTGTTTCCATTTTCAATATATAAAATCGTAAATTGTCAAATCACTTTTTTCTGTTTACACACTCTTGTATGCGTTGAATATCGTCGCCCTCGATTATCATTTCAAACGCTTCGACGGCAGTGTCGATTGACTGCTGCAAAACCTGCTTGTTTGCAAAATCGACCTTTGACAGTACAAAATCGATAAGTTCAACCTCGTGATTGGCAAGTTCATCGGTTTTTGTACCGATGCGCACGCGCGCAAATTGCTCGGTGTTAAGTTCCTTGACGATGTTGCGCATGCCGTTGTGAGTGCCTGCGCTTCCTTCCTCGCGTATGCGCAATTTTCCGATAGGCAAATCTATATCGTCATAGCAAACGACAAGCTCTCTTGCCTCGTCCACGTCGTAGGCGCGCACCAGCTTTTTGACCGCTTCGCCCGAAAGATTCATATACGTTTGCGGTTTTGCAATCACAAATTCCACGCCCTTGTAGACCGCCTTGCAAGTGAGTGCGTCGCACTCGGATTTGGCAATCTTCACTTTGCACTTTTTTGCCAAAGCGTCCACCGCCATAAAGCCGACGTTGTGATATGTGTTTTTGTACTTCATGCCGGGGTTGCCCAGTCCTACGATGAGTATCATATTGTCCTCTTAAACATCGATATTCTTGATGTTTTTATTGCGATTTTATGTGTTTTTATGCGATTTTTTGCACGTTTCTACGTGTTTTTTACATGTTTTTTGCGTGCTTTTCGACGACTTTTCGACGACTTTTCGACGACTTTTCACCGCTCGAATTGTCCTGTGCAATCGATATTTTGCATATTCTCGCACACTGTTTTTGTTCCGTCTGCCGATTGTCAGTCTTGTTTGGGTTTGGTGTCTTGTCGCACTCGTCCGATTGTAAACGAGCCATCCTCGACGTCGCGCGTAACCGTCGTGCCTGCCGCGATAAACGCGTGATCGCCCACAACTAGCGGAGCGACAAGATTGGTGTTTGCACCCAAAAAGCACTCCGCGCCAACGGTGGTTTTGTGCTTTTGATGCCCGTCGTAGTTGCAAAATACCGTTCCGCATCCGACGTTCGTGCGCTCGCCCACGTCTGCATCGCCGACGTAACTCAAATGCGCGCACTTGACGCCTTCTCGAAGCCTCGAAGCCTTGACCTCGACGAAATCGCCCACTCGGCAACCTTCGTCCACAACGGCATGCCGAAGCCTTGCAAACGGTCCGACATTCGCGCGCGTGCGCACGTGCGAGCATATGACGTGCGAACAGCTTACGTCTGCGCCGTCTATCACGCTGTCGCGGATATACGATGCAAAAACGGTGCTTCCGTTCAATATCGTACTTTCACCCTCGATTGTGCAAAACGGCTTGATAATTACGCCGCTTTCGACGTTTACGGTGTCGTCTACAAACGTTGTCGCCTTGTCGATTATTTGCACTCCGCGATTCAAAAGCCCGTCCAAAATCTCGTCTTTGAGAAGATTATACACTATATTATAGCTTTTTGCATCACCAATCTTCAAAAAAGCGTCCTGCTTGCAAAAAACGCCATCGTCAACGCCTTTGCCTATGCATATTTTGGCAAGAGAATCCTTTGCGCCAAGGCGGATGAGCGAAATGTTTTTCTGCTTCATTTGCCTGACGAGCATTTCGATATCCTTCTTTTTGACAAGCGGCATGTCAAGCGTCAACACGACGTTTACACAGCCGTCAAGCAATGCGTTCTCCTCCTTGTACGCCTCCGTTTTTGCGATACGGCACTTTTTTGCCGAGAAATTCGCAAATTCACGCAAAACGTAATCCTCCGCACGCCGTCCAAGCATTTCTTTTTCGCCGTTTTCGGTTTTTATAAAAACAATATTATATTTATCCATACCATACTATATTCGTTTTGCAAAAAAACTTTTCATACGCTGACATAATAATTTGCAAACGGCAAAAATCGAGGCGTATATTGTGCGTGTTCGGGCAGGCAAATCTTCGCGGTGGCAAAATAAAACTTCGGAGAGAACCTATGGATAACAAAACCAAAAAGATTGTATTTGTCATTGTTGCTTCAATCATTTCGCTTATATCGACCGTTGTCGGAATTGTGTTCGGCGTGCCGCAGGACGCAATCAAGGATGCGGTTGACATCGACACGGGCATTGTCGAAACGCTGTAATCTTCATCGCGCGTTTTCTCCTTTTTATCGCGCAAATATGAGCGTCGCCCCCCAAATGCCGAGGCGACGCAAAATCAAGATTGCAACGAAAATGCTTTTTTTAAAACCTATCCTGCAACACTCGCTCTCTAAATGACCGACCGGCGCCTGCCCGAACGTTTGGGACAAAAAAAGAATGCGTGAACGTTGCCGTTCGCGCATAGTGAATATAATCGTTGTGCATTACAATATGTAGAACGTGGCATTGTTCAAGCCAAGTTTTCCAATCGTGGTTTCAACCTTGGCAGGAGCAATGTAAGATTGTGCATCTTCCGCTTTGGCGTTGAACAAAAGTTCGATTTCGTTTGTAAGAACAACGTTTTGCTCGGTGTATTCACCACCCGTCGGACAATAGCGGAATTTTGTATTTGCGTTTATTGAAACAAGTTGACCGTCTTTCATTTCTACAACCATTTCGGTGTCTGCGACTTCGTTGTTTTCTTCGTTAAAATAGTTTTCGACATCCGTCACGCTGTCGGCAGGGTTTGAGTTGATCATTTCAACGATACTGCTTTGTTGTTTGCCTGTGGCGTTTTTGTTTTGATACAGATAATAGAACGTGCTTCCGTCTTTTTGAACCGTTTTAATGCAATCAATATCGTCGGCGGACATTTTTATCATTGACGTGAGATAATCGAATTGCCCGTCTGCGCTCACTCCATCGATTTTCGTCTGTGTATTGGAACCTTTTCTTGAAATGCGATAAACGTCGCCGTTTTCGATATTGCCAATCGTAAACTTGAAATTCTCTTTTCCGTCTTCATCGGTATGCGCTTTGTACACAAAAGAATGATTGAAATCTATGCGTCCGTCATCGGTTGTGTTTTTATACATCCTTGCGATATATTTGTCAACCGTAGCGGTAATGTTCCAACCGGGATCGAAATCGTTGATAGCAGACACATCAAGCGAATACGTGTTTTGATTTTTCACGCGTGAAAGTGCGCCGTTGATTGTTGCAAGCACGTTTGAAATATCGTTTTTTTCTACAATAAAATCGCTCACCGAAGGGATTGCAATGTTTGCATTGCTTGCCTTTTGCTCATATGAAACGGCAATTTTTACAGGTACGTTTTTCACGGGGAACGTCACGTCCGCACCGAATCTAAAATCGCTCAATCTGTGATTCGAATCCAAATTGAAGTCAAATTTAATAGCCATGGGATTGGATATCGAAACCTCGCTCATTTCCAACCTCGTGCCCATTTGTTCAAGTTTTGAATATAATTTTTTCAACAACGCGTTTTCAGAGCTCAACGATAGCGTTGCGGTATATCTAAAATCTGACTTTCCGCTATATCTTATATTGCTTATATTGTCTGTTTTCAACGAATCGACGATGGAAACAAACGGCAGATTTATCAAATTCAATTCGTCGTTGTTTTTTGCAATAACACTGAGTTTCTTGACTTCGTTTTTGTCGTTTTGTACCAGTTTGATTTTTGAATCGTTTTTTGTGTATATGTATTCCGTCGAATCATACAACAAAATACCGCTTGTTATCCGCTTGAACTGCAAATCATTGGTATTTATATTGTATCTGTATTTACCATCATAGTTGGCGTTTGCCGTGCCTTTGTATCCCAAAACATCAAGCGTGCCGCTAAGATTCAGAAAGAAATCGTAGTTTTGATCAACCGCTTCGGCATGCACTTTTCTCGAATCAACGATAAGTTGCGCACTTGGCATAACGGTCAACTTTGCCGTTAACGTCTTTGTTTTGTAACCTTCTTTTGAAATTACGGCTTGTGCGCGATAGTCGCCTATCTCGGTTGCCTTATTCGAACTATACGCGACTTCTGCTCCGTCGGGAAGATTGTTTACCGTCAAAACATGCTCTTGCCCGTCGTATATCACTACATCGTCAAGAAACGTTACGTTGTCGAAATCTTTTAGTTGCGATGTGCCGCCGCCGTTTTCACCGTTTTGGTTGTTTTCTTCCTGTTGTTTGTCACCGCAAGCAACAAGACACGTTGCCAGCGCAAGACAAACAAGACAAAGAACGATTGAAAAAATAACTTTTTTTCTCATTTTATTTTCCTCCTATGCGCATTTGCGCAATTTATCGATTTTATTGCGTCAATTGAACAGCTTTGATTCGTTTGTTGAGTTTTGCAATATGAAAGGGAAATATAAACGCCGAAACAACGGATCCGACCACCAGTCCGATCAAAAACAACACGACTCCCACTATGAACCCAAGCACCGATAATGCTATTTTAAATATAAAGAACACCACAAGAGAGTCCCCGTCCAAATCAAATATCAACATCGGAAGTCGTATTGGGCTTTCAATAAAGAACTCAATTATTGACAATACGGCATCTCCCATATCCAAAATCAACTCCCCGACGAGCGCATATGCACCGTATGAAAAAAACAACGTAATAAATATCGATATGACAAGCATCGTTCCTTCTGCGGTTAGAATTGACGTCGTTAAACCGATTGCAATCACAACCGCCATTGCGACAAGTCCAAGAATAATGCTTTTCTTTTTTTTCTTTATATCGTTTTTATGATCTTGACTTATTGCGCTTTGCTTTTCTTCTTCCAACTGCAATATGCCTTGGGAATAATCCGAATAACAGTGCTTACACATCAATTTCGGTTCTTTTTGTCCGAGATTGTCCTCCGAAACCAACACTCCGCATCCTACGCATACACCATATGCCGATTCCGATGCGGTTTTTTCACCTTTTTCGCTACAATCGGATTTCGTTGCGGATTCCAAAAAATCATCCGTAGAAATGTCGAACAATGCACACAGTTTGCATATCGTTGTAAGATCTGGTTCTGCTTGCGAGTGTTCCCATTTCGATACAGCTTGCGCACTTACGTTAAGTTGCTTTCCTAATTGTGCTTGCGTGAGATTTGCGTCTTTTCTCAATTGAGCAATTTTTTGACCGTAATTCATTTGCCACCTCCGCAACAAATTATAAACCGTACGGGCTCCTCTTTCAATAATTGCTTCTCAACCGTTGGTTTAGTTTGTATAAGATTGGTTGAATCATTGGATTTTCTTGTCGTGAACTGAAAATCGGCAAATTAAACCGCAGGTTGTGTCTGATAGCGTATCGCTATATTTTGCTCTAATCATATAGCTTTTTGCTATCATTGTCAATAATATCGGGTATGAAGAAGTTTCAAGAGGCTCTTTTGGAGCAAAGAAAATTAAATCACCTCACTCAACGCGAAGTTGCAAGTCGATTGGGAATATCCCAACCGTCATATATTCGTTATGAAAAAGGAACTGCCGAGCCCGGTCTTGAAAATCTTGTTAAATTGGCAGACATATTTGACGTTTCAACAGATTATTTGCTTGGAAGAAAAGACTATTAATTTTCACAAATTCACTTGTTTTTTCTCTTTTGTTTGAAAAAATCGGATAGGAGTTGCGAACAGGTTTCTTGCTCGTGACCGCCTTCGATGGTGACAAGGTGGTTGAAAAGCCCCGGTTCGAAAAGGTTGAGTTTTGAGCCGCACGCTCCCGTTTTGTCGTCGTATGCGCCAAAGTAAAGCGCACGGATTCGAGAATGAATCATCGCTCCCGCACACATCACACACGGCTCCAACGTGACATACACATCGCAATTTTCAAGCCACCAGTTGCCGACGGCTTTGGTCGCCTCGGACAGTGCCAAAATCTCGGCGTGACAGATTGCATTGTTTTCTCTCTCCTTGCGATTGCCGCTTGCGCCGACCACCTTGCCGTCCTTTACGACAACGCACCCGACGGGCACTTCGTCTTGCAAAGCGCACTCTTTTGCCAGCTCAATCGCCATATCCATAAATTGTTTGTCGTATGACATAAATCACCTTTATCGTACGGCGTGTACCTTAAATTAGATTTGAAGTTGCACATTCCGAGTATAAGTACGCCTTGAATGAGTGAAGATTCTTCCTATACAAGAGTTGAACGACGTGTACCCTAATTGCACTTTCCCCTTTCCTCACGTGTTTGGACTTCGGCGTTTGCAGAGCAATCCGCCTCGTTCGCTTTGGCTACAACACATTCACAGGATGTGTTGCTTAACGCGTCGCGCCCA
>ENA-OZFS01000017-OZFS01000017.1-human-gut-metagenome-genome-assembly--contig:-NODE-17-length-59335-cov-7.225017_pt1 | contig 59335 bp, 47 predicted proteins | sample MGYA00244623_ERZ653644 | MGnify/ENA primary metagenome ERZ653644 (study PRJEB26926, sample SAMN06165114) | human gut metagenome | biome: ENVO:00009003; feature: ENVO:2100002; material: ENVO:00002003... | reverse complement strand
GAGATGTCTTAGGGTCTCGTGGGCTCGGAGATGTGTATAAGAGACAGGTTGTAAATGTATGTTTCAATCCGTAAATTTGTAAACAGTATTATATTATGCAGAATGCAGTCGCTGAAAGGGTCGGCTGCCTTAATACCATGAATTCTATGCCTTCTTACTTGTTCAGACAAGCTCTTCTGGGAGCTGCTTTGGCCGTATGTGGCGTCCAGGCGGGCGCTCAGGTCACTTTGAATATCGATGCCGCCTCTCGCGGCGCTAAAATCGGTCCGCTCCACTACGGTATTTTCTATGAGGAAATCAACAATGCCGGCGACGGTGGTCTTTATGCTGAGCTGATCCGCAACCGCTCGTTCGAGGCCAACGGTCTCGAATTCTGGACACCTCTCGACGGCGCCGAGGCAGTCGCTATCGGAACCGGCCTTATGAACGACGCCCATCTCGCGGCCCTCGAGCTGAAAATTTCAGAGGCAGGGCAGGGGATATCCAACACAGGCTACTGGGGCATCAAAGCTACGGAAGGCGATACGTATTCATTTTCTTTCTGGGTGAAATCGGATACACCTTATTCCGGAACCGCTTCGTTCTCTCTGGCAACAGCCGGCGGCGAAGTCGCCGCGCAGGGGGCTGTGGCATTCCGGGCCGACGGCAAATGGACCAAGGTGTCGGGCGAGATGACGGCCACGGTCACCGCTCCCGACTGCAAGTTCAACCTCACGTTCGACAAGCCCGGCACGCTCTGCCTCGACATGGTGAGTCTTTTCCCGCCCACGTTCCGTGGCCGTCCCAACGGATGCCGGCGCGACCTGGCCGAAATGCTTGAGGCGATGCAGCCTTCGTTTGTCCGCTTTCCGGGCGGATGCTACATCGAGGGCTACGGTACGGCCGAGAACAACAACCGCTTCGAATGGAAGAAGACCATCGGCCCGGTTGAGGAGCGCCCCGGCCACTACAACCACAACTGGGGATACCCCTGCACCGACGGCATGGGCTTCCATGAATTCCTGCAGCTTACGGAAGATCTGGGTGCGGAGCCGCTGTTTGTGGTAAATATCGGTCTCGGCCATTTCTATGCGGTGGACTATACCGACATCGACGCCTACATTCAGGAGGCTCTCGATGCCATCGAGTACTGCAACGGCGACGTCACCACCGAGTGGGGCGCACGCCGTGCAGCCGCCGGCCATCCCGAGCCGTTCAATCTCCGCCTGCTGGAGATTGGCAACGAAAACTACAATTACGACCCCAATGATCTTCGTTTCGACCATTATGCCGAGCGCTACAAGGCTTTCTACGATGCCATCAAGTCGCGTTACCCGGAAATCACCCTTATCGGCAATGTCGAGTCGTGGGGCACGGATACACCTTCCTGGCGCAATCCCTATCCGGTCGAGATGGTCGACGAGCATTATTACCGCACTCCCGGATGGTTCGAGCTCCAGTACGGGAAATATGATTCCTACGACCGCACCGGCCCCAAAATCTATGTCGGAGAATATGCCGTCACGGAGCCTGCCGGCGAGGTAGGCGCCGGTCCGCTGCGCGCCGCTCTCGGCGAGGCCGTCTACATGCTCGGAATGGAGCGCAATTCCGACATCGTGGTGATGAACTCCTATGCCCCGATTTTCTACAACGAAGAGCGGGGCGGCGGCTGGTTGCCCGACATGATCCGCTTTACCCACGCCGACGCGTTCGGTATCCCCTCCTACTATGTCCAGCAGCTTATGGCCACCAACGTGGGGCGCCAGAACGTGAAATTCACCGAGGAGAACAATACAGCCTCGCTTGGCAAGCAGGTGGGCGTGTCGACCTGGAGCACCCGCGCTTATTTCGACAACGTGAAAATCACCCGCCCCGACGGCACGGAAATATTCACCGACGATTTCGCCGCAGGCATAGACAACTGGACGGCCGGCTCAACCTGGGGCAACAACAATGAGACGCTCTATCAGAAAAACCTCTCGCTGCAGGGCGATATGGCGATATTGAACACTGAACTGCCCGATTCCTACGTTTTCGAATGCGACGCGCGCAAGATTTCCGGAAGCGAGGGCTTCCTCATCGTGTTCAACTATGCCGACGCCTCCAACTACTGCTGGTGGAACATAGGCGGATGGAACAATTCGCAGCACGGCCTCCAGTATTGCAAGAACGGCACTAAATCCGATTTCGACCTGCGACCGGGCAAGATTGAATCCGGCCGCGACTACCATATAAAGGTGGAGGTCAACGGGCCGTCGGTGAAATGCTGGCTCGACGGCGAACTTGTCCACAACGTTACATTCCCCGTGGGTCGTTCGCTCTACTTCTCATCGACCGTCAACGACGACGACAACACCATGTTTGTAAAGGTGGTAAACACATCAGGAAATGCCACTCCTCTCACCATCAATATGGCTAACGCCTCGATGCTGTCGGCCGATGTGACGGTGCTCACCTCTGCATCCGATACCGACATAAACACGCTCGCCAATCCGCGCAATGTGGCTCCGGCCGCCGGAGCTATGGAAAGCGTAGCTCCCTCCACATCAGTCTATCAGGTGCCCCCATATTCATTCAGCATCATCCGCTTCGCTCTGGGAGATGCCGTGAAACCGGAGGTCGGACGCTCCGACCTCAGCGATGCCGCACGCGAGGAGGCGCTTGACGCGCTTGCGCCGGTAGCCGACAGGCTCCGCTGGCTTCACGAAGCCGTTCAGCTCCCGACAGTTCTCCCCTCGGGTGCGTCAGTTGAATGGTTCATGGAACCCCCCTCGGCCGACATCGCTCCCGTTTCGGGTCTGTATTCGGCTACGCTCGATATTCTCCGGGCCAACAGTTCTGAAGAGCCTCGCGCTGCCGGGACGCTTTCGGCCACGGTGTGCATGCCCGACGGAGCAGAGGGCGTGCTTCAGTTCCCGGTTACGCTTGCTCCCGCCGAGGCGTTCACGGGTTATCTGCTCACCGGCGCTCCCTCGGGCGGCTCCGTTGAGTTCGCGCTCGCCGGAGAGTCGACGATGGGAAAACGTTTTGAAAAGCTTGGCGCAGGCAGTGGCATCGTCGCTCAGGATGCTTTCATCGCCCGCGACTCCCGCAACAGCCGTTATCTTATGGCCGGAGTATCGGCCGACGGACTTTCTGTAGTGTTGATGCAGTCGCCCGACCTTTTCCACTGGGAGTCGGCTCCGGCGACGTTCGATTCGAATGTAACTGCCGTGGAGAGTCCGCGTGTCGTTGTCAACAACGACGGGAAAACTCAGGTATACTTCCTGCTACGCACGGCCGATGGTGTGAAACTTGTCCGTTCTACGGCTGATACCGATTTCGGCACCCTGTCGGCCCCTGAAGATTTTGGTCCTGAGGGTGTTGCTCCTGCCGGCTTCGACCTCTGGAAAAGCGGTTACGATGGCCGCTGGCATCTGCTTGCCGCCGAGCCCTCGCGTGCCGCTCTCGTCCACTATGTAGCTGATGCTATTAATGGCGATTGGAGTGAGTCTGCCTCCATGGCTTTCGAAGGTGGTGCCGCTGTGTCGTCGCCCGTGCTTGTGCGCCTTATCGGCCGCGATACTCATGGGCTGTATTACCGCACTTCGGCCGGCACGGCAAAAGTAACGGATACGGATTTCGCAGTCTCGACCCCCGGCGAGGCGTTCGCTCTCGGCGGAGTCGGCAATATGAGCGTCGGCGGCGTGATGCCCGTCACGGCTGCCGAACAGCATATGCTCGAGCTCTGGAGCGTTTATGCTTCGGAGCTTGCCAAGGCCAAAACGGCCCAGGCCGGTGGCGACGCATCCTACGATGCAGCCATCGCCATGGCCGAGACTCTGGTTGATTCCAACCGCACGGTGGAGTCGCTCACAGCCGCTCTGCGTCAGGCGCTCGATGCACTCGCCGCTGCCAAGTCAGCCTCCCTCTCTACTGATGCTCCCGAAGGGTTCAACGACGTGACGTATCTTCTCGCGAATCCCGATTTCAACGCCAACAATGGCAACGGCTGGCTCGGTACGGTATTTACGGCCGCCAATGCCGGTGTGGCCGAGCATTTCGACAAGAATTTCGACACTTACCAGATTCTCGAAAATATGCCGGCAGGCACATATCGGCTTGAGGCACAGGGATTCTATCGCTACGGCAGCCGCGAGTATTCGTTTGCCGCCCACCGCGACGGCTACGAGCGTCTGCACCCGGTGCTCTATATCGCCGACATGGAGACTCCCTTCGTTTCGCTCCACAGCGAGGATTACACGCTCTCGAATGTCCCCAACGACGTGTGGTCGGCCAACACGGCCTTCAACACCGCAGGCAAATATACCGGTAACTCCGTGGAATATATTCTGCCCGAACGCGGTGCGCTCCGTGTCGGTATTCGCAAGACGGTGACAATGTCCACCGACTGGACCTGTTTCGACAATTTCCGCCTCTACTTCAAAGCCGCCTCGTCGGGTGTGGAGGGTGTCACTTCCGACTCCGACAGCCAGCTTCCTCCGGTATATTACAATCTGCAGGGCATCCGTGTTGCTCATCCGGCTCCGGGTATCTACATCGTGCGCCGCGGCAACAGTGTTGCCAAGGAAATAGTCCGCTAAAATCAGTTTATATGTATAATCAGGGCGGCGTGTCGACAGATTTCGACATGCCGCCCTGATTATTGGAATGTACGGTTATTTCCGGTGTATGTTGAAGAGATTGAGGGCATTCCCTCCCTGGCCGCGGCGCCCCTGCGACGTTACGGCCAGTGTTCCACCCCGGCGCGAGAGCGCGAGTCCTACGGGATAGGAGTCGCAGCGTATGGAAGTCACCACTTTCATTGTTTCGTTGTCGACTACGTCTACACGGCTGTCGAAGTTGCAGGCCACGAATGTGTAGCGTCCGTCGGGCGATACCTCAAGCGTGCGCGCTCCCTTCCCCACCTGACATCCGCGCCATCCGTTAGCCGAGATTGCGCGTCGCCCGGCCTCCGCGGCGCGGTCGATGGCGGAGGTAAGGCTGTCGGCGGCGATGCTCCAGATTTTTCCGGCCACATTTTGCGAGGCGTAGACCCTGTTGCCGCGCAGGGCGAGATGGCGCACGTTGTAGATGTCGTTAATAAAGCCGGTGTGGCGGCGCCGGGCCACGTCGACCACGGCTATGCTACCGCCCATACATCCTATGAGCATATGGCGGTCGCCGGGGGTAAAAATCGTGCCGCGAAGCAGCAGCCCCGACTTCGAGTCTCGGTCCACACTCCGGTCGAGCGGAAAGTCGAGCTGGAGTTTCTTTCCGATTACGATTGGCTGCAGATGGCGCCATGTATCGGGTCGTTCGCCCGATATGTCTATGAGTCCCACCGTGTTGTCGCCCCAGTGGGTTATGGCCAGAAGGTCGCCTCCGTTGGATGTCGCTACCATTTTGGGGAGCGGTCCGGTCTCGAACATACGTACGATCGAGTCGGTGCGCGTATCGATTACCGCCACGGCCGAAGGGTCCTGGGCGTTGATGTCGAACGAGCGCCGGTAGTAGGGCACCCACAGATAGCGCCCGCGGTGGGAGAAGGCCATTTCCACGGGTTTGCCACTGAATGGACGCCTGGCGCCGTCGGCATAGTGTGTCCAGGGATAGAACCCTGAAGGGGTGGCCCATCGTGTGTCGGCCGCGGGTTCGAACCGGTGGCTTATGACCTTGAGCTTGCGCATTGTGCGGGCGTCGTACACCACCGTAGCGCATCCTTCGAGCGAGTTGACATACAGCCGGCTTCCGTCGGGATGGAATCCGGCCGATTTGGGCGATGCGATGTCGCGGTCGAAGGTGGATTTCTGCGAGCCGTTGAACTGCTGGCGCTTTGTGGCGTTGCGCAGGGAGATGGCGCCGTCGGCACTCTGCACATAGTCGCCGATGAAGCTACGTACCACCGGCGGCAGCGGATTATCAGCTGTTTTGACAGTGTCCACTACCTGGGCGAATGCCGCAGGAAGAGCGGCGAGAACTAATACCAGTGTCAATCTCGGGCGGCACAGCGGCCCGATGTGTATTTTCATGTCGGTTTTATGGTTAAATCGCGCAAATTTAAGCTTTTCCGCCGACATGGCAAACGTTCTGGCGCCATAAATAGCGCCAGGAGGGCGTGTCATAATAGCCCATCTGGGTCGTCGCCCGAGGGGTTCGGGTTCGGTCATTGACCTTAGTCAACTCCCTTCACCCTCACCCTCAGGCTCCTACCATCTGGACCATTCTGACAGCGCCCTTGCCATCCGGGTAAATAGTAGGGCGATGTGTCAAATTATTGAATTTTGACACACCGCCCCTGGCGGATGTAATTATGGTGTATTGTTAGGAAACCTCAAATTAAGAAGCTGCGTTGGCTTCGGTGGAAGTCTTCTGAGCCTTGTCGGCGCGGTTCATACCTTTGCCGTTACGGTTCTTGCCGTTCTGGGCGAAGTGGCCGTGATGGCCGTGGCCTTTCTGGCCTCTGACGGCTTTGCCGTGGCCGTTGCCCTGGCCGCCGTTGAGATAGAAGTTCTCAAGGAACACTACATACTGGTCGGGGCCGATGATTGCCTTCACCTCTTCAAGGTAGGCTTTCTTCGAGGCGCGGCGCTCGGCGCGCATGGTCGAGTCGTTGCGCTGGCGGTTGGCGCGGAGTGCCTCCTTGCGGGCCTTGCGGTCGGCAAGCTGCTTTTCGTTAAGCTGTTTCAGCTGGTCTTTCTGAGTATCGCTGAGGGTGAGCCCTTCGAATATGCAGGTGGCGCGGTCGCCTTTCTTGAAGTCTTTGGTGCACTGGGTGTTTTCAATACGAGCCTCCTTCTTCCGGCCGTCGTTGTTCTTTTTGTTCTGGGCTACGGAGGGGAGGGCGATGAGCGACATTGCAATTGCAGCAAGTCCGAGAATTTTCTTTTTCATAAGTCAAATGTGTTTTTAAAGCTATTGTTCGTTATTCTTTTCGCTTTCTTTGATAAGAATAACAGCCTTGCGTTTAATTTGACTTATAGGTTTAACTCGGATTTAACTCTTGTGTTATCAGTATCTTAAAATAATAGAAAACATTTGCCCTTGTGTTTAACTTTTCGGTAACAGCCTGCAAACAGGGTTTTACCATCAATGTGGGAAGCGAGTGCAGAATCAACAATTTATTCTCTGATATATGTGGTGATGTACCGCAACCCGGCGGCCTGGGCGGGGGCTTCGGCGAGGCGCATGAAACTGCCGGAGTGGCCGCAGGCGCGTTCGGCCATGGCGAAATGGCAGATACCGATGCCGCAGTCGAGCGTCGACAGTCTGCTTGTGTCGCGGCTGAAAAAGTCCACGCTGCGCCCGTCGGCGCCCGCTGCGGCGCGCCAGGGCTGTGAGTTGGTCGACGACGGGGCGAGCCTCATCATGGCCAGCGCTTCGTAGAAAGGCGAATCCCCGCAGAGCGGGCCTGTGAATCCGGACGCGAAAAATAGGCTGTCCATCGGCTTGCGCCGGTCGCTCCCGGCGGCCATGCGCGCCACGCGCTCCACAAGGCTCTTTCTCGCCGCCACGCCCACCGGGATTACCACTTTCAGCGGCTGCTCCCGGCTCCACGTAGCTTTCCCCTCGAAGTCGCTTCCGCGGAAGGTGGCTGCTATCCAGCACGTACCGAGCCCCATTCGGGTAGCTTCGAGCACCACCTGCTCCATGGCAAATCCGGCGGCAAGTGCGTCGGCTTCGCTGGCGCCGTATCCCATGGCGAGATAGTCGCATGCCCCGCGTATCATTCCGTAGGTCGACGGCCGCAGGTCTCGCTCCTCGCCGAAGCGGATCAGCTTTATGTCGGGGGTCTGGCCGAACGGATTGGCGGCGTCGGATATGGCCGCCACGATGCGTTCGGCCTGAAGAGCGGTTATCGGTCGTCTGGTGAAAGTGCGCACCGACCGGCGCACCGTCATGGCTTCAAGTATATCCATATGGCTATCTGTTTTGGATGTTTTCGCATTGTAAAGCTACTGAATTTCTTGCAACTTCTGAAATTTTTCCGCTGAAAGCCCTAACTTTGCAAGTAAGATTCACGCCATGAGAAATTCCATTACAAATCAGAGTAAACGCAGTGCCGTAGCTTTCGGTGTGCCGTTCGCGTTGGTGTCGCTCCTGTTTCTGCTGTGGGGCCTGGCAAACAATATGAACGATACGCTTCTGGCGGCCTTCCGGCGTATCATGTCGATGTCCGACCTCCAGACCTCGCTGGTGCAGTTTTCCTTCTACGGCGCCTATTTCTGCTTCGCTCTTCCGGCGGCTATTTTTATCAGTCGACACAGCTATAAAGCCGGCATAATGCTCGGTCTGGCGCTTTACGCGGCCGGCACGCTGCTCTTCTTTCCCGCCGGGGAGGCGGCTTCTTATGGTTTCTTCCTTTTCGCCATTTACGTAATGGCCGGAGGATGCGCCATTCTTGAGACTACGGCCAACCCCTACATCCTCTCCATGGGTCCGGCGGCGACGGCCACCCGACGCCTCAACATAGCCCAGACGCTCAATCCTGTCGGAGCCGTATGCGGCATACTGCTAAGCCGCCATTTCATCCTCTCGGAACTCAATGACGCCGACGCCGCCGAGCGTGCCGGCATGGATGCCGAGGCTCTTCGCCAGGTGCAGGCCCACGAGCTCAGCGCCGTGTCGGTCACATATATGCTCATCGGCATCGTGCTGCTCGCGCTGCTGGTGGTCATCGCCTTCGTGCGCATGCCCTCCGAACGTTCCGAAGGCCTTTCGTTCAGAATCTCGGAAAGTTTCCGCCGGCTGTTCGCCAACCGCCGCTGGCGCTACGGCGTGGTGGCGCAGTTTTTCTACGTGGGAGTGCAGACGGGCGTCTGGTCGTTCACCATCCGCCTGGCTATGGCGCGTCTGGGCGTGCTCGAACGCGAAGCCTCGATGGTTTTCCTCTACAGCATCCTGGCTTTCACGGCTTTCCGCTTCCTGTTCACGTGGCTGATGGCCTACGTGCGCCCTGTGCGTCTGCTCGCTGTGGCTTCCGTGGCGGCCATATGTTGCACATTGGTTGTGATCTACGGCAGCGGGTGGCCGTCGGTCTGGGCGCTGGTGGGTGTATCGGGGTGTATGTCGCTCATGTTCCCCACCATCTACGGCATCGCTCTCGAGGGCGTCGGGGGCGACGACGCCAAACTCGGCGCCTCGGGTCTGATAATGGCCATCCTCGGCGGTGCGCTCATCACGCCGCTTCAGGCCCTTCTGAGCGATTCCTTCGGCATCGGCGCCTCCTTCTGGGTGCCCGTAGGCTGCTTCGCCGTCGTTCTCCTGTATGCCGCTGCCATCCTCCGCAATCCGCAAATACGATAACCCAAATTGTAGGGACGCACGGCTCGTGCGTCCGTAACACTCTCATCATCATATAATGAATAAAAAAGTATTCGTTTCCGGCTGCTACGACATGCTCCATTCGGGCCATGTGGCCTTCTTCAAGGAGGCCTCGCGCTACGGCGACCTCTACGTTGGCATCGGCTCCGACCGCACCATCGAGGAGCTGAAAAACCGCAAGACCGTTTACTCCGAGAAGGAACGTCTATATATGGTAAAGGCGATACGCTACGTCACCGATGCCTATATCAACCCCGGCAGCGGCATGCTCGACTTTCTCGATACGCTCGATTTGGTGAAGCCCGACATCTTCGTGGTCAACTCCGACGGCGGCAGCGACGTGAAGCGCCGCCTCTGCGCCGACCGCGGCATCGAGTACATCGAGCTGCAGCGCGTGCCCGACGCCGGTCTGGAGGCCCGCTCCACCACCTCGCTGCGCAGTGGAGTCAAGTCGCACCTTCCTTACCGCATCGACCTGGCAGGCACGTGGATCGACCAGCCCTACGTCTCGCAGCTCGGCGCCGGCTGGGCGCTCACCGTCTCCATCGAGCCTACAGTGGAATTTATGGAGCGTGGCGGTATGTCGACCTCCACGCGCAACGCCGCCCGCAAGATATGGCCCTACGAGCTGCCCGACTACAATGAGGAGATGCTCGCCCGTCTGCTCTTCTGCTTCGAGAACGACCCGGAGAACAAGGGGCACGTTTCCGGCGCCCAGGACGCTATCGGTATCTGCATGTCGGGTCTTACGCGCCACTACTACAACGGCCGCTACTGGCCCGAACGCATCGAGTCGTGCCACGACGAAGAGGTGCTCTCCTGGCTCGAAAACCATATCGTGCTCGTGCCGATGTTCCCGCGCCGCCCGGGATGCTCCGTGGTCGAAGGGAAGGATATTACTCCCGCCAAGGTCGAGGCGCTTACCTCGGCGGCCTCGAGATGCTGGGACGCCATCATGGCGCGCGACCTGCAGGCCTTCGCCGCCGCTTTTGCTGCATCGTTCGACGCCCAGGTTGCGCTCTTCCCCGCTATGATGCAGCCCGGAGTGGCCGAATTCATCGAGCTTTACCGTCCGACGGCCCTCGCCTGGAAGATGCTCGGCGCCGGAGGCGGCGGCCACCTTGCCCTCGTGCTCCCCGACGGCGCCGAGCGCACCCCCGAGATGATCCCCGTCAAAATCCGCCGCCGCGGCTTCTGATGCCGCCCCTCTCCGCTTCTCGGTCTTTAAAGTCTCTAAGGCTCCTAAGGTCTCTAAAGTCTTTAATGTCTCTAAGGTCTTTAAGGCTCCTAAGGTCTCTAAGGTCTCTAAAGTCTCTAAGGTCCTTGTAGTTTCTAAGATTTTAACGTTAAAAAGGCGGCTCCGCACTATGCGGAGCCGCCTTTTATGGATTGATGTAAGGGGGCCCTCAAAGGGCTACTTTCGTTACCTTCATGCCCTGACGGCGGATAAATATCCCGCCCTGGGGATTGGCCACCATACGGCCCTGCAGGTCGTAGAACTCAACGGGAGCGTCGGCATCGGCCTCGGTCGAAATTCCCTCGACTCCGGTCAGCGTGCCCTCGGAACCGATATAGAGGTTCAGAGCGTCGCTCTTAAGGCCGGTCTCGGCATGGTTGGCGATAAAGCTGTAGCCGCGATCTTTATGGAGCTCGTTGGTCTTGTCGATGGTAATCTGATAGTTGCCGTGGTTGTACCATTCGTCGGTATCCTCGATAGTGCCGTCGGCAAGCTGTACGCGGCTCGGAGCCTTGGCGGCCGACTCCGGCTTCTTCGTATAATGGAGTTCGCACCAGTCGTCGCATTCCACCAGAATTTCAGTAGCTGTTTCGCTGACGACATAAGGCATAGCGGGCTTGCTCAGGTCGTATTCAACGGTGATGCCGGTAAAGCGGGTATGTCTATCGCCGTTGAAGTTGAACCAGACGCTTGAAATAGATTCATTCTCTGGAGCAGTCCAGGTAGCAGTACCATCATCTGCCCATGTTGTAGGCATTTCACCAGCACTTACTTCGGTAAGAGTCCATCTGTTTTCTCCACCCTTATGGAATACAATCGATTTGATGCGGCCGGGTGCGGGAACCGAGAACTGCAGTTTGGCATTGTAAACACGCAGGGCGTCGCCTTTCTTTGCAGTGCCTTGGTAGAGACGATAGGTTGGCATCTTTGAAGTGTAGTTGTCAGGCAATACAAAATCGAGAGTTACACCCTTACGGATAATCTTGGTGACAGGATTCTCCATATCGGTTTCATAATCGGAGCCTGTATAAGTCTGAGAGAAAAATTTCATTCCATAGCTGCCAAGTCCGCGGAAGTCTTCCTCTGCAGTGAAGTCGAACATATAGCTTGTGGCGTGCATCGAGTCGCCTGCGGGGCGCTTGGCAACGGTGAGGGTGTACTGAACCCAGCTTCCAGCAAATTCGGAATCGTCGGTCGATGTGTATGTTGCACGCACCGTAGTTGAGCCCTCACCAACGATAGTGATTTCGCCGGTTGCCTTGTCGATGGTTGCGATAGCGGCGTCGGCGGCAGGAATCGAGTAGGAAATCTTAAGCTCGTTGGGGTTGGTCAGAGTGGGGAAGGAATAAGGCTCTTCGTCGATGTAGACCTTGCACTGGTCGCTGCTCCAGGAAATTCCTGCAGGCTTCTTGACGACTTTTACAGTTATTTCAGCTACTTTGCTTATGTTAAGTTCGCTATCAAGGGCAATCGCCTTGATGGTGGTTTCACCGAGAGCAAGTTTACCCAATTCGATTGTCTGCTTTCCCACCATATCGGCATTATTGGGATCGGAGCCGTCGGTAGTATACTGGATTGCGGCAGCGTTGGGAGCGCTGATAGCAGCGGTAGTGCCAATCAGGTAGTCGTCGCCGCTCTTTTCGCCGGTAATAATGATTTCGGGCATGTCCACAACCGGACCGGTTTTTGCAACCTTAACAGGCAGTTCCGTTACAGAGCTTGCATTAAGTTCCTCATCAAGAGCTATTGCTTTAATTGTATATTCACCTTCAGGAAGAGTGAAAGCATCCTCATAATCTACAGCAGTTGAAGATGTATAGGGGTCGCTTCCATCGAGAGTATACATAAAAGTATTTCCTTCGTCGCCCGTAATGGTAGCTTTTGCGCCATATTCATAGACGCCGTCAACGGGTCCCTTGTCGATGGTAATTTGAGGAGCAGTTACGGGATTTCCACCGCCATTAGGGTCATAAGTAACGGAAAGACCTTTTATTTGGAGATATTTTCCTGGAGCAACGTCAGGAATACTAATCACGATTTTACCAGAAGCGCTTCCGGTAAATGATAAATCTTTTACAGTAGAGGAAATTGCTTTTGAGGTCTCAAAAGTAGTTCCGCCAACAGAAACTGATGCATTGGCAGTGCCGTTACTGTTAATACTTAATATAGTAACATTCGTAATGGTACCGGGAATGTCGGAAGTGGAGAATTCAATTGCACTTAACGATCGACTGCTGCCACTTTTATCTGCGGCACCCCATTTTGCGCCATTTTTACCTCGTTCAAAATAGACACTTTTTCGCCAAGTTGGAGTTATTGACCAAACGACTTTTTGATTATTAGATGTATCTGTCCATGTTGTAGGGGCAGTCGTACTGGTATATGATGTGTAATCAAATACTGCATCATATTCTGCAGCTGTCGTCGGCTGCGACTTCCACGTGGTTTCTGCGGCATAGGAGGAAATGCCGACTACTACCAACATGGTTAGTAGAAGTAGAAGTTTTTTCATAAGGATAAAGTAGAAATTATTTGGTTAAAGAATTCGCTGCAATTGCCTCTGCATGAGCAGGAAATGGGAAGGAAACACTCGGATGTGTGTTGGGCTCCTCCTTCTGTTTGCAAAGGTATGTATAATTTCGTTACGATGTGTTGCCAAAACGTTAAATTTCAGTCAAAGAGCGCATTTTTTTTCTCGAACCGCCTCCAGTTCTCGCCCTCGGGTCGGTAGCGCGGCAGCGCCGAGCCAAGGCTCGTCCACCGGTGACAAAAGCTATTGCGGGCCGTAACGCGAGCTGAAGCTCGCTCATAGAACCACTTTCGGGGAACTTCGGGCTTCCGCCCTCAGCACCGTGCTGAGGGGAACGGCGGGGAAGATTAGGAGAAGAGAGGTTGAGGTAAAGGCTGAGGAAGAGGCTTGGATGAGCGGTCTACGAGGGAGAAACGGATTTGCCCGGCAATCCCCAATGTTTCCACATGGCGGCGAAGGGGCAAAGGCGTTTGGATGGAGATGAATCGGTTATTTCTGTGAATTTGTCGCATGGATGGTTGCAGATTTCGTTGACCATATTCTGAACAGCCTCTTCAGGAGAAACTTCACAAAACGGTCGTAAACGACAGGAGCCGTAGGTTTTAAGCGTGTGCCCAATTTCGATGGCAGCTGCGAGCAAATGAAATTCGATATTTTGCCGGAGATTAAATTTGAAACTATGTGGAGCGCGCCATATGCCTTTATGCTCATAGTTAATGATGTAAGGATAGCCGAATAACCTCTCGATAAAACTTTGGCCAAGCGAACTGATGCCATCCGGGGTGAAAAATTCTTTCATGAAAAGAGAATCGCACAGCCGAAGGAAATCAGCACGGCTATACAACTCTTTAATCCATTGTATGGTAGTGTCGAAATACTTGCTTTGAAAGCATTGGTTCATCTCGAGAAGAACTTCGTCGGCAATAAGGGAAAGAGGGTGGGAGTGCGGGGGATTAGCTTCGAACAGAGATATTAGTTTGCTATCGTCGGCGGCATCGGAGAACTTCTTTTCTTTGAGGAGCTTCAGAAAATCATAGAATACGATTCCGGGATTATAGGCTTTCGAGAGGCATAAATCCACTATCTTGTACAACAGAAGATTATTATGGGCAATTTCGGGATAAATTTTTTCTGCAATTTTGTTGACCATCAGGTAGGGATAGGGACTTACGGGGCGCCCCGGCTCGTAGTTGACATCCATGAAATTTTTTTCGGCGAGGTATGCCATACTCTCTGAAAGGATTTCACCTCCAACGTTGATTTCATATGTATTGCCGTCGGAGTCTTCGATGTTGCCGTTTAAATACCTTAATTCTTTCCCGGCTATCACGTGACTTATTGGTCTCAGACTTTTGATTTTAAACGGTTTCTCCCTTAATCTTTGGATGAAAGCAGTGCCGGCGTAGAACGGGGATGCACTTTCGTTGAAAAATAGAACTTCATTGCATGATTTGCGGTCAAATTCAATGGGAACTTTCAGGTCAGGAAAATTAGACATTCTCAGTTGGTGAGAGCGTTGGAGCGCCCCCATGAGCATGCAAGATGTTTTCATCCGTCCATAGGCAGTAGAGATTTCCTGAAGGAAGTGGATATACTCATGGAGAAACAATGATTTTTGGCCTATTGTATCGAAAGAGAAATTGGAGTTGCCAGATGGAAGATCCTGGTACCAATCCAGTTTAATCATAAATCTGGCTGGAGAATAGCTATTATTAAGATAGAATTGTAGATCTGACATAATTTGATGGTTTGAATTTTGCAGGGGAAAGTTCCTGATGATTTGCAAAGATAGAGATAATTGGGTGAAAAACACGACGCCCCGCTACGGGAGCATGGATCCTGAACATGCTTCCATAGCGGGGCGAGGGCGTTTGGTCCAAACGGGTGCGGCGAGGCCTACCTCGCATACCCATATCGCGCCGAGCCAAGGCTCGGCCACCAGGAACAAAAGCTATTGCCTGGCCGGAACGCGAGCTGAAGCTCGCTCACAGAACTACCTTATTGCCACTCGGAGGGGGCGCTTGGCGGTGGACTTCGGGCTTACGCCCTCAGCGCGGTATTGAGGACGGCAATAAGGGTAAACCTCGCTAACGCTCGGCGCAGAGACAAATAAATACTTTTGCGATGGGGAACCGAGCGGAAGCTCGGAGCGGAAACAAATTTGCAGGGGAATTAGGGGGATGAAAGGGGAAACCGGAGGCAAGCCTCCGGCACCAGAGACAAAGAGAAACGCGCGGATGGGCTGGAATCCGGATGGCGAGGCGGCGTTTTAGAGTGGTGCAGATTTTAGGAGACAAGGGCGATGGCTGACGGGGACAGTACTGAAGTACGGCCCCGAAGCCGAGTCCCGCAGTCGACGCCAAAGGTGCGCCGCTATAAAGAGCCGCCTTTAGCGGCGCGGTAGAGCTGATACGAGTTGACGAGATTGTGCCAGATGCTGTAGAAGCCGCCGGCGATGGCCGTGACGGGGGTAAAGAAGGTGTAGCCCATCCAGATGGCCAGCACGGTGTTTTTCTGGCCGAGCGACTGGCCGGCGGTGATGGTGTCGCCGTAGCGGCGCCCTATGCGGCGGCCGAAATAGAACTGGCCGGCGCAGCATGCGAGCGATACGGCCACGAGCCAGAGCTGGGTGGAGAGTGCTACGGTAGAGTGGACGATGCTTCGCGTGGTCACGGCCATGGCAAGGGCGAGGGCCACGGCCCAGAGGTAGAACGACAGGTCCTGGTAGCGTGCGATGCGCGCGCACATTTGCGGCAGGAAGTAGCGCAGGAGCATCGCGGCGACCAGCGGCAGTAACAGCAGGGGAAACACTTTGCCGAGTATCAGCGCCGCGGCGGCGAAGGCGTTGAGGTCGGGATTGGGATGCACCAGCGGCACCATGGCGGGGATGAGAAGCGCCGTGGCAAGGTTGATGAGCATGGTGTAGGTGGTTATGTTGTTGACGTCGCCGCCGAGCCGACGGGTGATTACGGCTCCCGCCGTGGCCGTAGGACAGATGAGGCATATCATCGCCCCTTCGAGCACCACCCGCAAGCCGCTGTGGGGCATTGCGATAAGCACGCAGCCTATGGCGGCGAAGAGGCCGCACTGGATGGCGAGCAGCCAGCCATGCCAGCGGCGCAGACGCAGCTGCCGCGGGTCGACCTTGCAGAAGGTGAGAAAAAGCATGGCGAAGATGAGCAGCGGCTGCACAATGGCCACGGCGCGGTTGGCCGCGGCGCGTGTAGGCTCGAGTGCGGGGATGCCGGTATAGATAAAGTAGCCGAAAATGCCTGCCAATATGGAGATTATGAGAGTCCAGTCTTTTAAGAAACGTACTATCCGCATATCCATTGTGGTCCCGCTTTTTGGGGGCCGGTTCGATTTTCGGGTGCAAAATTACTGCTTTCGCCGGTTTTGGCGAAATATTCGGATGGAAATTCAAGATGGATTACTCCACGCTCCATTCGGCCACACCGGCTTTAACTCCGGGTGCGGGCGAAATCTCGAGGCGGATGGCCGTGGCTTCGACGGGGTCGAAGGCGGCGGTGCTCGCCTCGCCCTTACGGGTGGGGTATACCTCGGCGTCGGGGTCGGCGAGGCGCACGGCGTTGAAGCCTACGGCATGCCAGTGGCCAGAGGTGTCGCGGTAGCGCAGACGCCACTTACGCGGCAGGCGCACGTCGCCCCAGGGGGCGTCGTCAACCCAGTGGATCGACGCAGAGCGCACGAACGTGGCTTCGGGGAAGTCGTACTGCAGCCAGTGAGCGTCGGCTCCTTCGGCAAGCGGTTCGAGCGGGAAGTAGCCCACGGAGCGGTCGGAGGCATCGGCGGGAACGGCGCCGTCGCTCACGGTGGTCAGTGCCTCGCCCGGCGTGGAGGCCGAGAGGCGCGCCGAGGTGGCGAGCGAGTAGGGGAGGGTCGGCTTCACGGCCTGGACGTCGCGTGCGAGCCATACGGCCATTTTGCCGGCGCCGCGGTGAGCCCAGGCGAAATAGGGGATAAGCGTGAGGCGCGTGGGGAGCGCCTCGATGGTGCCGTCGGGACGATAGGCGAGCTGCTGAGCAGGGGTGTAGAGCACTGTGACGCCGCCGGGGAGGTCGGGTCGCTCTTCAGCTTCGAATCGCGGAGAGCGGTTGAGCAACACGGAAGATATGTCGGCCTCATTGTCGGGCCATTCGGCGCAGTATACCAGCGGACCGCGCTCCACGGCCACACGGCCGCGGTCGGCCTTCACCTTGGGGTGGGCAGCCACTACGCGCGGCTCCATCGGCAGGTCGAGCGATACGACGTCGCCCTTGCGCCAGCGGCGCGAGATGGTGGCGTAGCCGTCGCGCAGTTCGGCCTCGACGGGTTGGCCGTTGATGGCGATGGTCCACTGCGGATGCACAGCGTCGGCGTAGCTGTAGAGGTCGGAGGGCACGGGGCGCCCCTGCGCCCAGCCGGGGATGCGCACGCGCAGGGCGAACTCGCCGAGGCGGTTGGCGTCTACGGAGATGTCGACGCGGCCGCTACGCGGGTAGTCGGTATGCTGCCTCAGGGCCACGGCACCTTTGCGGCCGTCGACGTCGAGGCGTGCGCTGTTACCCATGAAGAGGTTGACATAGACGTCGCGGCCGCGCACGGCGTAGACGTAGCCGGGAATCGAGGGGATGAAGCGGCAGACGTTCGACGGGCAGCAGGCGCAGCCGAACCAGGGCTGGCGCCGGTGTTGTCCGGCCGATTCGAGCGGGTTGGGGTAGAAGAACGAGCCGCCGTCGAGCGAAACGCCCGAGATGAGACCGTTGTAGAGCGTGCGTTCCACTACGTCGTAGTATTTCGAGTCGCCGTGGAGCAGGAAGAGGCGGTGGTTTACGTAGACGTTGCCGATGGCGGCGCAGGTCTCGCAGTAGGCCGACATGTTGGGCAGCTCGTAGTCGGCTCCGAAAGCCTCGCCATGGCTGGTGGCGCCGATGCCGCCGGTGATGTAGAGCTTGCGGCCTACGATGTTGTCCCATATGCGGTCGATGGCGCGAATGTAGGCGCTGTCGGCCGTCAGTGCGGCCACGTCGGCCATTCCGGAGTACATGTAGGCCGCCCGGACCGCATGGCCGACGGCTTCCTTTTGCTCGACCACGGGGAGATGGGCCTGCGAGTAGGCGTCGCGGCGCGAGGTGTGGCCGCGGCGGTCGAGAAAATATTTCGCCTGGTCGAGGTAGCGGCGGTCGCCGGTGGCGAGATAGAGGCGCGCGAGCGCCATCTCGGCTATCTGGTGGCCCGGCACGCAGTCGGTCTGGCCGGGGGCGGTGCCGATGGAGCGCACCACGCAGTCGGCGTAGCGCGTGGCGATATCGAGGAAGTTGCGTTTGCCGGTGGCCTGAAAGTGAGCCACGGCACCTTCGACCATGTGGCCGAGGTTGTAGAATTCATGGCTGAGATTCTCCACGGCCTCCCAGCGGCGTGAGCCGGCCCAGTCGTGGGGATGCGCGGGATTCATCGTGCGGGCTGTGTAGAGGTAGCCGTCGGGCTCCTGCGCGGCGGCAACGAGCGTCAGGACGCTGTCGATGTAGGCCTCCAGACGCTTGTCGGGGAACGTCTGCAGGAGGTAGGAGGCGCCCTCGATGGTTTTGTAGACGTCGGTGTCGTCGAATGGGAATCCGCCGATGCGGATGGTGTCGGACGGATGGACTGCGCGCACGAAATTGTCGTAGCGGCCCGTCGATTCGCATTTACTGAAGGCCAGCGGGATGGTCACGTCGCGGCTCGCGCGCAGGCGCGGTGTCCAGAATGAGTCGTCGACCTTGACGGCGGTGAAGGGCACCTGGCTTATGGGGTAGCCCGGAGCGGGAGTAGCGGCGGCGCTTGCGGCAGCGGAACTGAGAAGCAGGGCGCCTATGGCGATATGGCGTAGTGGTGTCATATCAGATCTTGATATAGATTTTCTTGCGGTAAAGCGGAAGGCCGCAGAGCCAGTTGAAGAGCACGAACGCTATGGCGTAGAGGCAGGCCGAAAGCGAAGCGTTGCCAGTAAGCGGCAGCAGTACGCAATAGTATATCCAGCTCTTGGCGCTGTAGACCCCGTCGGGGGCAGCGGCGTCGGGGAAGCATTTCAGCCCCATGAATATTGCCACCACCCAGGCCAGAGCGTAGAGGAAGAGCGGGTTTACGCCGAACACCTCGAAGAAGCGCGTCCAGCGGCCGTGCATGCCGCGTATGTCGATGGCCCAGACGAGGAAGCCGAGCAGGGCCGAGGCCATGCCGCAGGTGGTGAGCACGAACGTTGGCGACCATACTTTCTTGTTGATGGGGAGGCCGTAGCTCAGCAGCCAGCCGCAGAGCGTCAGCACGAAGCCCACGAGCAGCAGGCGCAGAGCGCGGTCGCGGTTGTCGCGGATCTCCATTATGAGGCGTCCGCACCAGAAGCCGATCATCACATGCATAATCGACGGGATGGTGGAGAGCACACCCTCGGGGTCGATGGGTATGCGCACGCCGTCGACTTTGGTATAATACATATGTGCGTCGGTGAGCACCGCGCGGTCGGCTATGGAGAGGATGTTGGTCTCGTCGGGAGCATAACCGTTGGCCACAAGGAGCATGATGCCGTAGACCGCGAGCGTGGCCACGATTACAATCGGCAGCCAGCGGTGGCGCAGCGTCACGGCAAGCAGCGAGCCGATGCCGTAGCATATTGCCAGGCGCGGGAGCACACCAAGAATGCGGATGTCGCCGAAGTGCATCGTGGCCTCCCAGAGCGTCTTACCCTCTACAATAAGTCCCTTGGCGAAGAGCGACAGCCACGCCAGACCCATGCCGATAGCGAAGATAAGCACCGTGCGCTTCAGAATCTTCCACGCCAGCGGAGCGCTCAGCCGGAAATCGAACTTGCGCAGCGAGATAAACGTGGAGATACCCATGATGAACATGAAGAAGGGGAAAACGAGGTCTGTGGGCGTCAAACCATTCCACGACGAATGTTCGAGCGGCGTGTAGGTGCCCGGACCGCCGGAATTGTTTACGAGAATCATGCCGGCCACGGTGATGCCGCGCATTACATCGATGGCCAGGATGCGCCCCGACTTGCGCGGCTTGGCGTCCGCCTTAGTCCCGGCGTTGACGGCCGCTACCGTAGCTTTGGAGATATTGCTGGAAGTATGGCTCATGGTATATTTATTTGCAAAAAACAGAGATAAGGCAATCTGAATACCGATGGCGAATCGCCTCGTCAGGCGGTAAACGGATTCAAAGGTACGAATACCCACGGCATTACGCAACCGCAGAATAAAAATTTTGGAAAAATCGGTCTCAACTCTTGCTCAATTGAAAAATACTTCCTACCTTTGCATCGCTTTTGGGAAATAACCTCTGTGAGCGAAGCGCAAGCCTCCTCAATCTACCGCAGAACAATCCCTCAGCCCATACATCATGATTCGCTAGCTCAGCTGGTAGAGCACAACACTTTTAATGTTGGGGTCCTGGGTTCGAGCCCCAGGCGGATCACCAGAAGATTTATCAAATCGCAGAAAACCACTGAAAATCAACGATTTTCAGTGGTTGTTTTTTTACACCCGCCCTCGTTTCGACGCAAAATATTGGAATATCCGGCGTGCATGAAGGTGGCACTATTTTCAGCACCCGTCACTGCCACCTTTTGAGAATATATTTCATTATATTTCAATAAATTGCGCCAATACCATTTCTCAGAAGGTTGCCACCTCGCAGTGGGGTCCAAATGGGGTCCGCTAAGTGGGATTCGTACCTGATTTTAGAGTGGATTTCACGGTGTTTTGAAATTTTAACATATTCAATATTTTACTTTGATGTGAAATATCAACTGTTAAAAAAGGGGGCAAATCGAGGTGGCAAATTGGGAAATTCGGCGAAAACACCATGTTTTGCCACCTCGTCACTCCAGAGATTTCATTGTCTTCGGGTAGTTGCAGATTGTAAAACCGGTGACTTTTTCGTATATTTAAGTTACCACAAATCCACAAGACAAATGAAATTATCCAACGAATCTTACTTTTCCTTGAATTTCATGGCAAGGAAAAGCCGTCCCAACAAAGAGGGCGAAATTCCGATTCTGCTCCGTATCACGATGAACGGACAGCGTGCGGAGATATACACCAACCGCTATATTGCTCCCCACAACTGGAACTCTGCCAAGGGGCAGGCTAAGGGCAAGACAAGAAAAGACCTTGAACTAAACCGCTATCTCGACACTATCCGCACAAAGATATTCGAGATACACAGTCAGCTCGTGCTTCGTGACGAGATGATTACCCCCGACACGCTCAAACGCGCGTTCCTCGGCAAGATGGAAAAGCCGATGATGCTGTGCGAGGCCTTCCGCACCGTCAACAAAAAGATGCGCGACAAGTTTGAGCGCGGCGACATCGTTGAGGCGACTGTGCTTCGCTGGGAGCGTTGCGAGAAATATCTCGGTGAGTTTCTTCTGCTCAATCAAGGCTCCGAGGATATTCCGATGAAAAAGCTCACATCCGGCATGGTGGATGATTTCGAGCATTTTCTCCGCATCAAAAAGCAGTGCGCCAACAATGCTGCCGTGAAATATATACGTTATCTCAAGAACGTAGTGCGTGTAGGTCTGGCAAACAAGTGGATTGAAGACGACCCGTTCATCGGCAAACGCTATGTGCGCACCAAGTCGGAACGCGAACATCTCAACGAGGATGAGCTGCAAAGGATTATGGACCTCGACCTGACGGAATTCCCCCGCCTCGACCTTGTGCGTGACACATTCGTGTTCTGCTGCTTCTGCGGTCTTGCTTTCATCGACATTTCAACCCTCACCCGTGATCAGATAGTCACCGATAACGAGGGTGAGATGTGGATCCGAAAGAGCCGTCAGAAAACGGGCGAGGTCAGCACTATCCCACTTCTCGACATTCCGAGGAAGATTGCGGCAAAATATCATAACCATCCAAAGGCCGTGGCAAAGAATGTGGTGATACCCGTTATCTCCAACCAGCGCATGAACTCCTATCTTGATGAGGTGGCGGCGAAAGCCAGCGTTAAGAAACATCTTACCACGCACATCGCGAGACATTATGATTTGTCTTTGTGTTTGAAAATGAATAGTTTGCAGAAACTTGCTTTTTGATAGGTAACGATTTAGAAACGAGCGAAGCTCTGTATTCTGCTTTGTTCTGCATTACATCAAAAGAACGCTTTTCTAGGACAAAGGTAGTGATTATAACCGAACTATAGAGTATTTTATGTCGTAAAATAGGGTGTTTATCCCTTTTTTATTGTTTCATAGCTGCTAACTTCACTAAAAATGAGTAATTTTGCAATCTAACAAGTATTGGAATTGCCATGGTTGTAAAAACGATAAAATTGACATCGCTATTTGTCAATACCGAAAATTATAGATTTGAGCCTCTCTCTTCACAAAAAGAAGCGATAGACAAAATGGTAGAGGACCAAGGGGATAAATTATATTCTCTTGTGGATGACATTGTGACCAATGGTCTTAGTCCTGTCGATTTAATTATTGTCACACCCAATGAAGACAGCAATAAGTATATTGTACTTGAAGGAAATAGACGAATAACATCGTTGAAGTTGTTAAATAATCCAACCCTCATTGATGACAAATATACATCTTTAAGGAAGAAATTTCAGAAATTGCAAAAAGATAATCCTAATGCAATCTTAGAGTTAAAGAATGTTACTTGTGCTGTTTTCGAAAATCCAACTGAAGCAGATATTTGGATAAAACGTAAACATGCAGGAGAATTAAGTGGTATCGGTACTGTTACTTGGAATGCTCAGCAAAAGCAACGATTTGAGGAGAGAACGGAAGGAAAATCATCAATTCCTTTGCAAATTATCACTTTGCTGAAATCACATGAAAGTGTACCTGATACGACAAAGGATGCATTATCTAAGTTAAACATCACAAACTTACAGCGTTTAATGTCTGATCCATATGTTAGAGAACATCTTGGTTTGGAAATCAACAATGGAATTTTGGTTTCAAAGGTAAAGGTGTCCGAAGTCGTCAAAGGACTTTTAAAAGTTGTTACAGATATTTTGAATCCGGAGTTTAAAGTTTCGGAAATCTATAATAGAGAAAAGAGAAAGCAATACATTGATAATTTTGACATGAACCAAAAGCCAGATTTGTCTAATGAAGCATCTGAGCAGTGGAGTGTTCATGATATCGTAAACGGCAAAGAGCAAGTATTAACAAATAGCGAGACAAAAGAAATAAAAACAAGACAAAAAAAGGAAAATAAGAATAGAGGAGGCTTGGTACCCAAGACTCTGATTTTACACATCAGTAATCCCAAAATCAACAAAATTTTTGAGGAATTAAAACATGTTCAGGTCAAAACATGCCCAAATGCTTCTTCGGTTCTATTAAGAGTGTTCTTAGAACTATCTGTTGATGCCTATATGGAAAAATATGATTTAGTAAGAAACAATGCTCTTACAGCTTGTTCTTCTGGCGAAAGTCTGCAAGGGAAAGTTGGCAAAGTCTTAAATCATATGACTCAGTTAGGAACAATGAGTAATGATATATCAAAGGGTATAAGGTCAGAAATAAATGACAAAAATTCAGTTCTTTCAATCGAATCATTGAATGCATATGTTCATAACGAGTTTTTTTATCCTAAAGCAGATAATTTGATTACAGGATGGGATAACATAGAAAGTTTCTTTATCCAATTGTGGGAATCAATAAAAAACGAGGAATAACATGATGGATTTTTTATCACCTCTAAGATACCCCGGCGGTAAGGCAAAGGTTGCTGATTTCGTGCAATGCTTAATCAAAGAAAACGCATTGCTCGATGGCACTTACGTTGAACCATATGTTGGGGGTGGTTCTGTAGCTTTATCTTTGCTTTTTAATGAATACGTCAGCGATATATATATAAATGATAAGGACGTATCTATTTACGCCTTTTGGTATAGTGCCTTAAATAATGCAGATGCTTTCTGCAGAATGATAAAGGATATACCTTTAAATATGGAAACTTGGTTTAAACAAAAAGAAATTCAATCTGATAAAGAGAACACCGACTTGTTAGAACTAGGGTTTTCTACATTCTTCTTAAATAGAACTAATCGCTCAGGGATCTTGAAGGCAGGAGTCATTGGCGGTTATGACCAAACCGGGAATTATAAAATTGACGCAAGATTCAACAAAGAGGATTTGATAAAAAGGATTCAACGAATAGCTGATTATGCGGATAGAATCCATTTAACAAATGAAGATGCTATTTCCTTAGTACAACGGTTAAAAAATGAGCTACCGTATAATACGTTATTTTATTTAGATCCCCCATACTATGTAAAAGGAAAAGGGCTTTATCTGAATTACTATAATGATACGGATCATCAGAATATTGCCAATACTATAGGTGAGATTACAAATTGCAAGTGGATTGTTTCTTATGATAATGTACCATTTATAACTAACCTATATTCAAAATATAGACAGCAATGTTTTGAATTGAATTATAGCGCGAGTAACTCCGGGAAAGGCAAAGAAATAATGGTATTTTGTGACGACATAATTATCCCAAAACACAAACTTTTTAACCATTTAACGAAGTGAAAATTACTCACATTCATATTGAAAAATTCCTACGTTTTCTAACACAAGCAAAAGCAATACGCTTCTTGAAAATTCATATGTCTTGGAAGGCTTTTGCCAATCCAATTGCAAAGTTAGTGATTTTTTCTCAATGAACAGCCGTTCAGAGCCTCAAATCCACTGCGACTATGAGAAAAAGAATCGAATTAAATATAACTAAGTCCCCTTAAAAATCCATAAATCCCTTTATTCCATTTCCTCTAATTATCGCAATAAGTACATTTTTAGTACTCTTAAATAATGATTATCTACTGATATACAGCTCTATAAATAACACACATCGAATCAGCGTATGCCCTGCGATTCGAGCGCGTGGGGCCGCAGATATTTGAAAAGCAGGAACAGCTCCGTCAGGGAGTTGGAGATGGTTGTGCCGGAAAGAAAAGTCGCTCCGAGATCGCGTCCGGTACGCTCCTGTATGGTGCGTATGGCATACAGAAGATTGAGGGCGCGGTTACTGCCCTCGGAGTTGCCGAGGCCGGCAACACGGTCGTGACGGGTGTTGAACGTGAGGTTCTTGAAATAGTGGCTCTCGTCAATAAATATATGGTCAATACCCATGCTCTTGAAGTCCAGCACCTCGTCTTTCTCTTTCTCCATCTTGTAACGTATGGTATCAAGACGGCTTTCGAGCGTGAGTTTGCGTTTTTCCAGACCTTTGAGCATACCTACGGATATGTCCTTGCCCTGTTTTTTCAGCACGTTCAGGTTCTCCACCACGGTGTCAAGCTCCGCCTGCGTGATTTCCTCCTGCAACTTGCGCGACTGCGGTATTTTGCCGAACTGGTCATGCGACATTATTATGCAGTCATAGTCGTTGTTCTGCATATTGCGCAGGAATTTCACACGGTTTGCCGATGAAAAGGATTTCTCGTCGGCATATAGTATCCGCGCATCGGGATAGGCTGTGCGGTAGGTTTCGGCTATGGCTCCCACGTTGGCTTTAAACCCTATGATAAGAGGCTTGTGTGCAAGTCCGAGGCGTTTCATTTCGTGAGCTGCGATGCACATTATCAGCGTTTTACCCGTGCCCATTAACCTTGCCGTCAGTCTGCTCACACCTTATATTATATAAGGATAGAACGGCGTTATACTCGCCCATAGTCTGGAACTTGTATCGCATACCGACCATTTTGACGGTGTTAGCAACCTGACGTTTGATGTCGCCCGAAGGGTCAACCTTCTTAATCGGCATATCGGGAGTGATTTTCTCGTGCTGCGCCTTGTGGAGATTGTATTTTTCCTCCAGCTCAGTGGTGATTTTCTTGCTGCGCCGGAAAAGAAAGTCCTGATTGAGCCGCTTGCCCTGCTCGTTGACATTGACGGTCACGATATGGATATGGTGCCGGTCTATGTCCTCGTGCTTGTAAATTATGAAGGGCTGCTCTCCGAATCCGAGCTTTTCCAGATACTCGCGGGCGAGGATTTCATACTGCTGCTCCGTCAGTCTGTCGTCGGGGTGAGGATTGAGCGAGATATGGAGAACCGGCTTTTTTGTCTTGCCGGTCTTGGGCATGAAGGCGTTGAAATTCTCCGCCATGCGGGCTATGTCAATCTGCCCATCTGCCGGGAGAATAATTTTGTTCGCCCCCAACACGCGCCCCTGCTCTTTATTCATCTTCTCCCCGTTGTAGGACAGCACGCCGTAGAGCGATGATCCTATCGAGATTTTAGCGACCATTGTTCATCGAATTGCAGTGACAACGCCCTTACATCAGCCGTGATTTTCGCCATCTCTATGGTGGCTTTCTCCAGCTTGTAGAGAAGCGTCATGGCTTTTTTCTCGGTGAAATTGGAGCGAAGCTCCTGGAAAAGGCGCGTGTGTTTGACCCCTTGGGGCACGCGGGACTGACCCCTTTGGGCAAAATAAGATTGACCCTTGCGGGCGAAATAAAAATGACCCCTGTCGAGGCATCGGCAGGGGAATTTTTTTGTAGTTTTGGAGACCCAAGTCCTGGCACGGCGGGGGTCTATCTCAAAACACTACAAATATGATTGCAAAATTAAAAAACATCCTTCGATGTTACGCAGTCGGAATGGGAATAAAAGAGACGGCCAACACGTTTCATCTTTCCCGCAACACCGTACGCAAGTATGTCCGGCTGTTCATTTCAAGCGGCAAGACTACCGAACAGCTGCTTGAGCTCTCGGAAGAACATCTCCGGGAGATGTTCGGATGCACGGAGTTCCGTCACCGCGAGCCGTCGCAGCGCCAACTGGAGCTGGACGCACTGATACCGGGCTATGTGGCCCGGCTTTCCCGCAAGGGCATGACGGTCCGCAAGCTTTTCAACGAATATAAAGGCGAACATCCCGACGGCTTTCAGGAGTCCGTGTTCAAACGCTCCGTCCGGCAGTACAGGTTCCACACCACGGTTGTGGGGCACGTCGAGCACTATGCCGCCGACCAGATGTATGTCGACTTCGCAGGAGACAAGCTGGAAGTGGTGGACGAAATGACAGGAGAGGTCAAGAAAGCGGAAGTGTTCGTGGTCATCCTTCCGTTCAGCCACTATACGTACTGCGAGGCAGTGTGGTCGCAACGTAAGGAAGACCTGATCAAGGCCTGTCAGAATGCATTTGAGTACTTCGGAGGCGTGACGGCCGCCATCGTGCCCGACAACCTGAAGGCGGCGGTAAAGACCAGCGACCGGAACGAGCCTGTGATCAACGAGGAGTTCGCGGCCTTCGCCGAACATTACGGATGCGCCGTATATCCCGCGCGGGTCCGCCATCCCAAAGACAAGGCCCTTGTCGAGAACGCCGTCAAGCTGCTGTACCAGTCAGTGTATCTTGACATAGAGGGGATGGTCTTCCCGTCACTGGACGAACTGAACACGGCAATCCACATATCGCTGCGCGACTTCAACGAAAGGCTGATGGCAGGAAGGAATATGTCGCGTAAAGACATGTTCCTGCAGGGCGAAAAGGACTTCCTGCGTCCCCTTCCCGAGAAACCGTTTGTCATCAGGGAGCGAAAGCTGATGACAGTGGGCAAGAACTGTTATGTCTCCCTGTTCAAGCACCATTACAGCGTGCCGCGCGAGCATGTCGGCAAACGGGTGGTCATCCTTTATGACGCGGACACGGTTGAGATCTACTGCGGCCTCAATCTCGTGGCGACACACGACCGCTGCGACATACCCTACACATACTCATGGAAGAAGGAACACAACCTGCCCGGCCATTACGGCCCGTATGACAAGGATCTAGAGTAACTCTTCAAGCGAGCCGCAGAAATGGACAACATCGTCCTTGACTACCTCCACGAAGTGGATGCCAGGATGCAGTATCCGCCGAAATCCTTCAGCAGCTGCCGCGGCATACTGTCGCTTGAAAAGAAGTACGGCACAGACCGACTCGTGGCGGCGTGCGCCTGCGCGTCGATGAAGGCGGCATATGGCTATCAGAACGTCCGGGAAATCCTCGAGCAGGGCGAAGACGCCGACTTCCTGCCGGATGAGGAGGGAACTGTCTGTGGCCCAACGGCTGCAGGCCCTGCTCCGGTACACAAGAACATCCGCGGCCGCGAATACTACAGCCGCAAAAACGAACCCAACAACACCAACAGTAATGGAAACAACAGATAAAACCGCACCGGCCACCCAGCAGCCGGACCAGAACACAACATCGCTGGAGCTGATGAACCGCATGAAGATGCACGGAATGGCAGAGGCCTTCCGCGAAAGCCTTGCCGGAACAACCGCACAGTCAATGACTCCGGATTCCTTCCTGTCGATGCTCCTGCACCGCGAATGGGACTGGCGCGCGCAAGCCGCCGTAATGCGCCTGACAAAAAACGCGGCGTTCCGCTACAAGGCATATCTCGAGGAGATCGACTACGCCACAAACCGTGGACTCGACCGCAACCAGATGGAACGTCTGGCGACACTCGACTTTGTACGCAACGGACAGAATCTCTTCATTACCGGGTCATCCGGAACTGGCAAGAGCTTCCTGGCATGCGCACTGGGGCACGAGGCATGCAAACGGGGCATCCGCACCCTGTATGCCAACGCCTCCAAACTGCTCGGACTGCTCAAGGTGGCAAAGGTCAAGAACAATCTCGAGACCGAACTCAAGAAAATTGAACGCTGCCAGTTGCTAATCCTCGATGACCTCTTTCTGGTTCCGCTCGATGCGAAGGAGCGTCCGATACTGCTCGACATCATCGAGGACCGCCACGAGCGTAAATCGATCATCATCACTTCGCAGTACCCCTGCTCGAACTGGTACGACATGGTGGGAGACCCCACCGTGGCCGACGCCATCCTCGACCGCATCGTGCACTCGGCCCACACGATCGAGCTGACCGGAGAAAGCATGCGTAAACTCAAGGCTAAAAAAAGCATGACAAACCAAATGAGGTAAAATAACATTGACCCCCGCCGCCAGGACTTTTAAGGGGGCAATCTTATTTTGCCCGAGGGGTCAAATCCCGCGTGCCCCAAGGGGTCAAACACACGCGCCTTTTCCAGGGCCAGTACCAGGATAAAATTTTTGATTGTCAGATGTCTTAATCAAAAAGTCAATGGGGTGTGTTGCAAGGTAGGAAAGATTATCGAACTCACCCTCAAAAGATGGTGCCAACACAGCGTTCATTTTCGCAGGCATATCGTTAACATCCATTATAGGATTATTACGTTGAATATGAATGCGAAAAAACTCTTTGAGGACTTCCTGATAATTGTCAGGAATTTTCCTCAATTCAATGGTTCTAGAAGTGTTTCCTTTTGCGCTTTCTATTGCTCTTTTTAATTCGAGCTTATTAAGGAAAGCGCAGTAGATTTGTTCCTTTTCATTAGATATGAGAACCTTGAAGAAAGCCAAGCCACCATCTTCAAGATAATTATTCAAGTCTACGAGAGTAACAGAATGAGTAGTGCGATTAGGGAATTTTCCGCCATTGTGATATGATGACTTTATTTGAACAGGAATCTGACAATTAAAAGTCTCATTGGAAAATTCATCTCGTTTCTTGTAAATAAAAAGCTGACCGTCCCACAGCGGAGTCTTGTCCTGCTCACTTGTATGTGGGACAACGTACCCATTTCGACTGAAATATGTATTCACAGCCGATACACTAATAGATTCAAGTCTATTATTGTCCATGGAGACCTCCTTTCAGCTTTTTGATTTCAGCATATAGTTCCCGTTGACGGCGAGGTTGAGATGTGGATCGCATTAAGCGTTCCAACGACTCAATCTGACGAGCGAGCCTTGCTCGTTCCTCGTCAACGCGGATTTGTTCGGTGAGAGAGTTGCCGTCGGCAACTTCCAGTTCACCGACAAATGCGACGATATTCTGCCATACGGCATCAAGGTTTAAGCCTGAAAGCGTAAGATTGGAGGCTTGTAGAGATTGCCACGGGCCGGTAAAGAGCTTGGTGTGATAGACGGCAAGCTGTACCTTATCCTCATGACGTAGAGCGAAGATAATGCTATGCGGAATGAGCTTGGCGATAAGGATAATGTTTTTGGTGTCATAGTCGTGGCGTTTCAGCTCGACATCGACCACAAAAACAGCCTTTACCTCGGTACCCTCGGCGATCCCCGGCAATGACTGCGGAGCAATGAAGTTGACGATTTCCATTCGTGCTACGTCCGCATCGAAAGCGTCACGCTGTGCCTGTTTCAGCTCAAACTTTTTATAAAGTTGAGCCTTAGGCATTGGGCGGTTAACTTCAGTCGTTGATGGTAGTCCGAGCATTATCCTGTATGGTTTGTATAAGTTTATCAAATTGATTATCCTCAACCTTACTATCACTGCAACATTGGATTAGTCCAAAAATGAATGATAATAACAAAGCGCATATAGCAACTTTATAAGAACGATTACTTATTTTTAACGCATCTTTACTGGTTCTTAATGATTCATTGGTGGTGAGCAGGGTTGCAGAATTTAATTTTTGTTGAGAGATATGTCTTCTATCCTCTAATGAGTAGAATCCTTCGCGCACATACTCTTCTGCTATCGGTAAAGGATAGATTATAGTGTATGCAATTTTATCAAGATTGTAAGCAAAACTATTTGGGATAATTTGCGCATCTACGTTAGTCGCATATGTCATATTACCTTTTACTCCAAATAATTGATACTGAAAATCTCCAAATAATGAAAGAAAACTTTCATCTACACCATTTTCAACAAATTGATTTTTATCAGAATTAAAAGAGTATTTTTCTTTATCATATAATATCCTTTGCTTTTCAGGTAGGCGACTTGGTATTTCCAGTAACTTTACAAAACGTCGTTCTACTAATTCTTCGATAAAGAATACAAAGTCCAATACTGAGAAGAAATTTTCACGAGTGGATTCCTCAATTGTTCTGTTCTCTCTATGAGGTGCATATACAAAAACTTGGGGAATTGGTTCAACTTCCCATCTTAAAGCCAATATTGATAAGTTTTTTCGCAATAAGGGCGCAACCTGTAAATCTCGTAATTTACCAGATTGCTTATACGCAACTAATTGCTTAATAATCGTATTCTCCTTTGATGTGAATAGTCTCATAGTTGCTTTATTACGAGGAAACATATAAGTTCAAAATTATCGAGGCCACGAACTTCGTTGCCGAAAAGCGCGTTGGGGTCTCCCTCAAAGAAAGAGAAAAGGTCGCTTTGCTCTTTGACTTTGACAATCGAGGCGATGGCATCGCCAAGAAGTCGCGAATATGTACCCATACGCTGACCGTCACGGGTTTCACCGTTGAACTTGCGACACAGTTCCATAATAGGCTCAGACTTGCCTTTGCAGAGCATACGCAAACGGTCGAGCAGGTCTTTAGGTTCGAGGTGATTTACAATGACCGAGGAATCCTGCCCGGTATAGACCATATAGAACGGATGCAGTCTGTTCTTACGGTCGATATTAACGGAATTGTTGCGATTCTTCAGGACGAACACGACTCCCGGAGGGGTCTCGGACGTCGCCGGAACAATGGCGTGGAGACCGTGCGGCGTGTGCTCAATGTCATGTCCCTGATTGATGTAGTCGAGCAAGTCGAGGCGGAATTCATTCAAGCCCAAGTCCATGATTGACACGCCGGAGTTCATTTCCTCAATATCGACGACTTCCTCTTTGAGGCGTTCCAACTGGTCGCGGCGATATTTAAGGTCGCCCTGTTCCTCGGCAGAGAGTGGGTTATCATCGCCGGTGGCGGTGAGTACCGACACTTTCATACGCGCCTCGACGCGACCTTTGAGATTGATGTAATCGTCAAGATTCATGTCGGGCCAGTAGTTGACGAGCTGAATAACCGCATTGCGCGAGCCTATACGGTCGATACGACCGAAACGCTGAATGATGCGCACGGGATTCCAATGAATATCATAGTTAATGAGGAAATCGCAGTCCTGAAGGTTCTGACCCTCCGAGATGCAGTCGGTGGCGATAAGCACGTCTATTTCCTCATTGAGTTTAGGATATAGCGAGGCTTTCTCTTTTGAGATGGGCGAGAAAAGCGTAAGAACTTTATTAAAGTCAAGCTTCTCGCGAAGTTTAAGAGTCGAGCGAGCTTCGACGTCTCCCGACACGAGGGCTGTGTTCAGCCCTGTGTGCTCTTTAATGAGCGGTGCGATGTTATCGTAGAGATATTGAGCCGTGTCGGAGAAGGCGGTGAAGACTATTATCTTCTTGTTGTCGCCATTGATAGGATTGGCAAACTTATTGCGAATGTCCTCAATGAGCATTTGCAGTTTGCTGTCATGTTCAGGGGTGATGTCGGCAAGCATGAACAGCAGAGTGTTCAGATTGTCAAGATCTTTGGCAAGATAGCCGCGCCATTGAACGTAGTCCATATCGGCGAGGTCAATCTTTGTCTTCTTGCCACCGATAAAAACTGTATCTTCGCGTTCGTCGAAGTCAAGACCGTTTTCAAAATCGTAGTCGTTAATGTCGGCATGGGAGCCAGAGGCGGCAACTGCATCAATGGAATTGATGGTTGCCTCGATAAAGTTCTTGATTCTGGTAAGCGTCAGGCGGAACGAATTGACAGAACTTTCGAGGCGTTTGAGCAGGTTGATACTCATAAGTTGCCTGATGCCTCGTTCACGGCCACTGCGCGAAAGATTTCTGAAGCGTCCGTCCTCGCGCACTTCCATATATTTCTCCAACTTGCTCGGCAAAATAAAATCGGAGGGTGTGTAGACAGCGAGGTTAAGTTCCGTTACACTGACGAAAATATCATTGAAGCTGACAGCCGTAGGCAGCTCAGTGAGTTTTGGGGCACGGGAGATCGGTTTCAATCTCTCCGGGAATTTGCCTATGTCGGTAGTATCGTAATATTGTTCGATATGCTTGCGGGAGCGGGCAATGGTTACGCTGTCGAGGACTTCAAAGAAGTCGAAGCTCAGGGATTCGAGGAGTGCTTTTGTGGTACGATCTTCCGGCGGAAGTTTGGACCACCTGTTAAAAGCGGTCTGCGCCTGACGGAAAATATCGTCGAGAGAGGTTGATGTTTTGAGCTGCGCGTCCATAATCGAGCTGTCACCCTCGTAAGCGAGGGCAAGTTGGTTGCGCAGGTCGTTGAAACGGTTGTTGACAGGGGTGGCCGACAACATAAGCACTTTAGTCTTGACTCCGGCGCGGATAACTTTATTCATCAACTGGAGATAGCGATTCTCGCGCGGATTTTCGTCGTTCTCGTCGGTGGTGACTTTGCCGCCGTTACGGAAATTGTGGCTCTCGTCAATTACCACAAGGTCATAATTGCCCCAGTTTATGTGTTCGAGGTCGAGGCCGTTGCTCTGACCCGACGAGCGCGACAGGTCGGTATGATAGAGAATATCATAGCGCAGACGGTCGGCAACGAGAGGGTTATTGACATAGTTGCTACGGTATGTAACCCAGTTATCGTGAAGTTTCTTCGGGCATAGAACGAGAACGGACTTGTTGCGGTTCTCATAGTATTTTATGACCGAAAGAGCGGTGAATGTCTTGCCAAGACCGACGGAATCGGCAAGGATACAGCCGTTATACTTTTCGAGCTTGTTGATGATGGCAAGAGCGGCATCACGTTGGAAATTATAGAGTTTGTTCCATATCACACTCGACTTGAAGCCGGTGGCTTCGTTAGGCAGTACATCCTCCGAAATATCTTCAAGAAATTCGTTGAAGATATTATAGAGCGTGACAAAGTAGATAAACTCCGGAGGGTTTTCTTTGTAGGCGTTTGTGATGTTATCGAGGACTTCGTCTGTAACGACCTGAAGTTGCTCGCAGTCATTCCAAATCTCGTTGAATTTCTGTAAGAACTGTAATGAGAAAGGGGCATCGAATTTGGGTATCATCGTGGCGAGGTAATTTCCACGTTCGCATCCTAGTTCGACAGTGGTAAAACCGTTGACAGGTGAGTAGACAATGTCGTCAACACCAATTATCGAAGGCATCCCGGCATTTGTACGGTTTGACTTGAAACAAGCCTTACGCCTAATCCATTCGGCACACTCTTTGGCGACAGCCTTCAAAGAAAGCTCGTTACGCAGTTTGATTTCAAATTCGGAACCAAAAAGGTCTCGCTCGCGATTAAGACGCGGTATATAAAACTCTCGGGATTGCTTATCAACCTTCTCGGTTACAAAAGCAGGAGAAGTGAAGATAAAACGTAGTTCACTGATGTCGCCTAACTGTTCTTTTAGCTCATGGAATGCATAGATAGAAAAATAAGACGCAGCGATAGCGACCTTTGAGCCGGAGCGTAAGGTGATAAGCATATCGTCCTTAAGAGTCTTGTTTACGTTATCTATTATTTCCATATACAAGAAAGAGAACTCCGGTGGCAGTTATCTGGTGGTTGGCCGAGCCTGCAACGACTGCTTGGGAGTTCCGGATTTTGATTTTTGCGCAGCAAAGCGCTACGCGATGAGGTTTACGGCGGCATCACTGCCTGTGGTTTTAAACCGTTTCGGCCATATCCAGATTTTCTGGTTGCTATTTATACAAAGTTAAAAAGATTTTTTGAGATGGCAATCGGTTGTGCTGTAAAACACAACCGATTGCCGTTGAAAAGTGCGCTGGATTAAAGTGCGCTATATTTGAGAATGTAAGCAGAGCGGGTTCATCTATTAATCACGACGGGTAGCCGTAAATATGTCTAATATGTAAAGAGGGAATTTAGTCGGGTTGCCTTTACTGTTCTACAGAAAGATTGTATCATCGTTACATACTTCGTTCGGACGTTGGCTATTTCAGCATCCTGTTAGGAGTACCATGAAGAGGGGTAGGCGAGGGGTGGAGTATTAACGGCGATGGGTTAAATGGTTTCGTTGAGCGTGTTTCGGGGTTTCTGCGAGGACTGGAAAGAGGGGTTACATGGCCTTCAGGGCGAAGTATTTCCAGAGTGGGGCGGCCATGAGCGATTGCTTGATTCTATCGTCGAGCAAGAGCTGCTTTACCTCGGTGGGAGTAAGCAGGCGCACGGCGATGTCTTCGGTAGCGTCGAGATGCTGGGTGCCGATTTTCTCGACGTCGGTGGCCAGAAATGTGTATGTAAGGTTGTTGGTCGAACTGGGATTCTGCGAAAGAACCATGAATTGCTGCCAGGTGCCGTTGCCGTAGCCAGTTTCTTCCAGAAGTTCGCGGCGTGCGGTATCCATGGGCGCTTCTCCCTCTTCGGCCACTCCGGCAACGAGTTCGGTGAATACATCCCCGAGGCCGTGGCGGTATTGTTCCACCATGACGAAATCCCCGTCGGATGTAATGGCGATAACGTTGATCCAGGTGGGATATTCCAGAACGTAGTATTCCGGATGGATGGTGCCGTTGGGGAGGCGCACGGTGTCGCAGCGTGCCGTGAGCCATGGGCGCCGGATTACATACCGGCTATCTATTGTTTCCCATTTTTCGATTTTCATGACATACGGGGGTGAGGGGTTCTGCTCTGCAAAGCTACGAATTTCCGGCGGAATTGCGGTGGCGGATAGTCGTCATATGTAAGGAAAATACGACAGGACGCCGCGACTGGATGTCTGCGGCATCCTGCGGTATGGGAGGGGGTCAGCGCCAGCCCATGAACATCTTTACGACTTCGGGGTCGTGGTGGTCGAAAAACAGGCTTTTGCCCGTGTCGAGGCGCCGGATTTCCTCCATATCCTCGTCGGAGAGCGAGAAGTCGAGGATGTCGAGATTCTGGCGCATGCGCTCTATATGGGTCGACTTCGGGATGATGATTACGTCACGCTGATATAGCCAGCGCAGAGCCACCTGTGCTACGCTCTTGCCATATTTGCGGCCGATTGCCTCAAGCACCGGGTTTGTGAAGAAGTTATTGCGGCCTTCGGCGAGCGGTGCCCATGCCATTGCGCGTGTGCCGAATTCATTGAGGTATTTGATGGCTTCGGTCTGCTGGTCGAATACGTGTGTCTCAATCTGATTTACGGCCGGTGGAATCTCAACGTTGCTGGCAAGGTCCACGAAATGGTCGGGATAGAAATTGCTTACGCCGATTGCGCGGATTTTCCCTTCCTTGTAGGCTGCTTCGAGAGCGCGGTATGCGCCGTAGCGGTCGCAGAAAGGCTGGTGTAGTAGCATCAGGTCGATATAGTCGGTCTGGAGGCGGCGCAGGCTCTCGTCGATCGATGCTTTGGCTTTTTCATAGCCATAGTTGGAAATCCATATTTTTGATACTATGAAAAGCTCGGAGCGGGCGATGCCGCTCTCCTTTACCGCCGCACCGACGCCTTCCTCGTTGTGGTATGCCTGGGCTGTATCAATCATGCGGTAGCTTACGCTCAGCGCATCGGCCACGCAGCGTTTGCATTCCTCGGGGTTAACCTGATATACGCCGTAGCCGATGCGCGGCATTTCGACGCCGTTGTTGAGTTTAATCGTTGTCATTGTTGTTCGATCCATTGTTTTATGATTTCGGTTGATGCGGGTAGGCGGAGGCCATTTTTCCAGTCAAGTCCGGGATAGCCTTTGCGCAGAGTCGCGTCGGCTTCCGACATCGGGCTTTCATAGGAGGTGCAGAAGGGGTAAATCGGATTTCCGACAAGTTGGGGGCCATAGGTGTCGAGAAATGTGCGGATTATGGCCGGCTCCTCGTGCCACCAGATCGGGAAACCCAGAAATAACGTATCGACTTTGGTGAAATCAATGTCGATAGGCTTAATCGCCGGACGTAGTGATTGGTCGAGATGCTCGCGTGTGCATCGGGAGGTCTCATTGGTCCAGTCGACATCGGCCGACGAATAGGGTTGCTCCGGCATGAGGCGGATGGCTTTGGCGCCCGTTGTCTTCGAGAGCTCCTTTGCCGCAAGCTCCGTATTCCCGGAGTGGGTGAAGTAGATGATTACTGAGTTCATAGAATCGGTTGTTTTGGTCAGCTGGTCTACGGCCGGTTCGCTGCCGTGTGCGAACAGCATGGTAGCGGCGCCTGCGGAGGCCATCAGGAATTTTGTGAATTTCATATGCGTGGTAAATACGTTTTCAGAAATTTCAAACAACAAGAACCATGCCGAGGTTCCCCTTTTAAGTCGAAGAACCGACAAAAGGGTACAACAAACCGAAATATGATATCGCTGAGCGTTTTAGAAGTCGTCGAAAAATGCATCGTTGATAATGTCGTCGTCGATGCAGTCGTTCCATGAGCCAGAATGTCCGCCAAAATAAGTGCCTGACGTGCTATTGTTGCCCGACGAGTGATCTCCTGAATAATCGGTGTCATGGAATGCATTGCCGCTACTGAAGGACTTGTTGTCGCGACGCGATTCAATCGGGCTCCGTTTAGGTGAAAAAAGTTTGCAGATTAAATCAAGTAGGGCGGCCTCGCATAGTAAATTCCAGAAAGACATGTTGTTAGGATTTAGTTGTTATACAGAATGTTGTTGGAGTTTCTCCGAAAGATGTGATTTTGCGTGTCAGGTCCAGAGAATTTTGTGGTTTGCGGAGGGTGGCATTCGGAAGTGCCGACGGATATGCCGGATCACTTTATGTTGGCGCCATCTTTAAAAGCCTGAAACAACCATCCGGGCAATACGATTAGCATAATAAGAAGAGCCATGGTCAATGCGGAATTAGAGTGACAAGGGGACGCACTATCGCTTCCCGTCTGCAAAGTTAAGCGGCACCAGTGCCAAATTCTGGCACTTCAAAACTAAATAATGCAAAATCGGTGGAGGAAATCCGATTGTGTGCTTGTAAATGTATTTATATATTGTGAAACCCCAATAGCGGTTACTATAATTGAATCAGCATAGCGTCGTCCACCCCTTGAAAAATTCGTTTTACCTGTGCGGAAAGGAACAGGACCCCGTTCTGCCGGAAGGTCCTGAAATTGCTGTATGGATTCTGTTCAACCGGAATGCTGAGATTCGTTTTGCAGAGTTTGTGCAGATACATAAAAGAAAATTGCAGTTAACTGATAATCAGCTAACTGCAATTTTAAGGAGTTGCCTTGGAAGGGCAACTTTTCTGATGCTTCATGAAACCTCAATTTTGTAAATGCGCTAATATTAGATAATTATATATTTTAACAATTTCAGAAAGTCGCAAAAAGCAGCATAATGTCGCTTTGATTTGTATCAACTTTGTATCAACTTTTGAACTATATCATATACCTTTGCCGTTATTAGATAAACACTTATCGAATATGGCTAAATCAGCATATACTAAATTCGTACTGCGAACCACCAAGAAAACCGGCGTTGCGCCTCTTTATACCCGTCGCGTTGGCTTCAACTCCAATCTTATGCTCAACTCTCGAATTGAAGTTGACATCAAGACTTGGAATGACGCCATTTCCACTCCCGGACGGTGGAATACATTTCGTGCCGGTCCAGGGAAGGAACTCTGCGACAAGCTTGATGAAATGTCGGCTCTGATTGATACTATAATCAACGACCCTAAAGGTTCAAGAACGAAACTTGATAAAGCGATAGATGAACTCGCCTATAAAGAGCAACGCGAGTTTCAGGAGGCACAACGGAAAGCACGGGAAGAAGCGCAAGAGCGTAAGAAAGCTCAACGTGAGGCTGAACAGCGGCGCAAAAAAGAAGAACTTGAAGCGATGCTCCGACAGCGTGAAGAATCCTTCATTGTGGCTCTTGATGTCTTTATTGATGCTGCCCCGGCTCGAACATGGCACGGCAAACCAATTGGACTGAAAACGATACAGCACTACAAGCATCTTCGCCGTTATATCCGCGACTTTATGAAGAAGAAGCATATCACCGATATTCGGTTTGACGAACTCAATAAGTTGTTTTATTCCGATTATCTCTCCTTTGCCTATGGCGAGGGATTAAAGCTAAATACTATCGGCGACCACATTAAGGTAATCAAGACCGTTATCCGCGACCAACCGATGCGCATACAATGTATGGCAGAGGATTTCCTTCGCTGTGAGAAACTGAAAGAGGAGTCAGAAAGCATTGCTTTGCTTGAAAGTGAGATTGAGCTGATAACAAAACAGGAATTGCCAACCGAACACCTCCGAACCGTGCGCAATCAGTTTGTTTTGATGTGCTGGACCGGTGCGCGCCATTCCGATCTTGAACAACTCAATTATAACTCTATTCATGTAACAGAGGATGGTGAGCGATATATCCAATATAAAGCAAAAAAGACCGACAAGATTTCAGTCGTGAGGATTTTGCCTGAAACGCAAGCGATTCTCGATCTATACGATGACGGAAGGGAAATGCCGCGTGTCATCAGCAATCAGAAGTTCAACGATGCGTTGAAAGAAATAATGAAGGCTGTATATGAGGCAAATCCTGAAAGTACGTTAGCCGGATATGTTACCAAGGCATACACCGCCGATGTAGGCAATGGCAGAGCCGGTCGCAAAACCGACATATACCAGCGATGGCAGATGGTGAGCTGCCACACCGGGCGCCGCTCATTCGCTACCAATATGCGACTACGAGGTAATGACCGAGATGTAATCTGTGCAGCCACAGGCCACACCACCGAAGCCTCACTCAGCCGCTACATAAAGGAAGACCGTCTTACTCGTGCATCACGCCTAAAGTAGAACTATGCAAAAGAAAAATTTTTCTTTTCACCAGCCCTGTCTATATATTGGTTTGGTTTACGTCGGGTATATATTACCCGGACTAAACCAAACTGACATAGTATATCACACCCATGATTTGTGCCTGATGTGGAATCCTATTTAATTAGACGTAATGTTTTGTGTAATTGGAAATAAAATGCTAACTTTGCGCTGCTGAGAAAGGACAATTAAACGTTTATTTTCCTTTTTACTCATGGTGATATGAAACAAACAATTATATCAAAGGTCAATCGCAGCAAGAAGGGCACCATCTTCTTGCCGGATAGCTTTTTGCCTATTGATACTCACTACGCCTCCAACATATTGTCGGAACTATGCAATGAAGGTAAGCTCGTCAGAGTTGCCACAGGGATATACGTTAAGCCCAAAGAATCACGATTTGGGCCCGTTATTCCGACAATAGGAGAAATAGCGCAGACCATAGCAAAACGTGATGATGCGCAACTGTTGCCAACCGGAGCGACTGCCGAGAATTACCTCGGTTTTTCAACACAGGTTCCAATGAATCCCGTGTATCTTACATCAGGGACTCCACGCAAAATAAAGATTGGCAAACGGACTCTGACGCTTAAACATAGTGTGCCATCGACATTTGCCTATAAGGGCAAGATTATGCCGATATTAGTGCTTGCGCTAAAGTCTATTAAGCAGTATAATATTGATGATAATACTCTTGACGTAGTTTATGGCGTATTGAAGGAAAACCCGGAGGAAGAGACATGGCAAGAGGATATAGCTCGTGCTCCGCGCTGGATTAGAAAAATTATTATCGAAACAAAGGATAAAATCAAACGAAATGAGCAGATGGATTGATGCTTCGGATGCTGACCGTCAACAGTCGGCATATATCATAGCAACGGAAAAGAACATCAGCGTGGGTGCGGTTGAAAAGGACTGGTGGGTTACTGCCATTTTGAAAGTTCTGTTCTCCCTTTCCCCGGCAAAGTATATGTTCTTCAAAGGTGGAACAAGTCTCAGCAAAGGCTGGAACCTGATTGACCGCTTTTCGGAAGACATCGACATAGCCCTCTATCGTGATTTCTATCTCAATGAACTTGGTAAGGAATGCGCAAAAGCAGCAACTAACAATCAGGTGAAGAATCTCCGCATTGTCAATCGTGATTATATCCTTGATGAGTTCGCAAAAGAATTGAAATCGAAACTTGTAGAATCCGGTTTAGGCGAATGCAAGGTAGTACCGATAACCACAAAGAAGGACGGTTCGCCAATCGACCACGACAGCGATCCGGTAATAATAGAGATTCACTATCCGGTCAAAGTTGACTCCGATGCGTATGTGCGTCCCGTAGTCAAGATTGAGATAAGCTGCCTCTCGATGAAAGAACCGTTTGAAGTCAAGCGCATATCATCACTCGTTGGCAATGCTTTTCCGGAGATTGACGATGAGACGTTTGCCGAAATACCGACCATAACACCGACACGCACATTCCTTGAAAAAGCATTCCTGCTCAATGAGGAATATCAGCGCCGCTCACCTCGCTCCGACCGCATGAGCCGCCATCTTTATGATTTGGAGCGACTGATGGACACCGCTTTTGCAGAAGCCGCGCTCTCCGACATGGAATTATATCAGGAAATCATCGCCCATCGCCAACGATTCTATCATGTCGGCGGTGTAAACTACGAGCTTAACCATCCGTCAACCATCGCATTCTGTCCGACAGGCGAACTGCGTGACAAAATGCGCATCGACTACGAAGCAATGAAAACATCCATGATTTATGGAGAGAAGTTGTCGTTTGATGCACTGATTGACCGGCTCGAACAATTGGAAAATCGTTTCCGCTCAATGCCCATGTAACATAGGAGGGCAACAACACTAACAACTTTCTTTTTTGCCCAGTCCTATATATTGGTTTAGTCGGGCATATATAAAGCCCGAACCAAACCAAACATTCTCTGAAATCCGATGCGGCACGATGAAAAGTACCGGCTCATTAACCAGGGCTTCGCAGGTAAGCATCGCATTGTGCCATTCTTCAACCGCTCAAACAATGAAGACCTTATCCTCGCCGTCCAGTCAGCCGGTGTGAGCCGCGGACGCAACGGCTTCCACAAAGACAAGTCCGGCGAGAAACTTGCCGAGTCCGAAGAAGACCTCCTCGAACACCGCACCGACGTCACCGATGCTTTCGATACCCTCTACATTGGCTATGAGAAATTCCCAAACCACGACTCATTTTCGCTGTCCGTGTCAGGCGTCTCGTGAAAAATTCGTAACTTTGCGTATCTCTTTCCAAAACAAAATTTACTTAGTCATATGAGTTTTCTTGAATGGGACTGCGAACAAGAGCAGAAAGATAAATATGCAGCGCATGTTAGAAAATGTGCAGAAGACATAAAGGCTTGCAATATTACCATTGCATGGTCTAAACTTAATAACCTTTGGTGCTTTCTTTCTGGTTGTGGCTACTCAGAAGCTACTATAAACACGCTAAAAGATTCCGCAGATTATTTTTGCAAACAATCAGACAAGGATAATCTTGTTTCATGTATTCTGGATTTTGCCGCAAGCATCACAATAATGGCATTACCTAAGAAACCGACAGTACCTCAAATCAGCATCAACAATGCTAATTCACAAACCACAAACATCAGAGTTATAGAGGAAGCCATTTCCAATGAATTAAGTTCAGCCCAAATTGATGAACTCAAATCTTTACTTATGAAGAATAAGAGAGGCGACGTAAAGGAATGGTTTAGCAATCTTGGGAATAATACACTCAGTGGAATACTGTCCACATTAATCACCAATATTCCTGATTTCTCAAATTTCCTTTGATAAAGACTCTCGGAGTCCTTACTGTGAGTCGTTCAAGCTCATCTGAGAAATTATCTTTGCGCCTGATACGCAAAGTATCACAAAGAATCGCTAACTTTGCAATCTAAACACGTCAAAATCTGAGAATGACCTAAACATTATCGCAAAGACATACGGCGCGAGCCGAAAACCTTTGGAAACTTTCGTATAGTCGTTACGGGCTTTGGTCGGCCTTCAGATGCTATACGGAAGTTTCCTTATTTACATTATGGATAACGTCCACAGTCAAACTGTATCTCTTATATGGAATATCGCTGACGATGTGTTGCGCGATGTTTTTGTTCGCGGCCAATACCGCGACGTCATTTTGCCCTTTGTCGTTCTGCGCCGTCTGGACGCTCTACTCGAACCTACGATGCCGCAGGTCGAGGAAGAACTCAAAGTGCAGAGAGAACTCAATTTGCCTGAATTGGACGAATACGCCATCAAGCAGATTACCGGTCTGGAGTATTACAATACGAGCCGTTGGACGTTATCTCGCCTCAAAGCATCCGCTCCCGGCGACAACGATTTGCTTCACGACAATTTTGTAGAATATCTTAATGGATTTAGCGAGAACGTACATGACGTTCTCATCCGATTTGAATTTTTCGCCAAAGCCAAAAAGCTCGCTGACCGCGACTGCCTTTTGGCTATGATTGAAAAAGTCACTGACCCGAACATCAATCTCACCGATAAACCGGCCAAAGACCACAACGGTCTGCCGCTCCCTGCCGTGAGCAACCACGACATGGGTACTATTTTCGAGGAACTTCTTCGTCGTTTCAATGAAGAAAACAACGAAGAAGCGGGCGAACACTTTACGCCGCGTGATGTGATACATCTGCTGTCGCAAATCGTGTTCGAGCCTGTCATTGACAATCTGCCGCCCCTTATTCAGATTTACGATCCGGCCTGTGGCAGCGGCGGTATGCTCACAGAGGCGAGCCAATACCTTATCGACCGTGGCATATCCCAAGATCGTATCGAGGTCGCCGGAACTGAGATAAGCCCTGAAACCTACGCTATCTGCAAGGCCGACCTGATTATTAAGCGCGTGAAGCCCGACGGCATCCATTACGGCAATACTCTTACAGATAATCATTTTGCCGACCGTTCATTCGGCTATATGATTACAAATCCTCCTTACGGTAAATCGTGGAAAGAGCATCGCAAAAAGATCTACCATGACAAGGAACTGCTCGACCCGCGTTTTCGTTTGCCATTACCGAATTTCAGCGGAGAGACTGAACAGCTCGACTGCTGCACACGCACCTCCGATGGGCAGCTCATGTTCATACTCGAAATGATTGACCGCATGAAGCCCCTCGATGTTCAGCCGCAGGGCACACGTATCGCGTCAATTCACAACGGCTCGGCTCTGTTCACCGGCGACGCCGGACAAGCTGAGAGCAACATCCGTCGCTATCTATTGGAGAACGATCTCGTAGAGGCCATTATCCAGCTACCCAACAATATCTTCTACAATACCGGCATTGCCACTTATTGTTGGATTATAACAAACCGCAAGGAGGAACGCCGTCAAGGACGGCTGCAACTCATTGATGCGTCGCAAGCTTTCGACAAGCTCCGCAAGAATCAAGGCAACCGCAACTGCACCATCGAGAACTTCCGTCGCGGTGTATACGATGTTTACCGCTTTTTCATTGAGTGCGAGGCAACAGACGATGCGCCCATCGCCTCGAAAATTTTCCCGGTCGATGAGTTCCGCTATCACTCAGTAACCATTGAACGACCGCTGCGCCTACGCGCTCAATTCAATGCCGAAGCTATCGACAATATGATTTTCGACCCTAAGCTCGATGAACTCTCGCGTTGGCTCTATGGCAAATACGGAGAGACTGTATTTTCCGGCCTTACAGATGAAGTGCAGGAGATACGCGAGTATATAGCCGACGAGGAAATCAAAATCACTGACAAGAATTTCAAAAAGCTCATTGACCCAGACGCTTGGCAGTCGCGCCGGGACCTGCAAAACATCGCCAACCGTCTTGTCCGCGAAGTCGGCACCGCCGAATATATGGATTACAACGAGTTTTTCTCACTCTGTGAAGCTGCCGCAAAGCGACTTAATATAAAAATCTCAAAAACTGACCTTGACAAAAAAATTTGTCGCTTAATGGCTGTGGCTGTCCCCGAAGCCAAGCCCGTTGTCGCTAAGCGCATCAAGCCGTCAGCCAAAGACATCACCACACTTACTGATATTTTCGGTGTTGACATTGCTCAGCTTGCTGACTACGGCATGTACCTCCACGGCAAGGAATATATCATCTACGAGTCTGATTCCAACCTGCGCGACTCCGAGAAGATACCTGTCGGCGAAGACATTCACGACTACTTCATGCGCGAGGTGAAGCCATACGCCGAAGACGCATGGATCAACCTCCCGGCTACTAAAATCGGCTGTGAGATTTCGTTCAACAAATATTTCTATGAGCCGAAGCCGTTACGCTCGCTCGAAGAAAACGAAGCCGACATTATCGCCCTCGACAAGGAGAGTCAGGGCTTAATTCGCTCACTCCTTAACCTTGCAGACTGATGGCAACCTACGAAAGCTATAAAGACAGCGGCGTAAAATGGCTCGGAGAGATACCGAGTCATTGGGAGATGAAGAAGCTCCGCGCGTTCTTTACTGAGGTTACAGAAGTGAACTCTGCAACTGAAATTCACAATCAATTACAGTTCAAATATGGAACTATCATTTCCAAACCCGATACCGAGATTGACAGCGATGTACTAAAAACCATCGCCAAATATACCATAGTCCGCCCCGGAGATATTATTATAAACGGCCTCAATCTAAATTACGACTTCATTTCATTCCGCGTAGGCAAGGTCAACGAATTAGGTGTTATCACTTCCGCATATATTTCTATGCGTCCTAATCCTGACCTTTCAGCAAAATTCTATGAATATCTGCTGAAAGCCATGGACGCAAAGAAAGTTTTCCACGGCTTCGGAACTGGCATTCGTGCCACTCTTTCGTTCAAAGAGTTAAAGCACAAGCCTATTCCATTGGTGCCTCTTGCCGAGCAGGAGGCGATTGTGGCATATTTGGATAAGGTTACGGCTGAGATTGATTGTGCAATCGAGGCGCAACAGAAGATGATTGAAGCACTCAACGAGCGCAAGCAAATCATCATCACTCGCGCGGTAACCCGTGGAATGGATCGATGGGAGACATATCCTTTGCGATTTGTTTTTGAACTTCGTGGCGGTTACACTCCTTCTAAAAACGACCAATCACTTTGGGAGAACGGCACGATTCCTTGGTATCGCATGGAAGATATTCGCAAAAGTGGTCGTTTCCTAAATGAGTCCATTCAAAAGGTGAATGCAAAAGCAGTAAAATCCAAAGGCACATTCAAGGCTGGATCATACATTATGGCTATATGCACAGCCTCGATTGGAGAGCACGCGATGCTAATTGCTGATTCGCTTGCGAATCAGCAATTTATGAACCTTAAGGTTCATAAATCGCTGATTTCTCGCTTCAACCCGCTTTTCCTTTTTTATTACTTCTTCGTTATCGGTCAATTTTGTAGGGATAATGCAAATTCTACCTGTTTCCAATATGTAGATATGGCTGCGTTGAAACGATATCCGATTCCAATACCTCGAAAGGAAGAACAGGATGAAATTGTAGAGTATATTGAAACAAATACATCTGCGCTAAACAATGCAATCAAGGCTGCCAACAAGCGGCTTGAACTGCTTCAGGAGCGCAAGCAAATCATTATCAATGAAGTGGTAACCGGCAAAAAGAAAGTTATATGACACAGAGCAATACACGCGAAGATGGTTTTGAACAACTGATAGAACGCGCCCTTGTCGGTTCTACCATAGAAGAACGTAAGGCCAATGGCATTGAGCTGACTGCCACCGCCGCCGACGCTCAAGCGCCCGGCGCAGATGCATTTTATTGGGGCTTGCCCTCCGACTTCCGCAAGCGAGAAGCCGTCGACGAGCGACGGCTTTGGTCGTTCCTCGAAAGCACCCAGGCCGACACTCTCGCTTTATGGCGAGGTCGCGGCAATGTTCGCGAAAATGTGATGAAAGAGATTAAGCGGACCATAGAGAGCGTCGGCGTTCTTGAAGTGTTGCGCAAAGGAGTTGAAGTTGATAACTTGCAGGATGATAACAAACTCAAACTATTCTTTCCCCGTCCAAGCGCAAGCGACAGCGACGAGAGTCACCGCCGATATGCGCTCAACCAGTTCTCGGTGACTCGCCAAGCAGTATATTCGTTGACTAATCCGCTCAATGAAATAGACATGGTAATTTTCGTCAATGGCTTGCCGATTTTCACCTTTGAGCTGAAAAACATTTGGACAGGGCAAAATGCCGAATACCACGCCATAAAGCAATATCGCGAAACCCGCGACTCTCGCGACCCATTGCTTATGTTCGGTCGATGCCTCGCGCACTTCGCTCTCGACAAAGACAACGTTTTCTTCTGCACCCGTCTACAAGGCAAGGACAGCTACTTTATGCCGTTCAATCAAGGATTGCCTGATGGCAAAGGCAAGGGCAACCCGGTTAACCCCAACGGTCACAAAACATCATATATGTGGGAGCGCATACTTCGCAAGGATGTTATCGCTGATATTATCTCGAACTATGCTCTGTTCGATTACGGCGAAGCCAAGACCGGCAAGAAAGTTCCCCACATACTCCGCAACGCCAAAAAGCTCTTTTTCCCTCGCTATCACCAACTAGACGTGGTGAACCGCTTGCTTGACGAAGTTGGCACTAAGGGCGTTGGCGGTCGTTACCTTATTCAGCACTCAGCAGGGTCGGGCAAATCCAACTCCATAACTTGGCTCGCCTTTAAGTTGATAAAGGCCACGCCGCAGACAATGGACGCTGTTCGCGCCATTGCTCTCAATGAGCAGATTTTCCAGTCGGTTATCATCGTAACCGACCGCCGCTTGCTCGATAAGCAGTTGACAGATAACGTTAAAGCCTTTGCCAACAGCAAGGGCATCGTGGCTCATGCCGACACATCGCTACAACTCCGTCAGGCTATCGAAAACAACAAGCGCATCATCCTCACCACAATTCAAAAGTTCCCTTACATTGTGGGCGACATAGCGGATATGCGTCATCTTAACTTTGCCGTTATCATCGACGAGGCACACAGCAGCCAAAGCGGTATAGCCGCCGACAAACTCAATACCGCCCTTTATCGTGATCCCGACCAAAACGGCGCGGACATCGACGAACTTATCGACAAGCTCATACAAGACCGTAAGTTGAGCGAGAACGCATCATATTTCGCTTTCACCGCTACACCAAAGCGGGAGACGCTTGAACGTTTCGGCATCGAATATGAAGACGGCTCTTTCCACCCGTTCCACCTCTATTCGATGAAACAAGCCATCGAAGAGGGCTTTATCCATGATGTTCTCTCCAACTATACCACATACCACAGCTTCTACGAAGTAACCAAGCGAAGCGAGGCCAATCCTGAATATGACGAGGGACGAGCGCAAAAACTTCTTCGCAAGATGGTGGAGCGTGAACCACACACTATCGCCGCCAAAGCCGAGGTTATGCTTAGTCACTTTGATGCGAAAGTATTTCGCTCCCGTAAACTCCGTGGAAAGGCGAAAGCTATGGTAGTAACTAAGGACATCGAATGTGCAATCCGTTACTACCATGCCCTGCGAAAACTCGCCGAGCAGCGCAATTTGCCTTACAACATTCTTATTGCCTTCTCCGGCACAAAGGAGGTTGACGGAGTAGAATATACAGAAGCGCAACTTAACGGCTTCCCCGACTCTGACACCGCCAAGGAGTTTGACAAGGACGAGAACCGAATACTCGTTGTCGCAAATAAGTATCTGACAGGCTTCGACCAGGAGAAGCTCGCAGTCATGTATATAGACAAACCGCTTGCCGGAGTGCTCGCGGTGCAGACACTTTCGCGCCTCAACCGCATCGCACCCGACCTGCACAAGCGAGACGAAGACATCTTCGTCCTCGACTTCTTTAATTCAATCGAGGATATGCAGAAATCATTCAACGATTTTTACACCGTCACTTCGCTTGAACAAGCAACCGACCCCAATGTGTTGAGTGAGCTGCGACGTACACTTCTTGACCTTGAAGTGTTCACTGAGGACGAGGTGGAGCAATTCAACGAATTGTTCCATCGCGGCGCCGAACAGGAAGACCTCGCGCCAATACTCGACCGTGCACAGGCTCGCTTCGATAATGAAATCGAATGGCACGAAAACGGCAAGGCTGACTTCAAGATGAAGTGTAAACAATTCGTGAAAGTCTATTCACGAATTGCCGCAATTATGGTTTTCGATGCTCCGGCATGGGAGAAGTTGTATTGGTATCTGCGCTTGCTGATACCTCAGCTTAAAGTGCCGCAGAACGGAGGGATTGACATCTCCAATCTGCTCGATAATTCTGCACTCAATACCTATGCACTTAGCCGCACCGCGCTTAACGTCCATATCGACTTGGATGATGAAGAAACAGTGCTTGACCCACTCGCCGCTAAAATGGTTAATGCCGGTCCAACGGAGGAAACCCGTACAGCGTTCGACATCATTCTCGAACACTTCAACGAGCGCCATATGGGAGGTTGGGATGCCACCCCTGTCGAGCAGCGCACAAAGATTGTCCGCATCGCGGACATCATGGCCCATGATGCCCAATACCTCTCGCAAGTTGTCGGCAACCCCGACACCGAAGCCGCCGACCGCCGCTTCGAGGAAATTCTTAACAGGATTATGACTCAGCAGCGTAGTGCCGACCTCACACTCTACCGCGAATATCGCGATGCAGGTTTCCGCCGAGACTTCATCAACCTTGTGCGTACGGCGATCGAAAACGCCGACCACCTTAGTTCGCTGCATTACCCAATCAGTACAGAACCTCCTGTATCTTATGCAGCTGAACCATAAATTTATGATTTTGAAATTTGTACTATATACTTAACATTATAGAGCCACCATATAAAAATGAAATTTCATTGGACATCCAGCAAAAAGCGTTGGAAAGACAGTATTACAATTAGCTTGGCAACCTTAACCGCAATCCAGACGATTGCTGAGGTCTCTGGGTTAATTGAGATGGAACCATTCGCATCTTTTTCCTGGTGGTCTAAACTTTTATGGATTCTTTCATTCTTCGTTGTCTTAACTTTAGTTGTTTTTATGGCTAAACTGATGATATCACGCAAAGGCATAAAACTGACCGTTGGCGATAATGAAGTTAAAATTAAACAAGCGGATATTTTTAAGCAACCAGGATTACGCCTTATCCCATTTAATGAGTATTTTGATACTCAAGTCGATGATATAATCATCGCACATAATACCCTTAATGGCGTATTTATTGATGAGCACATTGAAGATGTCAGCTCTTTACAAAATACAATTACTAGTGCTCCAGAAGTAAAGGGAATGAATCCAAGACTCATCAATGGGAAAGATAGGTATCCTTTAGGAAGAATTATTAAGCATGAGGATTATTTGTTGTTGGCATTCACTCATTTTGATGAGAATCATTCGGCTTACTTATCACATACAGATTATGAGAAATGCCTCATTAAGATGTGGCAGGAGATTGATAGAGTCTATGCAAATAACCCCGTCTTTATACCATTGCTTGGGTCAGGCATTACTCGTTTTACAGACACCCCACACAAGGATAAATTGTCTCTCGCAAAATGTTTGCTATGCACGTTGAAAATGAGTGGCGTACATATCAAACAACCTATAACTATTTGTCTTACCGAAGATACAATAAACGAGATGAATATATATGAACTAAAATAAAATAGCATGGCGTATCGAACAAGAACATATCTCGCCGGAGACTGGACCGGCGACAAGGATGCAATAGACCAGTTGCGAAAATGGAATGACAGCAAGTATTGGGGACTCCATTTTACTGACGCGCACGATTTACATCAATCATACGATGGGAGTAAGAATTGCTCCATTAAAAAAAGTCTTTGTCTGAGAATGGACGCATCTAAAACGTTCGTTTTAGTCGTTGGTTCAAAGACTAAATCCCTAACGGCAGGTAGTTGTCAACATTGTAGTTCATATTCTGCGTATTGGGGTTCTTGCAACTCCGGTAATAGCATAAGCCTCAAGAGTTACATCGAATACGAGTGTGACAAAGCCGTTCGCGATGGCTTAAACATAGTCGTACTATATAACAGTACATCCGTTAATCGGAATCTCTGTCCTGATTCTGTCCGTTGGACTGGTATTCACGCTCCAATGCAGGTCTGGGAGAATGGAACATTATACTGGGATTACAAAAGCGTAAAAAAGGCTTTTGATGAAGCTAATAAATAGGAGCGCTTAAATGATTAAATATGCTATCAAAAATGCTTTTGCAAATAAGTATCTTGCGGAAGCCAACGATGATGACAGGAGATTCGCTCCTAATCGTAAGTATGTTTTCCGTGTTTGTAATGCGGTTTATGAGATGGCATTGTTCGACACAAAAGAAGAAGCAACAAAGGCTTACGAACAGTCTTTCTCCAACCAGTATAATGAAACTGGTATCATTGTGGAAATGATACTACATGAACCGTCTTGACGGAGTTGCAGCACCGACGCCGGGCTATTGCGGCAAGCCGTCAAGTCTAAAGTATTGAACCATCCGGGATATCTATCCCTAACTCATACGCGAGCTTCGGCACCACCTTGTGGATCCGAGGCTCGCTTCCTTTTTATAGGCGTCATTCCGCGATGGCTTTTTGGCTTCGCCCAAGTTCGGCTGCGCTCGGAATAGCCGGAGTAAACTCCGCTCTGCTCTCGCTGGTCCGAACTTTCGCATTACATTATAAGGACTTCGACCGTTCATTATACCCTTTGAGGGAGGGTTTTACCAAGTTGTACCCCGACCCATTGTTCCGTTGACTCGACTTGTGGCGATTTGCCTCATGCCGGGTTTATTTTCAGAGGTATTCGGCGATTGTAAGGCAATTCTTTTATGTTCTTCCACGTCCGGACTTCACATTAAAGTGAGATGCTTTTGCCGTCAGTGATTACTTCACGGAGCAGATGTGTATTTGAGCTTGCAGTTGACGTTCTCCGTCAAATATGCCTTGCAGGTTACGTGGATCATAATTTTGTCGAGACGTTTAGTTAGGAACTTTACTTGTAAATACGCACGGAACGCATCTGATATTTCACTTAGTAAAGTTAAGTCGTGCTGGTCTATCGCAAAACGAGGCCCTCCGGGACGTTCTGTAAAATTTTTTATAAATCTCCACCTTACAAGTAGTATTTAACGCCGTGGGCTTAAAATATATCTTGAAGTTTTTGCGCTTGCGGCCTTTCCACTTCCTTCCTTTTTTGCACATAAAAATCAAACGCGCCCCAGCGCACAGAAAAACCTTCTAAAACTTCAAAATCATGCCCCTTCACCTTTCCGACGGTTTACACCGCCATCGGTGAAGATATATAGGAAAATTTAGCGGAATTTTTTGAGATGACAATCGAATATGCTGAGGAACATATAAGATACAACTAAATCCGTTCACCACTGAGGTTATTGAGGATATTAGATGAAAAACGCCGCCGAGGTCTGCTTCCCTCAGCGGCGTTGGGTTATCAGAGTTTGGGCCCTTGTCGGCGGCGTTTGGCTTTTTGCTCTTCACGATAGCGATGAAGGGCCTCTTCAAAGGTAAGTCCGGGATGGCGGCTCAGCCACAGTTTGAAATCATCGGGTAAAGCGCCTCCATTTGCAAAACCTTCTTGCATCTGCGAGGTTCCTGAGGATGGAACTTGGGATAACCGAGTGCCATAGTTTTGCGACCGGGATGCGGCTTGTCCGGGTGAATCCGGATTAGATGAATAGACTCCCGGAGTCATGCGATGTGGGTTGAATTTTATCCACACAGTAGGCAGAGCTCCCTGGCATCCGTCAACTCGGATAGCTTTCCCCGCAACGTAATCATTAATCTGTTGAGCTGACAACCGCACACCTTTGTATGATGCGATAGGCACGATGGAGCCATCTGCATACATCCATTGAGACTGAGGATGTAACGGTTTGTTGTTGGCAAGATGCTTGGATATATTGCCCAGACTGAATCGCCGGTCAATCTTTGATGCGGCGAAACGTTTGCCTTTTCGGGTGTACCACAGACCCTGCAATTCGCTGGTGCCGCGCTTATATTTGTATTCTATGCCGATACCAACCGACTTTAATCTGGCCTCGAATTGTTCGAAAGAATGGACGGATTTATCATTCCATACCTTGTCAATGGCGTTGAAAATCTCATATCGTATCTTTTCCGTGCCACGCAGTTTATTGACATTGGTCTGTCGCTTGCCCTCGGAAATATGCAACCCATATTCCTTTGTCAAGTCAAGACAGACAGCCCTGTTTCGGTTGAAATCATTTTTATCTGAAATGGTTTCGGCATGGTTGTCTATTCGACTGAACACGATATGACAGTGTGGATAATCCTTGTCGAGATGACGGACAACGATGTATGGAGTATCGACTATACCCATTTTATCCATATATTTTTGCGCAATCTCGACCATTGTCACGTCATCAACCTTATCCTTGTCGTTGGCGTGGAAGTTCAGAGAAATATGCCCGACCGGATTTTTCAGCTCCGGATTCAAGGCGAGATTATCCTCAAAAGAAGCGATAATTCCACTCCGTCCCTCGATAGTAGATACATCCTTATAGTCGATAAGGCGCCATTCTTTGCACGGCGAACCGTCGGGATTATCCTTCTTTCGGCGGGTGACGTAATCGACGCAACCGCCAAAACTGCCGCCTTTTGTTATCTTGCCCATCATACGCTATCGGGTGTATTACGATAGATTTTTATCAGTGAAAGAACAAAATCCTTGCACTGAATTATCTCTCTGTATGTGCGGACAATCTGTTCCTCCGAGGCACCACCTTTTAGAATGGCACCAACAAATTTAGCCGTGCGGTTGAGATTTTCGGCGATTCCCTGAAGGTCGCGGATTGCCTTGACATCTCTTGGCGTGAGCCTTTCCACGACTTTGCAATGCAGTGCTGACTGCCGGATATATTCCGAGCGGTTGAGCCCTGCCGTGAGAGCTTTGTCCATCATTACCTGATACTGGTCTATGTCGAATTTCACCGGCACCATGATGGACTTTCTTTCATCCGCCGGGAGCTTTGGTCGTCCTTTAGAGGGACGTAAATTGGATTTCTTCATTGGAAATTCAGTTTGAGGTTTGTGACCATCGGGAGCGGAGGGGAGCGAGTCGTTTGAGGATTACTTGTAATACGAAAACATAAACTCGCTCCCTCCGATTCCGAACCCCTGCGATAGTTTCGTGGTGCGCGAAACTACGAGGACTATTTAGCGGTCAAAATGTAGTTGCAATCACGCACTCAGAGCTTGCGCCAGATTTCGATGTCCGGGGAGTAGGCTCGCAGATGGTCGGCGAGGACGGCGTTGATGTAGCTGGCGACTGTGGTGCCACGCTCGCCAAGGATGCGGGCGATGCGTTCAAGCTGCTCCCAGATGTTGTCCTCGATGTTGACCGGGTGACGATTCACCACCTTTGCCGGTGTTAGGAACGTCGCCTTGAACTCGGCGAAATCAGATTTGCGCTGCTGCTTACCGATACGCTGTTGCTTCGGTGGCTCGGTTATGGCTGTTGCCCCGGTTGAAATCTGTTCGGAGCCAAACAGATTTTCATTGGCAACGGCGTTGGCTGTGGTGGTGCTGTTAACAGCGTTGTCGCTGTTGACTGCGGGATTGGGGTTGGTGGGATTATCTGATTTCATAATAAAATCGGAATTAAGGGTTGATACTTTGGTCTCGGGTGCATCGGTCAACTTGGTTGACTTGGATGCGGTGGATTTATTTGTTTTCATTGGAAATTTTGTTTTTGATGAAACTTCGATTTGTAAGATACTCGTTGAGGTCGTTGAACTCGGAGTAGAGTGTTGAGCGGTCAATCACGATTGAGCCATATATGGCTGTCAACTCGGATAATGCGTTTCGTCCGGCATTGTCGTTGTCAAGATAGCAGTTGATTGTTCTGTAGCCTCTGAGAAAAGGCACAGTCTTGTTGACATTGACAACCGAGTTGAGTATGATTGCGTCGGCTCCGCTGATGATGTCGAGAGTGAGGGCAGAGAGGTAATCCATAAAACCCTCGAACACGGCACACTCTGTTGACGGGCCATCTCTTGCCCACGGCAAATATGAGATGTCCTTGCGTCCCCGGCAACCTTTGAAATATCGGTTGCGCAGTTCCCAGCCTCCGCTGACATTCTCAAATGCAACGGCAAAATAAAACTTGCCGTTGACGCTGTAATGAGCCTCCTTGCAGTTCGCCGTGGCGATGTGTGCCGGGATACCACGCTCTTGGAGGTATGCGACAAGTGCGCGGTGATCCAGTGGCACGACCTCAAACTGTTCCATACTCGGTGCAGAGTGTCGCGGAGCAAAAGAGGAAGCGACTGTCGGCACCGATAGCACCGGGTAGCTGTCAGCGATGCAACGCATGAGATAACGCAGGTCTGTTGACTGGTACAACTCGGCTGCCAAGTCGATGATGTTGCCGCCTCTGCCAAGTCCGAAATCAAACCAGCAGTTGAGCGCGGTTTCGACCTTGAATGACGGCGTATGCTCCTGTCGCAACGGCGACTTATACCAGAGCCTTGTTCCTTTCCTCGCCGCCGGCTCATGTCCGAGCCGAGACAAGAAGGAGGCTAAAGGGATTGATTTAATCTCTTTGATCATGGGTTCTAAAATGTTAGAGTGAATTGGTCTTTGGTTTAGCGCCTATTATATATGCCCTTTTCTAAACCAGACCAAAATTGTGGTTTTCTTTCTCCGCTTTGCTACGAAAGCGCTTCGCGGTTATCAATAGTAGAAATCCGGATTGTAGATATACTCTCGGTTCTCGTAGCGAATCATGCCCTTGTTGTCAAGAAAGGTCTTTAAGCCCTTGACCTTGTTGTTGGAATACGAGTGTCCACAGGCGGCATATCCGGCCTTCAATGCCGCCTCGAAATTGCGACAGCCTTTTATCGGCCCGTTGGCGAACACAACACCTAATGCCTCGCGGTGTTGTTCCTCGGTAAGTTCCTTGTATGGATACGGATCTTTGGCTTTCTTGCCCGGCTCGGTGAACACATATCCGTTGGCAATCTCCGGCAGACCGTAGTCATTTACTCTGAACGCAAATGGGTCAAACTCGGCGGCACGTATCATGGCGGCGCATACCTCAGAAACGGTATCATCAGTTTTACTGCGACTTATCTGGAGTACAGTCTCCGCCTTGTTGTTCAGCTCGGTGCCGACATGACCACGTGCATTGTCATCGCTCTTGTTTAGGTGCAGAACGGTGTGGATATGTATCTGGAACTTGTCTGTCCATTCCATTAGCTTGCCTATAAGGTCGGTGGATTCCTTGGCGCAGTTGATGTCATACATCAGGTCGCGCACACCGTCTATCACTACCAATCCTACGCCGGGAGTATTGATTATAGCCTGCTCGATGACTTCAAGGCGCAATGAGGGTGTTAGCTGGCGCAATGCCGCGAATTTCAGATGCTCCGGGTGGGTGTCGGTCGGCAACTTTGCCAGTCGCAACGCTCGCTCCATGACCTTCTGACAGTGATACGGACTTTGCTCGGTGTCGAAGTAGAGGATTGTGCGCTTGTCATCGGGGAATTCGGCGGTATAGCCCAATACTTTACCATTGACGAGCGATGCCCCGACAATGGCGGCGACATTGAAGGTCTTTTTGCTCTTGGCTTTGCCTGTCGATGCCGAGAAGTTGCCGAGAGTACCGATAACGCTACCATTGGCATACAGCACCTCCGGCGCAGTCTGAATCTCATCGGTGATTCGCAACTGCTTTTCCTCCCAAAGTCGGAGGATGTCCTCTTTCACTTCTTGCATCGGCGACCTCCCTTCTTTGATGACTGGATAAGATCGAGCGCAAGTTGTGCGTCGATAACGATTTTTCTACCCGTTTGAGTAATGGCATCTTTGATTACGCCACTGTTCTTGATGCGATGTGCGGTTGCTTTGCTGCACTGGAGAAGTTCGCAGAGACCTTCAATTCCATAGACGAGCCATCGCTTTGCTGTGATAGCTGCACCGTCTGGTTCAATGTTATCCTTGACATTACGGGAATCAAGTAATTCTAAAAGTTGTTCTCCGGTATACTGCCAGAGAGGAAGTTTGAGTAACTGGTCTTTTGTCATACGCAGTGTGGGTTTGAATTATACTTCCGCCCTCTGAGAGAGCGTATCCGAGTATCTCCCGGACACTGCAAAATTACAACCGGTTATGGGTGGGGTGTATGTGGTTTCATCTTATCCACTTAATAGAACTACCCATCAGAGTATCAGGCTCTGACGGGTAGTATCATAAGGTTTCAAAAGTGGAAATTTGAGTGGTGAAAGTGGTGCGCGAGTGGTATCTTTAAGTCGCACAAACTCTCATGCTCGTTTTTTATGGTTTTTGAAGATTCTGTCAATCTCATCAGCATATTCTCTACTTGATGCACTGGCATCATCTCCGCGTGGATGACAATACTTCTTTTCATAGTAGCTCCACTGAATATCAAGATGAGCGAGAATATCCTCGCGCCACGCTGCTTTATGCTTGGCCGGAACAATCTCGTATAATTTTGATATAAGATAGCACGCCTTGATTTTCTGTTTTGGTCGTATCTTTATAGGTTCATGCTTACCATGGAGATTGAGCGATGAATGAAACTGAGTTTCGGTGCTATCGAAAACATCAGAGCAGATTTTATATAATTCCGACACAAGAATCATCGGGAACAGTTCCCCTTCCCATTGGCGGCAAGATTTAGTATTAGTCTGTTTCTGTTTTACAGGTTGTTCAGGTGCCGGATAACTACCATTACGAACCTGCATCTTTTGTATAAAGGTTTCTCTGCATTTCGGATGTAACTGAATTTCACATGGCGGAAAATATCGCTCCACCATGATAAAAATTTTGCGACAGACATTTCGCAGGTCATGGTACACATCGAATGATGGTTTCAACAGAAATTCATCATATTCAACGCTTTCCTGCAATTTCTTAAGAAACTCCCGTTTCTTTTCAAGCCATCCTTCACGGGTCTCGGCCATATGGAATAACTCGATTTCCTGTTTGTACTTATCTATCGTCCAATCATCAGGCACCGGGATTTTATGGCAAGCCTTTAGCGCATACTCATAATGAGCGGCTATCATATAGAACATCTCCACTTCTTTAAGAAAGTGGTTGCTTTCGTAGCCGTCTATCATGTCTGCCTTGGATTTATTTTTACGTTCTTTGTCCAATTTATAGAATACAATCTGGAATGTATCTATTCTTGTCGCAATCTCAGCACAGTAATTTCTGGTCTGGTTAGCTTGCATCTTTCCGATTTCTCCGGAAGCATGGGATTCGATGATAGCGTTTTCGATGTCGATAGAACAAAGTTTACTGGTGGCCTCGGCAATTCGTTTGTATAAAATTGTATCCTGTTTGGCTACCAGAGGCACTTTTATAAGCTGCCTGAGGTCTTCCAAAATCGGCACAACATCTCGTAATGTCGTAGTGGTTGGCATTTGCGGGTGTTACGTTAAGTGTTATTAATGATGAGAGCCAATCAAACTCAAACATCCTTGTTGAATCTTTGTTAAATCTTAGCACTCGATAACATAAACACGCGATACCCAATGATAGTTCGCATATCTATTTTAGATACGATTATCAACCTTTATAAACCACGCATTCCGGGGCAATTGTATCAAATTTGTATCAAAATTACAATTTTTAACATTTTACGGCGGGATAAAAATAAAGAAAGAGCTAAATCTCAGCGACTTAGCTCTTTCTTTAAGTTGCCTTGGAAGGATTCATAATTATGAATGACGGCGAATGAATGTGAATTAAATTAGTAGTGTCTATCAGCTAATTAGAGCAATTATGAATGTTAATAAATTCATAGTCATTTATCTCAACGCACTTTTGGTTGTGCAAAAACGTTATACTTGCACAACGGTATTTTGAAATGCACAACCACCTATGGAAAGAATAACTATCTACCTCCGCACGACCAAGGCGAGCGGTAAAATAAGACTTCGTTTCCGGCTTACGGAGGGTCGAGAAGTCCAGCTCTTTCATAAGAGCAATATCGAAGCAGATTTGGCGGACTTGAAAAAGTTTGATATGGATGGCTCGCTGAAACCGCGCGTCAGCCTTTACAACGAGGACTTGCGTCTTGCGATTACACGCGAGATTGATGCGATGCACGAAGCGTATAAACAACTGAAAGAGGAATGTCCCGAATTTGATGCTACCGACTTTGAGGCGAGAATTGATATGGTTCTCAATCCGGAGAAATACAATATAGCCAAAACTGAGGAAACCGAAACACTGCTGGCGCGTTTCGACCGCTACATTGACGGTTTGAAAACATACGGCACCGTCAGTGAGGGCAGAGCCAAGATTTACAAGATAGTATGGGATAAGCTTTCACGTTATCTTATAATCTTCAAGAAATTACGCTATACTCCGGAACAATTCACTCCGGAAGATATATTGGCATTTCGGGAGTTCGTAATCAACGAATACAAGTATGTCGATAAGCACAAGGCGATATATGGCAGCCTGCAAAAAATCTCCATACCGACAAAGCAAGCGAGTATCAACACGGCATCGGCGAAACTCCGGGCGTTACAGGCTTTTTTCAATGAGCTGGAGGAGAATGACGAGATTTTGAAATCTCCGTTTCGACGCCTCACCAAGAAAAGAAGAAACGAGGCACTGAGAGAGCAATATGATGACCCCTTCTTTCTCCGTTATGAGGAAGTTCAGCAGATAAT